>AMCI01001625.1_pt1 | contig 11219 bp, 13 predicted proteins | sample 419838 | NCBI WGS metagenome assembly AMCI01 (sample SAMN01090643, study PRJNA158313) | gut metagenome
ATGAAGAAATAAGCATCCCCACGGATGAAAACAGTTGCCCCTGTTACAATAACCCTGTAGCAGGGGCCTTTTTTTCTGAGCACTTTCGGCCATGCTATCTAAGGGTGAAATTGTATATTTATCATCTCATTATGACTGAAAAACCGAAAAAAAGGATACCTTTGTCGCATGATTTCAGAAAGACACTCTTTATTATAAGGATACTCTTTCAGAAACACATGAATGAATACACTTTATTAATACATTTAGTAAAACGCATTATTAATACGCACAATTTATGAATTTCAAGACATTTATCGCAGGTGCGGGATTGCTCACTTTTAGCCTTGCTTCCTGCATTCAAGACGAAGCGTTGAACCAGGAAGCGGCCATTGACGGATGTACGGGAAGTCACATTCAGCAGGCTACTATCAATGCTGAGAATCATACGATTCAGTTGTATGTATCCGGAGGAGTCAATTTACAGCGGGTGGAAATTCATTTCGAACTTCCTGAGGGGGCTACGGTTGCACCGAAGACCAAGAGTAAGGGCGATGAAGCTCCGTTCTATAATTTTAGCGAAAAGCAAACCCGTGAGTTTGAGGTGGTGTCGGAGGACCAGGCGAATACGGCGGTGTATCAGGTGAGCTTATGGCAGACGCAGCTGCCCACGAAATACCATTTCGAACTGCTGAGCAGCGAAAATCCTTACCATATCTTCTATGAAATTCAAGATGGAAAGCGCTTGGAGTGGGCGAGCGGTAATCCGGGCTTTAAGTTGACGGGGCAGGCTGGAGGTGAGAATGCTGCCTTGAATTATCCTACTGTGCAGATGAAAGACGGAGGATTTGATGGCGGTAAATATGTGAAACTAGAAACGAGGGATACTGGTCTGTTCGGAGCCATGGCTAGTAAGTATATCGCTGCCGGAAACCTCTTCATCGGTTCGTTCGATGTGAAGTCGGCTTTGAGTAACCCGCTGACAGCTACTCAATTCGGTTTTCCTTTCTTTGAGGAACCGGTATCGCTGGAGGGGTATTATAAATTCCAGAGAGGTGCGGTGTATAAAGAAAACAACAAACAGGTACAGGGTAAGCAGGATGAATGTGATATCTACGGAGTGCTTTATGAGGTAGACGAAAAAGTGAACTCACTGGATGGTGGCAATTCGTTGACGTCCGACCATATTGTGATGATGGCCCGATTCAAAGCGGATAAGGGTGCGCAGTATGAACCGGCTGCTGAAGGTAAGTATTTGCCCGAAAAGAAAGAATGGACGAAGTTTAAGTTCCCGTTTGTGGTGCTCAACGGCAAGACGTTGGATGCCGAAAAATTGAAGAAGGGCGGCTACAAACTGGCTATTGTCTTCTCTTCTAGTGTAGACGGGGCCTATTTCAAGGGATCTATCGGCAGTACGCTTTGTGTGGATGAAGTTACTTTGACAGTGAAATGAGTAAGTTTCACAGTGAAATGAGCAAACTTACTTATTTCACTGTGTGAGCCATATTAAAGCATAGAATTAGCTAGCCAACATTCAAAAAAACAAAAAACGAAAAAAGACAATGAAGACATACTATAAAAAAGGATTGACACTGCTCTTGTGCAGTTTGTTTGCAGTCGGTGTTTCGGCTCAGCGGGAGCGTACGCAGAATATCATCAATTCATATTTGCATGGCTGGGAGTATAGCATCAAAGCCGGATTCCACATTGGTGGTACGGCACCACTTCCTTTGCCAGAGGAAATCCGCAGCATCGACAGCTATGCTCCGGGCATTGCCATTGCCATTGAGGGGAATGCCACGAAATGGCTTGATGGCGCCAAAAAATGGGGGCTGACGCTTGGATTACGTCTGGAGAACAAAAATATGAATACGGAGGCTACCGTAAAGAATTATGGTATGAAGATTATCAATGAGAACGGTGGGGAACTTCAGGGATTGTGGACTGGAGGAGTGAAGACGAAAGTGAAGAACTCTTATTTGACGGTACCCGTGCTTGTGGATTACCGTATCAGCAATCGGTGGAAACTTTCATGCGGCCCTTACGTATCGTATATGACCGAAGGCAACTTTTCTGGTCATGTGTATGAGGGCCATCTGCGAACTCCAGATGCTACCGGTTCGCGCGTCAACTTCAGTGGAGGAAGCATTGCTACTTATGACTTCTCAGATGAACTGCGGAAGTTTCAGTGGGGCTTGGAACTGGGAGGAGAGTGGAAGGCTTTCAAGCATCTCACTGTTCACGCCGATTTGACTTGGGGGCTGAATGATATATTTCAGAAGGATTTTGACACAATCTCATTTGCCATGTATCCTATTTATCTGAATCTGGGATTCGGCTATTTCTTCTGATTCGAAGATTCATTACTAATACTTATTTACAATACGTATGAAAACAACTTTTGTTGATTGGGGCTTGGTGCCGTATGCTGAAGCATGGAAGCGGCAGACGGAGTGGTTTGACGAAGTGGTGCGAGCAAAATCGGAGCAGCGTCCTTACGAAAACCGGATTGTGATGTGTCAACATCCGCATGTCTATACGTTGGGAAGGAGTGGAAAAGAGAACAACATGTTACTTAATCCTGAACAACTGGAGCGAATCGGAGCCACGCTGTATCATATAGACAGGGGAGGGGACATCACCTACCATGGCCCCGGACAATGGGTTTGCTACCCGATTTTGAATCTGGAGGAATTTGGCTTGGGGCTGAAAGAATATGTGCATTTACTGGAAGAGGCGGTCATTCGGGTATGTGCTTCGTATGGCATTCTGGCTGGCCGTCTGGAAAAGGCTACGGGAGTGTGGCTGGAAGGCGATACGCCCCGTGCGCGTAAAATTTGTGCTATCGGTGTGAGGAGCAGTCATTATGTGACGATGCACGGACTGGCATTTAATGTGAATACGGATTTGCGCTATTTCAGCTACATTCATCCTTGTGGATTTGTAGACAAAGGAGTTACTTCACTTCGCCAGGAACTGAAAAAGGAGATTTCTATGGACGAAGTGAAGCAACGCTTGGAGGGGGAATTTAGATCGCTCTTATTGTTTTGAGTGAGACATTCGGACAACGCGTATGCCTGTCCATGACTTGTTCTTCTTCAGCATCTGGTGTAAGGTCGTCTGGCTGATGACGACTTCCTTCAAAGAGGAAGAGGCATGGAGCAGATGCAGTTTTCCTTGCCGGTAGAGCGCAATACCTACGTGGGCGATATCCAGTCCGTTTACTTGTGTGGTGATGGCCAAAATGTCTCCGTCATGAATCCATGGTAGTCCGCTGTCTGGTAAATCATCTTCCGGCAACCAATGTATCACTTTTCCGGTTAATCTTTGTTCGCATTCGGCCATCTGAGCCACATTCTCCGGCGAATGAGCCAGTTTCTTATATCGCTGCGGGTGAGTAGACATAAACGAAAGATTCAATGTTTGGGTGTGAGGGGAGTGAATGGCGGTAACATCCGTCAGAAAACCGCCCCTTATGCCGTTTTCAATCCAGTCAGAGGTGTAGTGCAGACGAGAGGTGTAACCGTGGATGATGCCGTCGCGGTAGCGGATGCGCTGCAGGTTTTTATTAAACGACCCTCCCAAGGCTTCTGCCAAGCTGTATTCGACAAAGAGGATGCAGTCTACTTCCTGTGTGTTCACGATGAGATGCTCTTCTCCTTCTTCTTCCAGATCAAGCGTGTGGGCCACATAAGGTGTACCCAAGTAGGTGCAGCCGATACGTATCATAGCAGCAGAATCCATCTGCAGAGCATGCTCCGAAGATGGATTCTGTGAAAAAGCGAAAGTACCAGCCAACCAGAAAATGAGGGTTAACACGATTTTCATAGGCTTTTATTTCATTCATTATTTTACTTTCATTGAAGCTTTGATGAAGTAGAGTATCAGTAGCGCATAAGCTCCCAATGCCAGCACTTGCGAAAGCGTGTTGTTCATCCAAGCTTCGTTGAGCAGGTTGATACCGCCGAAACGCATGGCTGCACTGACAACACCCATCAAAGCACCTCCCGCAATAAAGCCCGAAGCCAGCAGGGTGCCTTTTTCGCCTCTTTGGGCATTTAGTGCTGTATCCTTGCTGCGGCTGGTTATGTACCAGTTGACAGCACCGCCTACTACCAAAGGAACATTCAGTTCAAGGGGAATAAACATACCCAAGGCAAAAGCCAGAGCAGGCACTTTGCAAAGTGTTAATACCACTGCCAGCAAGGCTCCGATACCATAGAGCAACCAGGGCGCACCCACACCGCTCATCAAAGGTTCGATTACGGCTGCCATTGCGTTGGCCTGCGGAGCAGCCAGTGTGCCGCTGGCGAATCCGTATGTCTTGTTCAGGATAATCATCACACCGCCCACGGTAGCTGCCGAAACGAATGTACCCAAGAACTTCCAAGTCTGCTGCTTGGCTGGAGTGCTACCGAGCCAATAACCGATTTTCAGGTCGGTGATAAATCCTCCTGCCATGGAAAGAGCGGTACATACCACACCTCCCATTACAAGTGCTGCTACCATGCCTGAAGGACCTTTCAAGCCAACTGCCACCATAACGACAGAGGCCAGAATCAGTGTCATCAGTGTCATTCCGGAAACCGGATTGGTGCCCACGATGGCAATGGCATTGGCTGCTACGGTAGTGAACAGGAAAGAGATGCCAGCTACCAGCAAAATAGCCACTACTGTGTGCAACAGGTTGCCTTGCATCACGTCAAAGTAGAAGAACAGCACCACGAGGATGAGCGTAATGATAGACCCCACTGCGATAATCTTCATGGAAAGATCACGCTGCGTACGGATTACCGCCTTTTCTACATGGCCTTTGCCGCTCATTTCCTTAGCTGCCAGTCCCACGGCACTGGTGATGATGCCCCAAGAGCGGATGATGCCGATGACCCCGGCCATAGCAATACCGCCGATACCAATACTCTTTGCATAGTACTTGAAAATTTCTTCCGGGCTCATCATGCCTACGGTAGATGTGATTTCTGGGTTCCAGGCATTGAGCACACTGTCGCCCCAAATAAGGGACATGCCGGGAATGATAATCCACCACACTACCAGTGAGCCGGCACAGATGATGGAAGCGTATTTCAGTCCGACGATATAGCCCAGTCCCAATACGGCTGCTCCTGTATTAACCTTGAATACCAGTTTCGCTTTATCAGCCAGCATTTCACCGTAGCTGCATACGCGGGTGGTGAAGTTTTCGTTCCACCATCCGAAGGTAGCCACAATGAAGTCATACAGACCTCCAATCAGTCCTGCCATCAGCAAAGGTTTGGCCTGATTGCCGCCTTTTTCTCCCGAAATCAGTACCTGTGTGGTAGCCGTAGCTTCCGGGAAGGGATATTTCCCGTGCATGTCGCTCACAAAATATTTGCGGAACGGAATTAAAAATAAAATGCCCAGAATACCGCCCAGCAAAGAACTGATAAATACTTGCATGAACGTAACCGTCATTTCCGGATACTTGGCTTGCAGAATATACAGGGCAGGCAAGGTAAAGATAGCTCCTGCCACAATCACGCCCGAGCAGGCACCGATGGATTGGATAATGACATTTTCGCCCAATGCATTCTTTCTTTTGGCTGCTCCCGACACTCCCACGGCGATGATGGCAATAGGAATGGCCGCTTCAAATACCTGGCCCACTTTCAGACCGAGATAGGCTGCGGCTGCAGAGAAAAGAATAGCCATGGCAATACCCCATGATACCGACCATAGGTTGACTTCTGGATAATTCTTGTTGGGGCTCATCAACGGGTTGTAGACCTCCCCCGACTTCAACTCCCTGAATGCATTCTCAGGAAGTCCGGAGACTTTCTCCTCTTGTTCTTGTTTCATAATCGACAAATGTGTTGAATCCTTATTAATTTGTTATTGGGTTAATTCGTATTAGTAATGATTAATTAGCTATTAGTAATGGTTAATTAGTAATGATTAATTAACTATTAGTTAATTTTGTCTTCAAAGTAAGTAAAAAAAAAGGAGAATCAAAAGATTCTCCTTTATCTAATGGCTTATTTTCTTCTATCTAATGGTTTATTATCTTCTATCTAATGGATTATTTTCCATCGGATTATTATTTATCGGATGTTTTCTATCCGGCAGTTTATTCACCTTGTTGGGTTTATTGGCTGCTTATTTTGCCTTTTTGGCCTCCATGTCTCCTTCAATATAGAGTCTGATCATCTCGGTTTTCGCATTGGTGCGCAGGGTGATTGACTTCTTGAAATGACCGGGGTATTTGCCGGTACCGTTATAAGTAACCTTTATCGTACCAGTTTTACCCGGCATGATAGGCTCTTTGGTATATTCCGGCACCGTACATCCGCAGGAAGCTACAGCTTGATGAATGACCAAGGGAGCATCTCCGATATTGGTGAAAGTGAATGTACAGTTTACAATGGGATTGGTTTCTGAAAATTTACCGAAATTATGAGTTGTCTTATCAAATTTGATATTGGCAGCTGTTTGTGCAAGAACAAATCCTACACTCATGACCAAAACAGTAAGTAAAGAGAAAATCTTTTTCATTGTTGTTTCTTTTGATTATTTAGAAGTTGCAAAAGTAATGTTTCTTCTGTAAAATTCCAATCGTTTGGTGCGAAATAGTATTAAAACAGCCTTTTCCTGACTTCAAGAAAATGATTTAAGAATTTATTTCATCATTTGGAATCCCAACATCATTCCGTCATATTTATTGGCCAGTGAGCTGATTTCCTTCAGCGTGGCGCTGTTGCTCTTGCTTCCGATGTAGGCTACGAGCTTCAGCAATTTGTCTGAATTGAAAAGCAGTTCCATGGTGTTCGCCTTGCATCGCAGCTGAGCGTGCATGTTCACTAATTTGAAGTACTTCAAGTCCACCTGTTTGGTTTCCTTATTATAGGTGTATGTGCCTCGTAGCGTTTTTTTGCCCACTGCGCTGGTAAATGTGCTGTCAGCATGGAAGGTGAAATTCATATGTCCTTCTGCAATTCCTACTTTTGCCAGTTGTTCCTTCAGCTTGTTTTCGGCCACTTTTTCTGCCGCTTCACCGCCTGCTTTCATTAGCAGATTGTCCGATAGAAACTCCACGGCAGGAGCCTGATAGTTCCAGGTGCCCACCATCGAAACCGAGTCGGCGGTATGCTCCTTGATGGTTTCCACTACTTTGGAGATGTTTTCTTTATTGAATAAATCCTTCCATGATTGTGCTTGGCTTTCTGTTGCGTTCAGCAAGCAGATAGCCAATGCAGCCCAAAATAAATGCAATTTCTTCATGTTTGTTGTGAGGTTAATATTAAGATTCACTCGTTGAAGTTCCAACTGAAGTTAAAGTCCCTTGTTAATGCTTTCTATGTAATCCAATATCTCCTTTCTTCCTTCTCGGGTTTGGGAAGAAGAAATGAAATATGGAGGAAGTTCCTCCCATTGCTTCTTCAGTTCTAGCAGGTAGGTATTGATATTTATTTTTAGCCGCCCACCCTTTAACTTGTCGGCTTTGGTAAATACAATGGAGAAAGGTATCTTATTTTCACCTAGCCATTCCATGAACTCAAGGTCAATCTTCTGAGGCTCCAGACGGGAATCTATCAAGAGAAACAGGTTCGTCATTTGCTCCCTCTTCAAGATGTAGCTCTCAATAATGTTGCGTATCTGGTTGATTCCTTTCTGACCGCGTTGGGCGTAGCCATAGCCAGGCAAGTCGACCAGATACCAGCTTTTGTTAATCATAAAATGATTGATTAGCATTGTTTTTCCGGGTGTAGCGGAAGTCATGGCCAGTCCTTTCCGGCCGGTCAGCATATTGATAAGACTGGATTTTCCTACATTAGAGCGGCCGATGAAAGCATATTCAGGGAAAACACCTGCCGGACATTTCTTGACGTCTGTGTTGCTGATTACAAATTCTGCATTAGTTATTTCCATCTTTTTTTATTTGTTTTAGTTGACATCATCCAAAGTCCTGCAAAGGTAAGTGTTCCATTTAACATTAGCAATTCATATCCGAATTTATATCCGGTTTCTTTCATTGTCCACACATGGAAGGCATAGCAGATGACAGGCGATAGCACGGCTATGAGCGGTACTGCCCGATCGCAGGTGTTTCGGCGGGTAAACAGTCCGAAAGCAAACATCCCCAGCAGCGGACCATATGTGTAGGAGGCAATGATATAGATAGCATCGATGACACTTTGGCTGTGGAGTTGCTCTACCATACAAATAAAGAAAGCGAGCAAGGCCGACAGGCAGATATGCACTTTGTTTCTTTTCTTACGTGCGGTTGCTTCATCGTCCGTGTCGGTATGCAGGAAGTCGATGCATACGCTCGTTGTCATGGCCGTGAGGGCGGAATCGGAATTGCTGAATGCGGCTGCAATCATGCCGATAGCGAAGAGTATGAGTACGGGTTGCCCCAGATACCCTTGTGCGGCAAACATCGGCAGTATGTCATCGCTCTTGGAAGGCAAGTCCAAATGCATTTGGGAAGCCAATGCGAGCAAGAGAATACCCAGGCAGAGAAAGAGAAAATTCAGCGGGATGAACGAAAAACCGTAGCAGTACATGTTTTTCTGAGCTTCCTGTAAGTTGCGGCATGTCAGGTTTTTCTGCATCATATCCTGATCGAGGCCAGTCATTACAATCACGATGAAGATGCCGCTGAAAAACTGCTTGAAGAAATTCTGTTTCGACATCCAGTCGTCGAACACAAACATTCGGCTGTGATTGCTTTCTCGTATGGTCTGTACTATACTGCTGAAATCCATTTCCAGCTGATCGACAGTGAAATAAATAATAAGAATCAGCGCCGCAATCAGACAGAAAGTTTGCAGCGTATCCGTCCAAACAATGGTCTTGATTCCGCTTTTGTGTGTATAAATCCACACTAAAGCTACGGACCCTACGGCAATAACCCAAAACGGGATGGGCAAATCCTGGAATACATACGTGTGGAGAATGAGACAGACCAGATACAATTTGGCAGCCGTGCCCAGCATGCGCGACAGGAGAAAAAAGAAAGAGCCGGTGCGGTAGGCATGTGCACCGATGCGTGTGTCGAGGTAGCCGTAGATGCTGGTTAGCCGGAGCTTGTAGTATAACGGAAGCAGAAGGTGAGCTACTGCCATATAGCCGAAAAAGAAGCCGAAAACGGTTTGCATGTAGGTCATGCCGAGTTCTCTCACCATGCCAGGTACGGAGACAAATGTTACTCCGGAAATAGAAGCACCGATCATGCCGAATGAGACAACATACCAGGGAGAACGGTTCTCTCCTTTAAAAAATGCCGCACTAGAACTGCCTTGACGGCCGGTGGTGCGGGCTATGATCAGCAAGGCGGCAAAATAGCAGACAATTGTAGCAAGTATCATCATAATGGGCGCAAAGGTACTATTTTTTGTAGGTATTCACACAATAATCTGTATCTTTGCCGTCATATTAGAGATGGAACAGATTATAATAGATAGAACAGATTACAATCGATACAACAAATAACAATAGATAGAACAGATTGCGACTTATGAATCAACAATATCCTTCTTTGTTGCTTGAAAAAGCGGTGGGTGAATTTTCTAAACTTCCAGGTATTGGCAGGAAAACGGCCATGCGCCTGGTCCTCCATTTGCTTCGTCAGGATGCGACCACAGTAGAAGCGTTTGGCAATTCCATCATGACACTGAAGCGTGAAGTGAAATACTGCAAGGTGTGTCATAATATTTCCGATACGGAAATATGTCAGATTTGTGCTAATCCGCAGCGGGATGCTTCGCTGATTTGTGTGGTGGAGAATATCCGGGATGTGATGGCTGTAGAAGCTACCCAGCAGTATCGGGGCTTGTATCATGTGCTGGGGGGAGTAATTTCACCGATGGATGGAGTCGGGCCGAGCGACTTGCAAATTGAAAGTCTGGTGAATCGAGTGGCTGCAGGAGGGGTGAAGGAAGTGATTTTGGCGTTGAGTACAACCATGGAAGGGGATACAACTAACTTTTACATCTATCGTAAACTTCACAATTCGGGGGTGAAACTGAGTGTGATTGCCCGCGGCATCTCTGTGGGAGATGAACTAGAATATGCAGATGAGGTCACCTTGGGACGGAGCATTGTAAACCGTACGGTGTTTACGGGGGTCATTTAAAAAATGCGGCTTTTACGTATTTTGAAAAGAAAAACATGAACAACAATTTTGAATTGACTAATTGATTGAAAAATAAGAATGGAAGAACAGATTAAATTAGCTGTCAGAAACTTGAATATCAGTTATATTTTTTTTGGCTGTTGCCTGCTTTCCTTCTTGGAGCAGGTGAGTTTGAACTGATGCCGGTAGGTGCTATGGCAGATAATGTGCAGACAACATACTATTTCGAGACAGCCTGTATTTTGCTTACGGCGCTGTGCGTGCCTTTGGCATTGAAATTGTTCAGTATGGTACTGAAAAAGAAAATTGATCAGATGAGCATTTCTGCAGCTTTGCAGAGTTATGTATGGATGAGTATGATTCGTTTAGGCATTCTGGAAGTTGCTGTTGTCCTCAACATCTTATGCTATTATCTGGCATTGAGCAGCACGGGTAATCTGTGTATGCTGATAGCGCTGACTGCCTCTTTGTTTTGTGTGCCGAGTGAGAAGAAATTGCGTCATGAACTTCACATAACGAAAGAATAGGAAGAATGATGAATTCTTTTTTGATGAACGAGCGCGTTTACTTGCGTGCTGTGGAACCGGAAGACCTGGATATCATGTATGAGATGGAGAATGATCCGGCCATGTGGGACATCAGTAATTTTACGGTACCTTATTCTCGCTATGTGCTGCGGCAGTATATTGAGTGTTCGCAGTGTGATGTGTTTTCCGATAAGCAGTTGCGTCTGATGATTGTCCGCAAGGAAGACAACCGTATTTTGGGTACCCTTGATATCACCGATTTCGTGCCTCTTCATATGCGTGGAGAAGTAGGTGTAGCGATACATAAGGATTACAGGCATCAAGGGTATGCGGCAGATGCACTGAATCTTTTGTGTGATTATGCATTTCGTTTTCTGTCGTTTACGCAGCTGTATGCTCATGTGGCTGTGGACAACGAGCCTTGTATGAAACTGTTTGCAGCCTGTGGTTTTACCACTTGCGGAATATTGAAAAAGTGGCTTCTTGTGGAAGGCGAATACAAAGATGTGGCACTTTTGCAACGCCTGAATCCTGCGAAATAAAAAACGTTTCGGAGTATATTGGCACCCCCTTGTTTTTTACCTTCAAAGAGGCAGCCA
>AMCI01001636.1_pt1 | contig 11182 bp, 8 predicted proteins | sample 419838 | NCBI WGS metagenome assembly AMCI01 (sample SAMN01090643, study PRJNA158313) | gut metagenome
TAGATGTTGATGCTGTACTGCAGTTTGCGGTAGGCGACCTGCGGGGTGTAGTTGGGGAAATCGAGGAAGGTAAACTCGGTGCGCCCCTATGCACGCATAGCAAAATTTTCCATGATGCGTGTGTCTTTTTTATGGGGTGCTTTAAATGTACTTATTTTCAATAAGATAGATAGGTTGTTTTAGCGCGACTTACGGGGAAATAGAAGGCATTACCGTCGAATTTACGAACTGGAGCCATCCTCGTCTTTTTTTTGAACGCAACCTCAAAGATTGTGCAGGTTTTGACAGATTGCGGCATAATTTCTTTATGCATACGCCAAATTTCATAGTCTTTGCGATATAGATCTGCCTTACTATATAGGTATGTTTCCTCTTTAAGGATCATTTTTCCTATGTGTTTTTCGGAAGTCTGACGATGGCGTGAGCGAACAGTGTCCTATTTCTCTTAGGAAGTAAAAGCATAGTGACGTAGGAGGGGACTTCAATATCCCAACAAATGAGGATTGTGGCGTCTTTGCAAAGTTCGTAATTTTGCAGTCGAAAAAAAAAAAGACGCAATATGAAAAGAGAATACCAGTTGGCGCTGCTGCTTGCATCCTTTACGGCAGGAAGTCAGTACGCCGGGGCACTGCCTGTTGATGTGGAAACCGATACCCTTCGCAACTTCAATATCGAAGAAGCTGTGGTGGTCGCCTCACCCAAAGAAACGACTTTCCTGAAAAGGCAGCCCCTCTCCGCTACACTCTTCGGTGGTGACGAGCTCACCGCTCTGCAGGTGAAGTCGGTGAAGGAGCTAAGCGCCTTTGCTCCCAACTTCCACATGCCTGCCTATGGTTCGCGCCTGTCATCGGCGGCCTATATTCGCGGTGTCGGTGCCCGGGTCAATACTCCTGCCATCGGACTTTATGTAGACAACGTGGCTTATACAGACAAGACCTCCTATGATTTCTCCTTCCTCGATGTAGAACGTGTGGACGTGCTGCGCGGACCGCAGGGTACTCTCTACGGCAGAAACACGATGGGCGGATTGATGCGCGTCTTTACAGCCGACCCCCTCAAGAAGCACGGTACAACCCTTCAGCTGGGCGGGGAAACCCATGGTGGTAATTACCATGCCAAGGCTGTGACTTATCTCCATCCCTCCGATAAGCTCGGCTTCTCTGTGGGGGGCTTCTATGAACGCCGTCCGGGGTATTTCGACAATACGATGACGGGTAAGGAAGCCGATCAGCTCTCGGCGGGCGGAGGAAAAATCCGTGCCGCATGGCGCCCCAGTGCAACGCTGCGGATGGACTGGACTGCTGCTTACGAATACAGCGATGAGAATGCCTGTCCTTACCGTCTGGAACAATATGACGCGGATAAATTCCCCCGACTCCAGGATTATGTGGGACAGATTGCGCAAAACCGACAGAGCAATTATCGGCGCAATTTGCTCAATGCCAGTTGGGCAACCGAATGGACAGCACCCCGGATCGTACTCTCCTCAGTGACGGGTTACCAGCATATCAAGGACCGCCTCTTCATGGACCAGGACTTCTCGCCACTCGATATCTTCTCCTTGGCACAGTCGCAGAAGGGGCATATCCTGACCGAAGAAATTACCGTGCGTACCCACCGCAACCAGCGCTGGCAATGGACCATGGGAGCTTTCTTCATGTACCAGAAGATGAATACCGGCTGTCCCGTAACCTTCTATGGCGACGGTGTAGCCTACCTCAACCAAAGTTTCAAGGGGATGATGGGCCATGCGCCCATGCCGATGGGACTGAAAATTACCAGTGAGACCCTTCCCTTCGACGCCCAGTTCTCAACTCCTAACATCAATGGCGCCCTCTACCACCAGTCTACCCTCAACGATCTGCTGATCAAAGGGCTTTCGCTGACTGTGGGATTGCGCCTCGATTATGACCGTCAGGAACTCGACCTTCATTCAGCCTTGAACGATCCCCTCCGTTCCCAGTTCTGGATTGGAAATCCTGCGGCAGCCCGTCCCCTGGAGCCTATCACCGCGCGCTTTTCGGGGAAGGACGATATTGACTCCTGGCAGCTCCTTCCGAAAATCGCCTTGCAGTACCAGTACCCCAACAGCACCGGTAATGTCTATTTTGCTGTATCAAAGGGCTACCGTTCGGGCGGCTATAACATCCAGGCCTATTCTGACCTCTCGCAGCAGCTCGTGCGTCGGGAAGTCATGCTCCAGGCCCTTCCGCCTGCTATGCAGGGGATGATGGACAAACTGATTCCAGCAGAGCCTCAAGCTGCTAATCTGGCATACAAGCCCGAAGTGTCGTGGAATTATGAACTCGGCGGCCACCTCTTCCTCCTGGACGGCCTCTTCAATCTGGACTACACCTTCTTCCTCATGCAGACCACCAATCAGCAGCTGGCGCGTTTTGCCGAAAGCGGTATGGGACGCATGACGGTGAATGCCGGAAAGAGCCAGAGTTGCGGTGCTGAACTCGCCCTGCGCAGTCAGTTGCTCGACCGTCGTCTCTCCCTCTCAGCTTCTTACGGCTATACCTATGCCGAACTCAAGGAGCACCATCTAGGCAACACCAACGGAAAACCTGTCGACTACTCCGGCAACCGGGTGCCCTTCGCTCCTGAACATACCCTTGGTGCGATGGTAGCTTATCGTCAACCCCTTGATCACCAGTTCTTCAAGGCGGTGACCTTCGGTGCCGATGTGCAGGGCGCCGGACGAGTATACTGGGATGAGGCCAACACTTACAGCCAGCCCTTCTATGCCACTTTGGGACTGCGCGCCAATGTGGAGCTCAGCGATAAGGTGACCTTTGAAATCTATGGGAAGAACCTCACAGATGCTGCTTACGACACCTTCTCTTTCGAGAGTCTCGGCAACCGCTTTTCCCAGCAGGCTATGCCCCGCCACTTCGGCGCCACCCTCCGCGTGGATCTCTGATGCCGGCAGTGCCTCAGTGCCAGTGGAGACGGAAAGGCTGCGCCTTGAATCCTTGTGCCATTCGGTGCATGAATAAGGCATGAAGACAGGGTCTTCGCCAAAGGCACATACCTATAAAACCTTTCTTTTTTTCATACGCATAGACGTATGAATATTTCCCAGCCCCGGGGAAGCACGGACAACGGTTCGTTGCTTCTCCGGGTTTTTGGTCATATCCGACAAAAAGCAGGTGAAAGGCAGAGAAAATTACTTCGTTTGATATTAATCTCCTATTTAATAAGCGACTTTCGGAAAAATAGCGTATTTTTGTATTCAAAACTCATGAAAATGTCAAATATCACGATAGAAGGAAACTCCAAAGCACCCTTGTTGGGCATGACGCTCGACGAACTCAAGCAGGTGGCCCAGCAACTGGGACTGCCCGCTTTTACGGGCAAACAGATGGCGAGTTGGATCTACGACAAGAAGGTGCACTCGTTTGAAGCAATGACGAACCTCTCGAAGGTGGCACGCGAACGACTGGCGGAGCACTATACCGTGGGCGGTTCGGCGCCTGCGGATTGTCAGCGTTCTGTGGACGGAACCGTAAAATACCTCTACCGCACGCTCAGCGGGCACTACATCGAGACCGTCTATATCCCCGACGGTGACCGCGCCACCCTCTGTGTCTCCTGCCAAGTGGGCTGTAAGATGGGGTGTGCCTTTTGCATGACGGGACGCCAGGGCTATACCGAATCGCTCTCGGCTGCAGATATCCTTAACCAGATCTATTCCCTGCCGGAGAGAGACACCGTGACCAATATGGTGTTTATGGGACAGGGCGAACCCTTCGACAACCTCGATGCCGTCTTGCGGGCGACGACCGTACTGACAGCAGACTGGGGGTACGGCTGGAGTCCGAAGCGCATTACCGTATCCAGCGTAGGACTCGCCAAGGGACTGGTGCGCTTTCTCGACGAAAGCGATTGCCATCTGGCCATCAGCCTCCACCATCCCCTGCCAGATGCCAGACGGGAAATCATGCCAGCCGAACGCGCCTTCTCCATCCGCGACGTGGTGAATGTGCTCAAGCAGTATGACTTCTGCCGCCAGCAGCCGGTGGATCCCCATGCTCCCAAGCAGCGCCGCCTCTCCTTCGAATATATCGTCTTTGCCGGACTCAACGATTCCCGTGAGCATGCCGATGCCCTCATCGACCTGCTGCGCGGTTTGGATTGCCGGATCAACCTGATCCGTTTTCACGACATCCCCAATTCTCCTTTCAAGGGGGTGAGCGACGAAAAGATGGTGCAGTTCCGCAACTATCTGACCCAGCATGGTCTCTTTACCACCATCCGTGCTTCGCGCGGCCAAGACATTTTTGCCGCCTGCGGTCTCCTCTCTACAGCCAAGCAGGAAGAGGAAGCGCATTCCCATGCATGAAATTCATCGGCTGGTGACCTTCTGCCACGGCGAGGCACCTGCTGATCACTAACCTATAATTTGTAGTATGAACAACAAACATAAGAACAAACCCAACGCGGGAAACAACAATGCCGGCAACGGCAATAACGGAAATGCGGAGTCGGCCTCTGAGTGGCAGACTTCCAGAGAAAATCTGCTTAAGGTGGGCATTACCCACGGAGACACCAATGGTGTCGGCTATGAATTGATATTCAAGACCTTTGCCGACAGCGCAATGTATGATATCTGCATTCCTGTGGTTTATGGTTCGTCCAAAATTGCGGTGACTCACCGCAAGGCACTGGAAATGAATGTTCCCTTCGAGGTCATTGCCTCTGCCAATGAAGCCGAACCCGGCTGCCTCAATCTTCTGAGCTGTATCGACGAAGAGGTGAAGGTGGACCTTGGAGAAATCAGTGCGGAAGCCGGTCATGCCGCTTTCATGGCCCTGGAACGCGCCATTGACGACCTTAAAGCCGGCCGTATCGACGTGCTGGTCACTGCCCCCATCTGCAAGTCTGCCATCCACAGTGCTAAGTTCGACTTTGCCGGACACACCGAATTCCTCGCTGATCGTCTGGGAACAACCGGTGAAGCACCGTTGATGATCCTGACGAACAGTTTGATGCGCGTGGCACTCGTTACGACCCATTTGCCGATGCAGCAGGTGAGCTCTGCCATTACGACAGAGGCAGTAGAGAGCAAGATCCGCGCCTTGTACCAGAGTTTGCGCCGCGACTTCATGCTTTCTGCCCCCCGCATCGCTGTGCTGGGACTCAATCCGCATAACGGCGACGAGGGCATGCTGGGCGATGAAGAAAAGCAGATCATTGCACCTGCCATTGCGAATGTGGTGGCAGACGGCATCCCTTGCCACGGTCCTTATTCCGCCGATGGTTTCTTCGGTTCCGCTCTCTACCATTCCTTCGATGCCGTGCTGGCCATGTACCACGATCAGGGATTGGCACCCTTCAAGGCGCTTTCTATGGACGACGGGGTGAACTTCACCGCGGGACTGCCCTATGTACGCACCTCCCCCGACCACGGCACCGCTTTCGATATTGCGGGCAAGGGACAGGCTTCGCCCAATTCCTTCCGCCAGGCCATCTACAGTGCCATCGACATCTACCGGAACCGGATGCGTTACGATGAAGCCTATCAGGATCCTTTACAGAAATTGTATCATGAACGCCGTGAGGACAGCGACCGACAGCGCCACACGGTACCCCAAGAAAAGTCAGAATGAAATTTGCAATTATAGCCGCGGGTGAGGGTTCGCGACTTTCACAGGAAGGTGTTGCCCTTCCGAAACCCTTGGTGCGCCTGTGCGGAGAACCGATGATCGACCGCCTCTTGCGCATCTTCCATCAGAACGGAGCAGAGGAAACGGTGGTTATCGTCAACCAGCTTCACCCGCAGACCGAAGCGCATCTGCGTGAAGTGATGGCTTCGGGAGTCTACGGTCCCATCCGGCTGGTGGTGAAGACCACGCCGAGCTCAATGCACAGCTTTTTCGAACTCAGCCCTTATCTTCAAGACGCGCCCTTCTGCCTGACTACGGTGGACACCATCTTCCGAGAAGAGGAGTTTACCGCTTATATAGAGGCGTTTAAGAATAGCGATGGCGACGGCATGATGGCTGTGACTGACTATATCGACGACGAGAAACCCCTCTATGTCGGTACGGACGACCAACTGAACATTACTGCCTTCAACGACCAGTGTCAAGGCGATACCTATATCTCTGGCGGCATCTACAGTCTTTCGCCCAAGGCCATCGCCACTCTGAACCGCTGCATGGCAGAGGGACAGAGCCGGATGCGCAATTTCCAGCGCGGACTGGTGGCAGACGGTTTGCAACTCAAGGCTTACCCGTTCAGCAAGATTCTTGATGTGGATCATGCCGAAGACATCGTCAAGGCAGAGAATTTTCTCTGTGGCATCTGAAATCAGGGCTGAAGTATGAAGAAAAAAATTGTAGGCATCAGCCGCTCCCCACGTTTCTCCCCCAATTCGGTGGACCGCGACGAGGCAATCTTTGCTACCGTTGTGCAGCTGCTGCGCGAAAAGGGTTGGGAGGTAGACCGGGTAGGGGAGGACGAAATCCTGGATGGTAGGGCCAGTGCGGTAAGGGCACAGAAGCCCGTTTTGAAGTCCTCCATCGTTCTTCCGGCTATGGACGACTGCAAGGCTGTGCTGAGTATGGCACGTGACTTTTCCGTGCTCCAGGGTTTGGCCGAAAAAGAAAAGGAAGGTCTTGTGGTCTTGAACTCCTCCCGGGCATTGCTGGCAGGCAACCGGGTGGACATGGCGCGCCAGTTTGCAGCAGCCGGTGTGCCCATTCCCCGCACCCTTGGCGTCTATCGTCTTGCTGCAGTAGCCGGTAAGGCAACGATGCAGTGGGAAGCCGAAGCTGCACCACACCCCGTGTTCCCCTTGTGGCTGAAACGGAGTGGCGCCTGTGCCCAGTCGGCAGCCGACGTGTGTTTTGTGGCGGACGAGGGGGCGCTGACCGCAGCGCTTTCCACCTATGCAGAGCGGGGCATCGACGAGGTGCTGGCGTGTGAACATCTGCAGGGCGACCTGGTGAAGTTTTACGGAGTAGAGGGTACTGCCTTCTTCCATTGTTATTATCCCACAGCCGACAATGCCTTCAGCAAGTTCGGCCTGGAGAAAATCAATGGCGCCCCCTCCGGTTATCCCTTGGATGTTGACGCCCTCAAGCACTGTGCCGACCAAGCCGCCGCACTTTGCGGGCTGACCATCTATGGTGGCGATGCCGTAGTGGATGCTGCGGGGCAGTTTCGCATCATCGACTTCAACGACTGGCCAAGTTATTCCCGTTGCTGTGCGGCTGCGGCAGCAGCCATCGTCGAGCGACTGCTGCTGGCAGTGGAGCCCCAATAGCAAGGCAGTGAAAACAACATTGCAAGACCATAAAAAACAAACGAAATCAATTATTATATTCAACCGACAACGGATGAGGGCGCTGTGGGCTGCCTTCATCCGCTTTTAATACCTAACCATTTATGGCAGATAAAAATCAGTTGGCGGCTACCTTTAAATCGCAGGACACGGAGGAATGGCTGGACATCCATTTCACCCGTCCCCTGGGGTTGCTCTGGGCCAAGTTTTTCAATTCTTTTGGGGTGCATCCCAATGTAATCACCATTCTTTCCATCTTCTTGGGCGTTGCCGCAGGCGTGCTCTTTTATTTCGACAACCTACTCTATAATGTGATCGGCATCCTCCTCCTCGTATGGGCGAACCTCTACGACAGTGCCGACGGACAGCTGGCACGTATGACCGGCAAGAAGACCCGCTGGGGTCGCATCCTCGACGGTTTCGCCGGCGACCTGTGGTTTTTCGCCATCTATGTGGCTATCTGTCTGCGCCTGATGGGGCAGCCCATGCCATTCCTGCCTGAGTACCAATGGGGCATCTGGATCTGGCTGCTCAGTTCTTTGGCGGGTTTCATCTGCCATGCCAAGCAGTGCCAGTTGTCGGACTATTACCGCAACATCCACCTCTATTTTCTCAAGGGCGAGAGCGGTTCAGAACTCGATAATTTCAAGAAGCTCCGCGAAGAGTTCCATTCCCTTTCCTGGCGCAAGGACGGCGCCTGGAAGGTCTTCCTCTTTTTCTATGGCAATTACACCCATGCCCAGGAACAGCAGTCGCCCCGCTTCCAGCATTTCAAGCAAGCCATTGATGCCCGTTTTGGCCGTCAGTTGCCCGAAGCCTTGCGTGCAGACTTCCGCAAGGGCAGTTTGCCGTTGATGAAATACGCCAATATCCTGACTTTCAATACCCGCGCCATTGTGCTCTACCTGAGCATCCTCGTGGGACAGCCCTGGATTTACCCATTGTTCGAAATTACCGTGATGGTGGGACTCTACCTCTACATGCGCCAGCGCCATGAAAGCTTGTGCGAGAAATTAGAAAAGCGATTGGATCAGTATGAAGTCCAGTCATAGAAATGTCTTTTGGGTCTTTGGGCTTGTCGCCTTGTGTTTGCAAGGCTACGGACTTTGGAACGATGAGGCATGGACCACGGTTGCCCGCAGTGTGGCAACCGTCCTCCTGCCCCTCCTGACCCTGGCATGGGCATTGGATTATCTTTGCAGTGCCCGTTCTTACCAGTTGGTCGTCAACCACTCCTCCTCCGATCTGCGTCTTCCGTTTCGCAAAGCCTACAAACTGACCCTTACCGGTTCTGCTTTCGGTGCCGTGACCCCCTTCGGACTGGGAGGCGGTCCTTATCGTGTGATGGAACTCTCGCGGTATATCGGTGCGCCCCGCGCCATGTCGGCAGTTGTCGTGGACTGTCTGCTACAGCTCTTCTCGCTCTTTCTCCTTTGGCTAGTGGCACTCGGCGGTTTCGCCTTCGGTTATGCCGACCGCATGAGTCGTCCCCTCTCTCTGCTCTTTATCAGTCTGGCGATAGGTCTTACCTTCGCCTTGGGCTTTCTCTTCCATGGTTTCCGCAAGGGCCTGCTCGACCGCCTCTATCGCGGTGTTCTGCTTCACCTGCCCTTCTGCCATCGTTTTTTTGAAAAATGCTATCACCGCTGCAGCGACGTAATGATAGAGGTCGATCAGTGTATCGCCCGTCTCTATGCCGCCCCGCGCGTTTTCTGGAAAGTCATGGGCTACCAGTTTCTCTCCTGTTTGGGCGAGATTTTGGAAATCCTGCTCCTGCTCTGGCTTCTGGGCGTAGACCTCAGTTTTGCCGAAGCCCTGCTTATTCTGGCTTTCTCTTCTCTCTTGGGTTATCTCTTTCCCCTTTTACCCGCTTCACTGGCGGTTTCCTGTGGTGGCTTGGCCTGTGCTGCCACCTTTTTGGAAATCACGAATTGGAGCATCGCTACCCTTGCCGTTTTCTATATGCGTCTTCGCGAATGGTGCTGGATTGCCCTCGGCATCGGTTTGCTCAAGGTGGGCAATGCCCGTCTGATGCGATAGCCACTCTTCTCCTGCCGTCGTGCAGTAGGAAACCATTCCTTGAACTTATATCCTTTTATATATAATTATCATAGCGAATATGTCAACAACACCAAAATTCTCCTCCCTCTCCTGCCTGATCTTCGACTACGGAGGTACGCTGGATACCAACGCCCGCCATTGGGCGCATGTGCTTTGGGAAGGCTACCGTGCGGTAGCGGTTTCCCATACCTTCTCCACTCCGTTAACCGTGGTGACTGAAGCGCAGTTTCGTGAAGCCTATGTCTTCGGAGAACGCGCCCTCGCCAAGGCGCCCATCGTCAGTCCCGATGACGACTTCCGTCGGGTGCTCCTCAAGAAGGTAGAACAGGAAATGAAATTCCTCCTCGACCAGAACTATTGGCAGGCTACTGAGGCAGAACGCACCGCAGCCATCACCGCCATTGCGGAATATGGTTACCAGTATGCCAAGCGCACGGTCGATGAGAGTCGCCAAGTGCTGCTCCGCTTGAAGCAGCGCTATCCCCTCGTCCTGGTGAGCAACTTCTACGGCAATATCCAGGCGATCCTCAAGGACTTCGACCTCGAACTCTTTGAAGCCGTTATCGAGAGTGCCGTGGTAGGCGTGCGCAAGCCTGATCCTGCCATTTACCGCCTCGGTGTTGAAGCTGCCGGTGTGCCGGCTGACCAATGTCTCGTCGTAGGCGATGCTTACGACAAGGACATGGTACCTGCCAAAACCGTGGGCTGTTCTACCATTTGGCTCAAGGGCGAGGGCTGGAAACCCGAAACCAACGATGGTGCCGCTGCCGACCAAATCATTACACGGCTGGACCAGCTGCTAGAAATTTTACCGCTCTAAGGCCCGTTGCGGCTTGACACCCTGCAGCCGTTGGTTGTTCCGTTGCCATTCCCGTACAGCCGGAGTATGTCTTTTTATCAAAAATGAAAACTAATGGACACTAAATTATTATCGCCTCTAGAGGGCTTGGAACAGAAGCTGACCGAAGAAGAGGTAACCGCGCTCTGCTTCTATGTCTATAAAAAAGACCCTTGTTCGTTGCTGGAATTGATGGAATGGTACCGCCCTTTCCTGTCTTTCAATGAGCGAATGGAAAAAGTTCAGGCAATCAACCAGAAGTTGTATGCCATGAAACTGATTGTAAAGAGCGGTCATTACGACTGGAGCTCTTCCGGTTTCTTGTTCAAGATCAACCCACTTTACTTCCTCCCGCTCTGCCGGTTTACTTTTCCCCGCCACCTCTGTTGGCTGGACAAGTTCCAGGTAGCTGATCAAAGTCTCAATATCCCCTATCACTGGGGACTCTGGTCGTGTGTTAACGACCAAGCCAGACAAGCACCCAAAGAATATACGGGGGACGACATGGAAGCCTTGGTTTCTGCCTTTTTTATGCCAGAAATGGAATCCTTATTGTTGGATATTCCTGCCCCGCAAGTCCCTTTATTCGTCTATTCCACGGTAGAAACGGCTGTGATGATCGATGATACCACCTTATTGGAGAAGTTAAATGCTTTTCTCGACAAGCGGAAGGATATGCCGAAGGCGATATGGGAGGAATGCTATGCACATTTGGCACTCTTCCAGTATTTTGCTGGTGAGGCATATATTCCCCACGATGAGGTGGAAACCTACCATGGACTGCTGCTCAAGTCGGCAAGAGCTACCTATGCGCGCGACTTCAAGGCTGCTATCCAATATGCCGAGAAGGCTTCCAAACTGCCCCATGTCAAACCTTGGAACAAAAATATTCCGGATAACTTCTTCAGTTGTTATCTGCTGATTCTGGCGTACTATCTGGAGGGTTCAGCTACTTCGTGCAAGAAACTGAAGTCTTGGGTGAAGGGAGG
>AMCI01001647.1_pt1 | contig 11168 bp, 8 predicted proteins | sample 419838 | NCBI WGS metagenome assembly AMCI01 (sample SAMN01090643, study PRJNA158313) | gut metagenome
ATTTTTATGCATTCAAACAATAAAAAAACAAAATAAACAGGCAGATATCAACCACGATAGGGTATTATCCGTATTTTTGTAAAATTAAGAAGAGATTACAACACATGGAAACAATGTTCGACACTTTACTCCAGCTGCCCTTATTTCAAGGTCTTTGCCATGAAGATTTTACCAAGATATTGGATAAGGTAAAATTACATTTCGACAAGCACAAACCTGGAGAAATGTTTATTGATAGCGGAGACTCCTGCAACCAACTCTGTTTTCTGATCAAAGGTAAAATTTCGATGGTCACCCAATCCAAGGGAGACATCTACACTGTCTTTGAACGGATCGAAGCTCCTTACGTCATTGAGCCTCAAGCATTGTTCGGCATGAAGACCCTATATGCTTCATCTTATATAGCACATACCGAAGCCCACACCGTAAACATCAGCAAACATTTTATCCTGAACGAGTTGTTCAAATATGAAATATTCCGCCTCAACTATATGAACATCGTCAGCAACCGGGCACAAAACTTACATGCACAATTATGGGAACATCCCACCGAGGACCTGAAAGAAAAGATCATCCGCTTTTTCGTGCAGCACTGTGAAAAGCTGAAAGGAGAAAAGATTTTTAAAATCAAGATGGACGACTTAGCCCGCTATGTAGACAACTCCCGACTGAACACATCCAAAAAACTGAACGAAATGCAAAAGGAAGGATTGATTGAACTGCATCGCAAAGAAATCCTGATTTCCAACTTGCAGGCACTTATCGACGAATAGAATATGTACTTTATAGGGACTTGCATTTTTAATCCCCTAAACTGAAGATTTAGGGGTTTTCAAATGCGAGTCCCTATAAACTTACTTCACTAGTGTATCTTAATTATTGTACAGATGCACGTTAATGATTCGATTTACAATATTTAGAGGTCAAGCTTGTGCTGTTTTTCCTTTCACCTTCTTGGGAGCAGGACAAACCTTCTTTTTAGCCAGACTCAGAATAGGAAGATAGCAAAAGATTCCCACGAGCGACATCAGCAAGCCCCCAATTGTTCCAGCGGCCAGCGGGAACCAAAAGGCCGTCTGTTCTCCAATAAGAAACGGTATAAATCCAAGTATGGTAGAAAAGACAGTCAGCAAGATAGGAACGATCTTCACATTCCATGCTTTAAGGTAGTTTTTGAGAAGCGAACGCTTGGGGTAGTTTTTCCGATTATGGTTAAATTCATTCAACAGATAAATACTTGCGTTCACCGTTATACCGGATAACAGGATGAAAGAAGCAAACCCTCCTTGGTCAAAGTGTAATTTATACAGATAAAAAGTTAAGAACACCCCTATATAGGATATAGGTATGATAAAAATGGTAATCAACGGCTGTCGAAGCGAGTTGAATAAAATGGCAGAAATAAAATAAATAATCAAAATAAGCACCCCTAACCATCGATATGGATTATCAGCTTCTTGTTTCCACTTCCTTTTGAGATTATCACAATCAAGGGTATATCCCATGGGCAACTGTTCATAAATGATTGACAAATCTTTGAGCAAGAAGCGCAGCGCTTGATCGTCCGTTCCGAGGTATTCGTATTGAATACACAACACATACTGCTGGTTTTCCTTGGCTATTTGTCTATTGGTTTCTCCTTTGGTTAAGCTAGCCAAATCAGATAACTTGTAATAAGTATGGTTGATCTTCAACGGTATAGACATGAAAGCCCAACTATCATACTGGGCACTCTGAACAGAAGAAAAGCGTACACTTTCCATTTTGCCATCAAACAACACATTCCCGATGGACTGATTTCGCATAAAGACAGGTCGCAAGATACGGAATAGATCATAAGCCGTTAGGTTTTCTTTAGCCATGATCTCTTTGTCAAACACAAGTTGATATTCCGAATAGTCTTCTTTCCACCAGGAAAAACTGGGACTGATAGTCAGTTTTTTCACCCTACGGTGAGTGAGAAGTTGCTTTTTCATTTCTTCCGCCCAATGATTCAGTTCGTCATAATTATAACCATACATTTTAATGCGATAATTGCCTGCATTTTCATGGATTCTGTTACTATAACCCGCGTTTTCCAGTCCTTTCACCGTCCAAGAGCCCCCTCCAATGGCCTGCGAGTGTTGAACCACATTCGAATGCAGGGTGTATGGAAAATCAGTATGAATGAATTCTTTTTTAAAATACACTTGTATCGCTGCATGATTGGCATTGTAAACAGAGGTATTAAACTGACGAATTTCGTCAAAGTGAGCCAAATACGACTCCATTTTTTTCACGGTTTCATTCATCTGAGTAAGCGTACATCCATTGGGCAGCTGGGCATAAATCTCCAGTACCCGTTCATCTTCATCAGGTGTCATGTATCTGCCGGTATATACTTTCTCCACGAAAAGCCGGAGCGTGCCCCCCAAGGCAGAATGAACAATCGGCTTCACCAATTCCTGGTACACCGGATTGTCAAAGACCTGATTATACCACACAGCCCACGCTCCTTTTTCCCTTTCATTTTCTATTTTTTCAGGCAACCAGAAAACGGGCAATCCAAAACTCAGAATCAAAACGGACCAGGCAAATTTCCGGTGGCGAATGAGCCACACAATCAACCAAGCATACACCCGATTGAAATAGACAACCCCTCTTTTCATCCTCCTGTACGATGCTTGAGGCGACTCCGCCAAAAGCCCTATTTTCTCCATCATCGAAGGAATGAAAAACAGAGCGATGAGCAAAGAAACGCCCAGATTAATGATCAGAACGACGGCAAAGTCTTGCAGATTCAAACGAATGTTTTCATCCAAGAAGAAAATAATGGTCAACGCACCGACGGTAGTCAAAGTCGCTGCCAAAACAGACATAAAAGCCTTCAAATTACATTTCCTCCGGATATGATCGGACATCACAATGAGATTGTCTATGACCAGATTCAATGAGATGGTGATACCCGCCAGCGAATACAATTGAATTTCGACACCGAGTACATAATATAAAATGACTGCTACAGCTAAATTAACAAACAAGCCCGCCACAATCAACGCCAAATAACGCTTGTTACGGGTAATCAGTGCGATGAAGAGCAATAAAATGGCAATGGTAATCCCTGTGCGAAACGAAAGAGTATCTAGCTCTTTCGAAATATAATCCGTAGCATCATACGACAGACTAACCTCGTAGCCCGGAGGCATCCCACTTTTCAGTTCATCCATTGCATTTTTCACCTCTTTAGCCAAAGAAAGCTGGTTGGCTGTCTTCGACGCAGTTATAGTGAGATACAGAGCGTTCTGTCCGTTGATACGGAAATACGAAATAGGTTCCTGTTCAACCCGTGTCACCTTAACCAAGCGATCCAATGCAACCAAACCATTGTCCTTGGTTTTCACCAATATCTCCGAAGGTGAAAACGCTTGCTGGCTGTTGCGGGTAGTCCGTACCAATCTAATCCACTCCGACTTTCCATTGCAATCCCACTCACAGATCCCCATGAACTCTTTCTCATATTGCAGGTTGATTGCTTCTTGAATCTCCTGGATGCCAATACCCAACCCCTCCAAATACGTATTGTCATATGTCAGATGCCATTCCATGGGAGTAGCCCCGCTAAACTCCAATTTATAGATAGAGCCCAAAGCCGCCAGTTTGGGCTTGATATACTCTTCCCCAAACTTCTGGATTTCGCTCGGTGTAGCAGGAGCATTCAAAATGTATACCATAAAAGGCTTAGAAGCTTTGTCATCACTGTACAGAGTAGATAGCATAGGATAGCTCACCCCCTCGGGAAGTTGTGGCCAAATTTGGCGAATCATCGTAGAAATCTCAAAGCGTGTAGCCGCTATAGGGGCATGTTTATCCAATTCAATCTGAATGTGCCCACTCCCATTGTCGGAAAAAGAAGACAGTTTCTTGATGCCATTGATACGCGATATCATTCCTTCCAGCCGACTGGTCACTTCTGCCTCCACCGCTTTAGCCGACTGTCCCGGCAGAGTATAAGAGATGTAAAACGACGGCATCTCACGGGAGGGAGACAACTTCACGGGCAGAAAGGGCATCAAGGCTACTCCCACCAGCGAAAGGCAGACAAAAGTAATGATAATCGTAAATGATGAACGATAGAAAGACCGTTCTTTCCTGCTATTTTTCATGCCTGTTATTTTTCATCCTACCTCAACTGATGCTCAAAATCGAACCGATCGGAAAGAGATAAGTTCGATTCAAAATCAAACAAAGTCAGTTTCCGAATTTTATAGTAATTTGCCCAATAATTATGCAAAGCTTGAATATAATTTTTACGAGCCTCCTGCTGACGATTCAAGGCTAACGTGAGACTGCTAATATCAGCTTTCCCGATGATGAACCGCTTGCGTGTCTGGTCGTAAGCCAACTCAGCCAGATCAAGCGCTTCCTCCGCACTGTTGATCATATCCTGCTGCACGGCAAAATCGCTGACCGTCATAATAACATCCTCTTCCAAACTGATTTCCTCTTGCCGGGCAGCAATTTTTGAAACATTCAAATTATTTTTAGCCATATTATATTTGCCTTTACGGACTCCCCAATCCACCAGAGGGATGGAGACAGTAACAGCCACCAGATCCTGCTGCAAAGGCTTTTTGTAAGCCGCACGCAATTCATCGGCAACTTGATTAAATCCCACACTGGCATTGAAACTGGCATTAAAATGAGATTCTTTCCGAGTACGGTCTACCTCTCGTGCAGCCTCCATGATTTTTTGTCGCTGTTCCAGATAAGTCGGATTGTTCTCGCGAGCCAGTGTCAATGCCCAATCGGTAGAAATTTCCACACTTTTGGGCCGGGCGGGCAATTCCACCTCAATGACCACATTTCGGTCCATATTCAGGAAAGTGGCAAGAGCAGACATAGCCCGTTTACGCGCTATTTCAGCATTTTTCAACGTGTTGCGTGCATTCACTTTATCCAACTTCAACGTTAGTAAATCGGCCTGCGAAATGGAAGCAATCTTTTGTCTTTGCGTTCCAATGGCATACAACGTATCGCTTGTTGCCACATTGTCTACTGCCAACAGGTAATCGGCTTGTGCCATAGCCAGCCGGAAAAAATGATTAACCACCTCTTCCGACACGCTTTCCACATGATAAAGATATTGCTTCTTTACCTTCTCAAACTTCAAAGGTTCAATTTTACGATCCCACCGAAAAGAATTAAACCCCAATAAATTTTGTTGGTAACCGATACGGAATGGAATGGTAGAAAACTGCGTCGATTTCGCATCTCCGAAATTACGCATATAGTCCATTTGCGTATCAATATAAAAAGTCCCCCCCAGCAAATCAAAATTCTGTGTCAGATTCAATCCGGCACCGGCGCTATACATTTGCTGTTCGCGATACACATCAATATCCTGTTGAGAGTCATAACGGCGGGTAATGCTCCGATAATACTGAGCAGGAGTCATCTTCAGCGTTAATCCCGGTAGCCGGGCAGCTTTGTAACTTCTATATTCCCAATAGCCAGACAAATACATATTTTTATATCGGAAGGCAGACAGCGAACTATCATTTGCCATAGTGATGGTCTTCTTCAAGTCCAGCCTGATTAGATTCTGTGCCTGAACATGGATCCCACTAAGGATGATGAGAAGAAAAAATAAGTTTTTCATGTTTTATTTTTTTGATAAATAAACCAGTAAATAAGAGGAATAACAAAAAGACTGACCAAAAGTCCTACCAGCATAGTGCCTATCATGGCAATGGAAAGCGGACGTTGTATTTCCGAGCCTAAATCGGAAGTAAACAACAAGGGTATCATGGCAAAAACAGTTGTCAGCGTAGTCATGATAATGGCCCTTAATCGTCGGCATCCGGCAGTGTGGATAGCTTCTAATAACGGCTTTCCTTCCTTGCGCAACTCGTTAATAGCATCCAGTTTCAAGATGGAGTCATTGACCACAATTCCACAAGACACAATAATTCCGATGGCCGACATCAGATTAAGACTATGCCCGGTCACCCATAAAAGTAGCAGTCCGAAAGCTATATCGATCGGAATCTCCGCCAGCACCACAAGAGGCTGTAAAAAACTTTCAAATTGGGCACAAAGGATGAAATACATCAACAACATAGAAATCAACAATATAATCGTCAGTTCACCGATCATCTTTCGATTGGCAAAGACACTCCCTGAAAAGGACACCTCCCAATCTTTCTCTGCATTTACCACCTGTCGAACCCCTTGCATCATGGGTTCTACCTGTTGAATTCCGTAAAAACAAATCGGAATATATTCACCACTCCGTCCAGCCGTAATTTCCTTTAAATCTTTGTCGGGCACCAAACGAACCAATTCCCGCAAAGGGACATAGTTCTTTTCTCCGTTCACGGTCCGCTTTTCAGATTCCACCAAAGTTGATGATACGATTTCATTAATACTCTTTTCTTTTCCAGCAATGCTGATAGGAAGATACTGCTGATAAGAGCGTAGAGTAGACACCTCATTATCTTGAAGAGCCGTACGAAGCACCTTGACTACTTCATCATAACGTATATCATAGATGAGTAAGCGATCACGATCGATTTCCAATTTCAATTGTTGGCGAAACGGGATTTCTTCAGGCTGATAACCTGTCTCCCGAGCAATCCGAGTTTCTATACTTTGAATACAATGGGCATCCAGCAACTCAGAAGGTCTCAACGTATGAAGTTCGGCCACCAAATCGGGGGCAGCCGTTGTAAATATCTTCTCAAAAAGAGAGGCAGGCGGGGAAAACGTAACCACAGCTGCTGGATAAGAGGAATGTATTTCCCTCTTTAGCAATTGAATTAGTGTAGACACACCAGACGGATGAGCGGTATGAAAATACAGTTCCGCTTCCGTAGGTGAGTATTCATTTTCAGTTTCCAACAAGTAATCTTGCCTACCCACATAAGCTGTATGCTCCACTACAATCGAATCTGCCAGCGCAAGCAGATTATTTACTCTGCGATTATTTTCATCTAGATGGATATTCTCATTCCAGTCAATACGGACCAGCAGTTCATTCTGTTTCGTTTGAGGCATTTTTTCTTTATCAATCACCCCAAACATCAAGATACACAAGGGAAATGAAGTCACGGCAAATGCCAAAGTGAACTTTTTGTGAGCAAATACCCAATGAATTCCACGATCATAAAAACAAATCAAGCGGTTATTTCTATTTATTCTACTATAGATATGATCCGAACAGCGATATTTTCGGATTCGAATGCGATAGAACAGCACGTACAAAACGGGGAGAAGCATGATTCCAGTAAAATAGGATGTGAGAAGTCCCGTTGTAATGGAGAAGGCTTCGTCCATAAAAATGGCACCGGCTATTCCGCTTAAAAACACTAACGGAACAAACACGGCAATCGTAGTGAGAGATGAACTCAACATGGGAGTAATCATTTCAGAAGTACCCCGAATGGCAGCCCGTCTGAGTGTAAGGCCTTTTTCACGATATTGAGACACATTTTCCGTCACAATAATAGCGTTGTCTATCATCATACCTACTGCCAGAATCAGTCCGGAAAGAGAAATCACATTGAGAGATATTCGACAGATGTAGAAGAAAAAGAAGGTAATGACAACCGAAGTTATCATGGAAATCCCGATAATCAAAGGAGACCGGACATCCCCGATAAAAAACACAGCAACCAAAAAAATCAGAATAAAGCCAACAAGGAAGTTTTGCTGTAAATTAGAAATAGTGTAGTCCAGCAATTCCGTTTGGTTCCGTGTAATACTAAACTCAATGTCAGGATATATCTTTTGGAAATAAGCTGTAGTTTCCTGTAACTCTTGACGTAGATTGTCCATATTTTCTTCACCCTGCTTGATAATGGCAAGCGTCACAGCCCGTTTGCCCTGTGCAAGCGACCGCCCCATTTCGTTGTGTGCCGCTATTTTCACTTGGCAAATATCTTTTAACTGCATAAGATGCCCGTTCCGGGTAAAATAAATATTTTCTACATCCTCCAGCGTATGAAGTGCCGAAGCAATGCGAATGTTATATTCATAATACCCGTCACGAATCAACATACTTCCTGGATTTACATTGTTTGAAAAGATCAAGGCTTCTACATCAGCAATACTCATTCCCAGACTTTCCATCTTTTCATTATCAGGTATAATACGAAGCATCTTTCGGGGAATTCCTGTAATGTCTGCCATAGCTACCTGCGGCAGTTGTTCAATACGACGTTTTATCACGTTTTCTGACAAGGTGCACATGTTTAAAAAGGCATCTTCATCAGCCTGTTGATAAGGTACATCATTTTTCAGTGTCATATTCAAATAGAACACAGGGATGTCCGTAGCACTGGCTTTGATAGCCTTCGGACGTACAGCCCCTTTGTGCATACTGTTCATAGCCGCGTCTATTTTTTCATTCACTTCAATGAAAGCCAAATCAATATCTGTTCCAAAATCAAACGAAAGTCGAAAAACGCCCCCACCATCTTGAGTCTCGCTTTTCATTTCATTCATCCCAGACACTTGCATAAGTTGTCTCCTGACAGGAGCCATCATCGTATTTTCCAGTTCTCTGGCTGATACATTATCCCCGCTGACTTTCACCGTTATCAAAGGAATATCAATGTTGGGAAGCAATGATATAGGAAGAGAAAAATAAGTGACTGCCCCAATAATGAAACACGCTGTAAACGACATCAATACAGCTATAGGCCTAGATATCAAAAATTTTACCATAGTAAAATACGATTAAGGAATGACAACAACGGGAGATTCGTGAGCTAAATTAACATTACCGGTTGTGATTATTTCTACCCCTTCAGTCAACCCTTCCCCTGTCACAGTATATTCGGTCAGGTTTTCCAATCCAATAGTTACATAATTCCATATGGCTTTTCCGTCTTTTAATGTGAAGATGACCTGTTTACCAGACCGGAGTACAACAGCCGTCTTGGGCACTACCCACTGATTGGCTACAGCACGCTTCACATTCACACGTACGTTCATACCATCAAAGAGTTTGGTCTGACCCGCAATTCTTGCTTTGACACGAACCAGTCCGTTTTCATCTACCTGCGGATTGATTTCTGAAATGATACCTTTAGCAGAGTTTACCGTACCAGCAAAGGGAGTAATTTCAATTCGACACCCTCTATCAACAAGCGGAACTTCGCTTTCCAATATTTTAAACGAAACATCCATTCCCTCATTCCCTATCACACGACAGAAAGGTCTAGTTCCATTGGGACGATTATAGCTACATGCTTCCAGGTTCGCAATCACGCCATCAAAGGGCGCTGTAATAACCGCCTGCTCCAATTCATACTTTTTCATTTCGAAAGTCGATTTACTAAGTCCATATCCGCTTTTGATTTCTGCCAAAAGCAGGATATCTTGAGGTATGTCTTGCAATCGATCGGGAGCATATCCTTGGCCAATCAATACATCTTTCATATCCAGTTCAGCCTTACGAAGAGCTATTTCAGCCATTTTCAATTCATTTTGAAGAGTGAACTTATTCAATTCAGCTATTTTTTGTCCTTTTTTTACTCTATCTCCGTTTTTTACATAAATATGGGTTATCGGTTCTGAAAAAATCCGGAACGAAAGATCGGCATAGCTGGTAGCAGTTACTTTGCCGTTGCTTATCAATTCATGGTTAAAAACCTTCTTTTTTAAAGACATAACGGATACTTCAGAAACCTGTGTTGACGGTGCCCCTTTGGTCTCAGTTTGACGGTTTGTTTCTTTCTCTGTCACACTGCAGCTGCTGAGTGTGAAAATAACAAACAATAATGCTATGCGTTTACAATTCAATTTCAACATATTCTTAATTTATAGGCTTAATCTATTTTTTTCCAAAAACGCTCACGGAAAGATGCAATGTCCGAATAAAGTACACGACTAAGACGCCCTTTGATATTTCTCGCTGGAATAAGGCCGATAAACCGGCTGTCCAGCGAATGATTTCCATTGTCACCCAGCATAAAATAATAATCATTGGTAAACACAAATAGGGAATCTATTGTTACTTTCATATGTTCGTTATCAATTACTTCTTGATATACACCAGCTTTGCCATAAGGTACTTGCATTCCTTTATAAGGAATAATTAGTGGACCATAATTAGTAGTTGTCCAGTCTCTTCTCATAATCTTAGGATAACTAATGGAATCCGTTTGATAACAATAAATATCTTGGTTCAGTTGTATCAATTTCTTCCCGTTTATGTATATCTTACCTTTTTGAATAGAAAAAGTATCACCAGGCAAGCCTATGACTCGTTAGGTCAATGTCATTTGACTTCCGGGAGCATCAAAAACAACAACATCCAACCGTTTGGGTGTGCGGATACCTGCCAAACGAACACTTTTCCACGTCAGTTGCTTGTCCAGTTGTTGAATACGTGGAAAAAAACACAGCAAATTCAGGATAGGCAATTCTGAAATCCTTTCTGGAAGAAGGGGGCCATAAGTCATCTTTTCACACCAAGCTATATCCCCCGGCAGAAGCGTTGGATACATGCTGTATGTCGGTATACGCACACACTCTCCCACACAGATTTTAACACCTACCGGCGATAAAACCAACAAACAATACTCAGATAATAAAGTTTCCTTGTTGCCGTTTTCTTTAGCATATTCTTTCCACACATAACGAAAATTTATAGTACGCTTAGTAGACAATTCATTCTTTCCAGATACTTCCTAGTATAGGTTGCATATTCCGGCATGGCCATAAAAAAGTGTGACACTCTTCCATCGGGATATAAAATAAAGTAATAGGGTAATTCATATGTATCCGGTTGCCAATCGAGTTTTTCATTCAAATTTATCTGCAGCGTATTTCCCTCAATTCCGTGAGCCTGATTATAAGCTTTCATGGAACGATAGTCGCTGAATGATCCTATCATTAGAACCTTACTGCCGGGGTTTTCCACACATTCCTTTATAATTGCTGCCTCTTTTTCTATGCAAGATTCACAATTTCGATCGAAGTACCGGAACACCAATACAGGTTTATCGAGTAGGGAATATAAATTCACTATTCCCTGTTCACCCCGCAAATGAACGTCAGCCAACCGGCTTCCATCCGTATCCAATCGGGTAGTAAAAATTTTGGTTTGAAACCAAATGGAATCGGGCATAACATAGTCTGTTGAATGCATACTACGATCTTTTTTACAAAGAGGAAGCATC
>AMCI01001658.1_pt1 | contig 11143 bp, 10 predicted proteins | sample 419838 | NCBI WGS metagenome assembly AMCI01 (sample SAMN01090643, study PRJNA158313) | gut metagenome
TTTATTTTTATAATTTCGTCTATAGTAAACCTTTAAGTTCATACAAATTTCAGAAAACTTTTTTTCATCTCCAATATATATTATACTTTCTTTTCTTAAATAATCACAACAAATTGATTTTTAACCTGCAGAAACTGAATGATACTCCCAACTTTGCTTCACATAGTTTTCTAATTATCCGGAAATCACTGGCTTTTTGTCTCATACCTCTTCATCAGAAAAGAATGGTATTCCTGAACCAAATTCCCGAAGAATCTAAACTTTTCATTATCTTTGCCTCCTCTAAGTCTTCATGTATAAAATAAGACACAAAGATGCTTCAAACGCTTAAGAACTATTTTGGCTACGACAGTTTCCGTCCCTTGCAAAAGGATATCATCGAAAATATTCTTTCCGGCCAGGACACATTGGTCCTGATGCCTACCGGCGGAGGTAAATCCATTTGTTACCAATTGCCAGCTCTGCTACTGCCCGGCACTACAGTGGTCGTCTCTCCCTTGATTTCACTCATGAAAGATCAGGTGGAAAGTTTACGTGCCAATGGCATTGCAGCAGCTGCCTTGAACAGCAGCAACGACGAGACTGACAACCAACGGCTTCGGCAAGATTGCCTGCAGGGGAAAATCAAACTGCTGTACATTTCCCCCGAACGACTGATGATGGAAAGCCAATACTTGCTTCGCGACATCCAGATTTCATTGATTGCCATCGATGAAGCGCATTGCATTTCCCAATGGGGACATGATTTCCGGCCGGAATACACCCAACTGAAAGTGTTGCGCCAACAGTTTCCCCGAGTGCCCATCGTTGCGTTGACAGCTACAGCCGACAAGATAACCCGCCGGGACATCATGACCCAATTGGCAATGCGAGATCCGAAAGTATTTATTTCGTCGTTCGACCGCCCCAACCTGAGCCTGGAAGTGAAACGCGGATATCAACAAGCCGACAAAACACGCGCCATCCTGGAGTTTATAGCCCGTCACCGCGGTGAATGCGGCATTATTTACTGCATGAGCCGCAGCAAAACCGAAAGTGTAGCCAAGATGCTATTGAAACAAGGGATTTCAGCTACAGTCTATCATGCCGGACTCAGCAGTGCCTTGCGTGACAAAGCCCAAGAGGATTTCATCAACGACCGCGTACAGGTAGCCTGTGCCACCATAGCCTTTGGCATGGGCATCGACAAATCAAACGTTCGTTGGGTAATTCACTACAACCTGCCCAAGAGTATGGAGAGTTTCTATCAAGAAATCGGAAGAGCCGGACGCGATGGAATGGAAAGTGATACGTTATTGTTCTATTCCCTGGGCGACCTGGTCATGTTGTCGAAATTTGCTACCGACAGCAGCCAGCAGGAAATCAACCTCGAAAAACTGCACCGTATGCAGCAATATGCCGAAGCCGACATCTGCCGCCGACGCATCCTGCTCAACTATTTCGGCGAGACCATGGACCATGATTGCGGAAACTGCGATGTATGCCGCAATCCACCCCAACGCTTTGACGGCACCATTATTGTCCAGAAAGCCTTGAGTGCCATTGCCCGCACCAACCAGCAAGTCGGTACCCACATGCTCATTGACATTCTGAAGGGAGCAGTCAACCAGGAACTCTTGGAGAAAGGCTACGACAAGCTGAAAACTTATGGTGTAGGGCGGGATGTGCCGGGACGAGACTGGCAAGATTATCTGCTACAGATGCTTAACCTGGGATATTTTGAAGTGGCCTACAATGAAAGCAATCACCTGAAAATTACCGAAAGCGGTATGAAGGTTCTTTTCGGCAAAGAAAAAGCCATGCTGGTAGTCATCCAACGCGAAACCGCCACTTCCTCCTCCGAGAAGAAAAAACGCCGACAGAAAGACGCATCAGAACCCCTCTTTCCGACGTATCTTTCATCCGAAAGCGAAAACCGGAATCTTTTCGAGGAACTCAGACTGTTGCGCAAACGATTGGCCGACCAACAAGCCATCCCGGCCTACATCGTGCTTTCCGACAAGACTCTTCATCTGATTGCCCAACAACAGCCTACCACCATTGAAGCTTTCGGCGAAATCAGTGGAATCGGTGAATACAAGAAAGACAAATATGGAAAGGAATTTGTAGAATTGATACGAAAAGTACTGGGGAAGTAAGTCTGTCATCGACCAGGAAACCAAACTTCTCCCATCCCATAGACAGCGAGCAAAGCATTATTTGCTCGCTTTAATTTTATCTTGCAGTTCCGGACGGGGAACACCCAATGAAACCGCTTTTTCATAGGCTACATATGCTTCACGCTTCCGCTTCTGGCTGAGATAAATATCTCCACACAGCACATAGATTTCCGCATCATCCGGATCAATCTTAGCAGCATCCTCCAAATCAAGCAAGGCCACTTCCGACTTGCCCATCTCGGCTTCCAACCGCGCCCGGGCCTTCAGGTAAGTAACGTCACGGGGATGATCGGTCACCAGACGAGTGAAGTCCTCCAAAGCCTCACGGAACTTTCCTTCCTTTTGGTTCAGCAATGCCCGTCCCAAACGGGCGGTCGAATGACCAGGCTCCAACAGCAGCAACGCGTTGTAATCCTGTCGAGCTCCTCCATAATCCCGACGCTGCATATAAATATAAGCCCGATAAAACAATGCTTCTATATTATCCTTGTCAATATCGATGACATTGCAATAGTCCAGGTAAGCTTTGTTATAGAGATTCTTCGACAGATAAAGCGAAGCCCTGTTCAACAAGGTAACCACCGAATAGGGAGTGATGTTCAACGACAGTGTATAAGAGTCAATAGCCTCGTCCACCTTTCCCAAACGACGTTGTACTGTACCCAAGTTTGTCAACAGCAACGCATTGCGCATATTGGCAGGATCCATCCGCAAGGCCTCCTTGAACAAGTGTTCCGAAAGTTTCAGACTGTCTTTACGAGCTGCCTGCAAAGCACGGCCAATCAACTGATCATAGCGTCTTTCCTCCGTAGAATCCTGTTGGGCCACCGGTTGCGCTACTGTCGACATCTTCGATGACCTATCCTGTGTTTCGTTCTGCTGCCCTTTTGTTCCGGAATATTCCAAATCAGCACGAATTTCCTGTGCCGAAAGCGACAGACAACCTCCTCCCATTAAAAGGAGTATTCCCAATAATTTCATCCCCATGTGTATGCTTAATAGTTATTGAATGCAAAGGTAAGTGTTTCTTCGGCAATCCTGGTTTAGGGAAACCCAAAAAAGTCTAAGTTACGTTTCGTATTTATTCAAGAATATCTATCTTTGACTCGCTATAAATAAAGGAAGGAGCTTTTTACCTTGCTTCTTCCAAGAAGCTTAATCAAACGACAATCATCATGAACAGACAAAAAGCCATTTTCGCCGCCGGATGCTTCTGGGGCGTGCAACATCAATTCCAACGTCAGCCTGGCGTTCTGCAAACCGTGGTGGGCTATACAGGTGGGCCTGAAGAAAATCCGGTCTACACCCAGGTCAAAGCACATGAAACCCATCACGTGGAAGCCATTGAGGTGACTTACGATGCCGATCAAGTAAGCTATACCGACCTCTGCAAACTTTTCTTCGAAATTCACGACCCCGCCCAGACCGATGGCATCGGTCCCGATCTGGGTCCACAATACCGCAGTGAAATCTTCTACCTTGATGAAGAGCAACGACAGCAGGCCGAAGCGGTCATCGACATCCTCCGTTCTAAAGGACATACGGTCAATACCGTATTGCGTCCTGCCGAAAAGTTTTGGTTAGCCGAGGACTATCACCAGCACTATTACGACAAGACCGGTGGCGAGCCCTATTGCCACATCCGCGTGAAGAAGTTCTAAAGAAAGGAGCATCTCTTGACAAAAGAATCTTTTTCATGAACCTTCGGTTCTTTCGAACAATAAAAGAAGAAAGATAAGCATCCAGCCAAGCCCGTATTCGTACTTCCAAGGATGGGAAGCACTGTCGACATGCCCTTTATACAAATTTACCCCTGCTGTAACAGGGGTAAATTTATTAAAGAAGGAACTTGGCACACCCTTCCTTAGGGATGAGAAGCAGCATGGGCACTGCAGGCTTATCCGTGAACCGGACATCTTTCCTCCCGAGCAGGTGTTTTCCAAAGACCCGACATCATGCCTGACGGATATAGTCCACAATCCAGGCACCCACTTCACGGGTACCATACCGAGCCCCTCCTTCCACCTGGATTTCGGGCGTACGCACTTCCGCATCCAGCGAAGCGTTGACCGCCTGACGGATCAGGGCACCTTCGCGTACACAATCGAAATGCTCGAACAGCATGGCCACCGACAGAATCTGCGCCAACGGATTGGCGATGTTCTGTCCCTTGGCTTGCGGCCACGAACCGTGGATGGGCTCGAACACCGGTGTTCCTTCGCCCGTCGAAGCCGAAGGAAGCAACCCCATCGAACCGCTGATGACAGACCCTTCGTCGGTCAGAATGTCGCCGAACGTGTTTTCGGTCACGATGACATCGAAGAACGTGGGTTCCTGGATCATGCGCATGGCGGCATTGTCCACATACATGTAGTCGGTAGTCACTTCCGGATAGTGCGGAGCCATCTCCTGCGCAATCTGGCGCCACAGACGGGATGAAGCCAAAACATTGGCCTTATCGACCACCGTGAGGTGCTTGCGACGCTTCAAGGCATATTCGAAGCCGACCTTCAGGATGCGCTCAATCTCGGGACGGGTGTAGTAATTCGTATCGTAGGCCTTGTCGTTGTCCTGGTACTTCTCGCCGAAATACATACCGCCTGTCAGTTCGCGGATGCAGATGAAATCGGCATCCTGCACCAGTTCGGCACGCAAGGGCGACTTGTGTATCAGGCAAGGGAACGTCTGCACGGGACGGATGTTGGCGAACAAGCCCAACTGTTTGCGCATGGCCAGCAAGCCCTGTTCGGGACGCACCTTGGCCGTGGGATCGTTGTCGAACTTCGGGTCGCCGACCGCCGAGAAGAGCACGGCATCGGTCCGCTGACAAATTTCGAGCGTAGCGGGCGGAAACGGATCGCCCACTTCCTCGATGGCATGAGCGCCACAGAGGGCCGATTCATACGTCACCTGATGACCCATTTTTTCACATACGGCGGTCATTACATCCACCCCTACGGCGGATATTTCGGGGCCGATACCGTCACCGGCCAACACTGCTATCTTAAATTCCATGGTATTTCCTGTTTTATATCGTTATTCTGTTTAAAGCACTATTCTCTTTAAAGCGTTAATCATCTGTTTCGGGGTGGATGTATTCATCCTTCAACCGTTTTTCCATTTCTTCCTTGAAGCGCCGATTTTTCTGGTCCTTCTTTCGCCGCCATCGGAATGCCCCAATAAGCCCTCCTCCGAGCATCAGCGTCGATAGAACTGAGAAGAGCAGGATATCCGACCATTCGTTTCCCCGGCGCCAGCGTTCAAAGAGATTGATGGACAAAATTGAACCTATGACCAGGGTGTAGTACACCCACGGATGTCTTTCCAAATAATCATTCATCGTCATTCGTTTTTCAAGTCAATAATCACCTTTCTGAATAAACGCAAACACTGTATCTAAATAAACGTAAACGTCCTATCTGAAAAGGTAGGTTACGTTATTTCTCACTCGCAAATCATGTTCAGCATCTTCATCGTGGCCTTGATGGCTGCTTCCGTCTGGTCGGCATCGAGGCCGCGGGTGCGGAACACCTTGTCCTGGTAGCTCCAGGTGATGACGGTCTGCACGAAGGCATCGGTCCGTCCGCCGGGCGGAATGCTTACGGCATAGTTGGTCAGCATCGGGAACTTGCGGTTCAAGGTGTTCTTGTACACCTTGCGCAGTGCCCGCACAAAGGCGTCGTACTGACCGTCGCCGCTGCTGCTTTCCTCGTACTCCTTGCCGTCGATTTCGATGCGCAACGTAGCCATCGGCTTCAATCCGTAGGCCAGGTTCACGAAGTAACTCTTCAGTTTCACGCGGTCGGTCCGCACATCGTGCTTCAGCACGTCCGACACGATGTAGGGCAAGTCCTCCTGCGTCACCAGTTCCTTCTTGTCGCCCAGCTCGATGATGCGTTCGGTCACCTTGCGCATCGATTCCTCGTCGAGTTCCAGTCCCAGGTCCTCCAGGTTCTTGCGGATGTTGGCCTTGCCGCTGGTCTTTCCCAAGGCATATTCGCGTTTGCGGCCGAAGCGCTCGGGCAAAAGGTCGTTGCAATACAGGTTGTTCTTGTTGTCGCCATCGGCATGCACGCCAGCCACCTGCGTAAAGACATTCTCGCCCACGATGGGCTTGTTGGCCGGAATGGCGATGCCCGAATACGATTCCACCACCCGGCTCACCTCGTTCAACCGACTTTCGTCGATGCTGGTCAGCGCATTGAAATGGTCCTTCAGAATGGCCTGCACGCTCGACAAGGGAGCATTACCGGCCCGCTCGCCCAACCCGTTGATGGTAGTATGCAAGCCTTTCACCCCACTGAGCACGGCCGCCAGCACGTTGCTCACCGCCAGGTCGTAGTCGTTGTGGGCATGGAAGTCGAAATGGGTATCGGGATAGCGTTTCTTCATCTTGCGCATGTACTCGATGACCTGCAGCGGATTCAGGATGCCCAGGGTATCGGGCAACATGTAGCGCCGGATGGAGGTTCGTTGCAAGGCATCCACCAGCTGGAAGACGTAGTCGGGCGAATCCTTCATGCCGTTGCTCCAGTCCTCCAGATACACATTCACGGCGATGTGCTGCGCATCGGCATACGCCACCACCTGCCGGATGTCGGCGATGTGCTCCTCGGGCGTCTTCTGCAACTGCTGGGTGCAATGCTTCAGCGAGCCCTTGCACAGCAGGTTCAGTACGCGGCAACCGGTGGAGCGTATCCAATCGACCGACGTCTGTCCGTCGACGAAGCCGAGCACCTCCACTTTATGCAACAAGTCACGGCGAGCCGCCCAGTCGCAGATCATCTTCACCGCCTCGCGTTCGCCGTCGGAAACTCGGGCGGAAGCCACTTCCACCCGGTCGACGTTCAGGTCCTCGAGCAAGAGGCGTGCAATCATCAGTTTCTCGTGCGGCACGAACGACACCCCGCTGGTCTGTTCCCCATCGCGGAGCGTCGTGTCCATGATTTCTATTTTGACGCGTTCTCCCATGCTTCAATCTTATCTTGGTTTGCCAACAGGAAATCGATGTCGTCCAGTCCGTTCAACAGGCAATGCTTCTTGTAGCCATTGATGTCGAAAGACTCGGAGCGGCCCGTAGCCAGGTTCGTAATAGTCTGCTGGGGCAGATTCACCTCGACCTGCATCCGGGGATTGGCCTCGATGGAAGCAAAGAGTTCCTGCAGGAAGTCCTCGCTCACCACCACGGGCAGGACAAAGTTGTTCAGTTCGTTGTTTTTGTGGATGTCAGCAAAGAAGCTCGACACCACCACCCGGAAGCCGTAACCGGCAATGGCCCATGCGGCATGTTCCCGGCTGGAACCCGAGCCGAAGTTTTTGCCAGCTACCAGGACTTCACCCCCATAGGTGGGGTTGTTCAACACGAAATCGGGATTCAAGCTACCGTCGGACCGATAACGCCAATCGCGGAACAGGTTGTCGCCGAAGAATTTTTCGTCGCGCGTGGTAGCCTTCAGAAAGCGGGCGGGTATGATTTGGTCCGTATCTACGTTCTCCAAGGGAAGGGGAACGCAGGTACTGGTCAGTATGTGGAATTTCTGTTTCATCTCTTCATTACGATTTTTCAGTGATACGTTGAGTAAACTACCGCTAAACCAAAGATTCAGCGGCTTCGGAGATATAAGGACCTTCCGTTAAAGAAGTTCACGAGGGTCGGTGATGACACCCGTCACGGCAGCTGCCGCTGCGGTCAGCGGACTGGCCAGCAACGTACGGGCACCGGGACCCTGACGTCCTTCAAAGTTGCGGTTGCTGGTCGACACGGCATACTTGCCAGCCGGAATCTTGTCGTCGTTCATGGCCAGACACGCCGAGCAGCCCGGTTGACGGATGACAAAGCCGGCCGCTTCGAGCACCCGGTCCAGACCTTCTTCCCGAATCTGTGCATCGACACTCCACGAACCCGGCACCAACCAGGCAGTGACCGATTCGGCTTTCTTCCGGCCCTTCACCAGCGAAGCAAAAGCGCGGAAATCCTCAATCCGTCCGTTGGTACAAGCCCCCAGGAAAACATAGTCCACCGGTCGGCCCAACAGGCACTCGCCGGGTTCGAAGCCCATATAATGCAGGGATTTGGCAAACGAAGCACTGGCATCGTCGGTCGGAATCCGGTCGGTGACAGCCATCCCCATGCCCGGATTCGTGCCATAGGTAATCATCGGCTGGATATCAGCCGCATCGAAGTGAACCTCTGCATCGAACACCGCATCGTCTTCACTGCGCAAGGTCTTCCAATACGCCACGGCGCGGTCCCAGTCGGCTCCCTTCGGGGCATGTTCCTTACCTTTTATATATGCAAAGGTCGTTTCATCGGGCGCCACCATTCCCCCCCGGGCCCCCATCTCGATGCTCAGGTTGCACAGAGTCAACCGTCCTTCCATCGAAAGCGCCCGGACCGCCGGACCGGCATATTCCACGAAATAGCCCGTCGCACCGCTGGTGGTCATCTTGGCCATCATGTACAGGGCCAGGTCCTTGGCAGTGACGCCGCGACCCAACTGTCCGTCGACGGTGATGCGCATAGTTTTCGGACGAGCCTGCAGGATACACTGCGAAGCCAGGACCATCTCCACCTCGCTGGTACCGATACCGAAAGCCACAGCTCCCATCGCCCCGTGCGTAGAGGTATGCGAATCACCGCACACGATGGTCATGCCCGGCAGGGTAAGTCCGCGTTCGGGACCCACCACATGAATGATACCGTTGCGCGGGTCCATCATGCCGTAGTGATGCAAGCCAAATTCCGCCGCATTGCGGGCCAAGGCATCGACCTGTGCCTTCGAGACAGGGTCGGCAATGGGCTGGTCCTGGTCGTGCGTCGGCGTATTGTGGTCGGGCATGCAATAGACCTTATCCGGACGCAGCACCCCGATGCCGCGTTCGCGCAGCCCGTCAAAAGCTTGCGGACTGGTCACTTCGTGGCAATAGAGACGGTCGATATAGAGTTGGGTGGGACCGTCCTCGACGCATTGTACCACGTGAGCGTCCCAGATTTTATCAAATAATGTACGTGCCATAGTTTACAGAAGAGTATAAGATAGGAGAATATTAGCGCTTGAATTTGTTGATACAGTCAATATAAGCTTCCACCGAAGCGGCAATGATGTCGGTATTGGCACCAAATCCATAATACATCTGGCCATCGTATTCCACCTGCATATGCACCTTACCCATATCGTCGCTGCCTTTACTGATGGCTTGGATGGTGAATTCCTTCAACACCATATGGCGGTCGAGAATTTTCTTCAGTGCCTTGATGGCTGCATCCACCGGTCCGTTACCTGTAGCAGCTGCCTCAAAATGTTCGCCGGCAATATTCAAACCCAGACTGGCCACCGAACGTACACCCACACCACTGGTCACCTGTAGATAATCCAACTTGATATGATGGTTCACACTGCGGTCGGCACCGGCCAGCACCAAAATATCATCGTCTGTAATATCCTTCTTCTTGTCGGCCAATTTCAAGAAATCTTCGTAAACCTTATCCAGTTTGTCCTGATCCATCTCTACACCCAATACATGCAGGCGATGCTTCAAGGCAGCACGGCCACTGCGAGCCGTCAAGACAATGGCATTGTCATCAATACCCACTTCCTTCGGGTCGATAATTTCGTAGGTATGCACATTTTTCAACACACCATCTTGATGGATCCCGGAAGAATGCGCAAAGGCATTGCGACCGACAATAGCCTTATTGGGCTGTACCGGCATATTCATCAAGCTGGACACCAAGCGACTGGTCGGATAAATGCGCTGGGTATTGATATTGGTTTCCACATCAATATCGTGATGGCACTTTACAATCATGGCCACTTCTTCCAAAGATGTATTCCCGGCCCGCTCACCGATGCCATTGATGGTCACTTCAACCTGACGAGCTCCGTTCAAGACACCGCTGATGGTATTGGCTGTCGCCATACCCAAGTCGTTATGGCAATGAGTTGACAAGATAGCGCGATCGATTCCGTCGACATGTTCCATCAGATAACGGATTTTGGCACCATACTCATCGGGCAAACAATAGCCGGTCGTATCCGGAATATTCACAACGGTTGCACCCGCTTTGATGACCGCTTCCACGACACGCGCCAGATACTCGTTATCCGTACGACCCGCATCTTCTGCGTAAAACTCGACATCGTCCACATATCGGCGGGCATATTTCACAGCAGCTACCGCACGTTCCAGTATTTCCTCACGGCTTGCATTGAACTTATACTTGATATGAGCGTCGGAAGTACCGATACCCGTATGGATACGTTTATGCTTTGCAAAACGCAAGGATTCTGCAGCCACATCAATATCTTTTTCTACAGCTCTTGTCAAAGCGCAGATAGTCGGCCAGGTTACCGCTTTTGAGATTTCAATGACCGAGTTATAATCCCCCGGACTGGATATGGGGAATCCTGCTTCAATGACGTCCACACCCAAGGCTTCCAACTGTTTAGCCACTTGAATCTTTTCTACGGTGTTCAACTGACATCCGGGAACTTGTTCACCATCACGGAGGGTGGTATCAAAAATAAATAATTTGTCGCTCATAGCTTCTATCTTTAAGTTTTTCTAATTGCCAATTCCTACAAACAAAAAAACCTTTCGCACCAGGAAGTGAGAAAGGCTTATCGATTAAGTCCGTACCATCATTTTACATTTACGCACGACACTCACTTCCCGCTGACTTTGTCAGTAGAATAATAATGCCTGCTAGCAAAATAGAGATGGAGTTCGCTTTCATTTGACTACGTTTACTTGTTTATTGTACCTGCAAAGGTAGGGATTATTTTCGAAGAACAAAATAAAATGAAAGTTTTTTCAAGCATCAAACTACGTTTTTACTATCAGATATCAACATTTATAACAAATTATCGTATTATATTGTATAAATGCAGATATACACTCTAAAATGGAGAAGAGACAAGGAGAAGAAAGAACATAAAGGCAAAGAAGAGACAGGAACAACTAAGATTTACCTATGAAAAAAG
>AMCI01001703.1_pt1 | contig 11014 bp, 4 predicted proteins | sample 419838 | NCBI WGS metagenome assembly AMCI01 (sample SAMN01090643, study PRJNA158313) | gut metagenome
GGCAGGATCTTGTAGTGTTGCCCGTCGGTCAGAACGAAAACGGAACATTCGATACCGCTAAGGAATTCTTCGATGACTACGCGGGAAGAGGCATTGCCAAACATACCGCCGAGCATCTCGCGCAATTCCTTTTGTGCTTCTTCCAGTGTCGGAACAATCAGTACGCCCTTGCCGGCACAGAGACCGTCGGCCTTCAGTACATAGGGGGCCTGGAGGGTTTCGAGGAAACGGCAACCTTCTTCAACATGTTCACCGTCGAAAGTTTCGTAGGCCGCTGTCGGAATGTTGTGGCGCTTCATGAAACTCTTGGCAAAGTCCTTAGAGCCTTCCAGCACGGCACCCGCCTTTGACGGACCGATGACAGGAATGTGCTGCAAAGCCGGCTGCTGCTTAAAATAGTCATAGATACCTTTTACCAGAGGGTCTTCAGGACCAACCACGACCATTTCGATAGCCTTTTCGATGACGAACTGAGCGATCTGGTCAAAGTCATCGGCTTTGATGTTTACGTTTTCGCCTACGGCAGCAGTACCTGCATTACCTGGAGCAATATAGAGTTTCTCAATCTTGTCGCTTTGAGCGATTTTCCAGGCCAAAGCATGTTCGCGGCCTCCGCTACCCAATAATAAAAGTTTCATAATATATTATATATTTGATATTCAAATGGCAAAGTTAGTGCAAGCCGAGAGAACGGCAAAGCAAATACTTTGTTTTTTTGCTTCTGCTCCTTGGGTTATGGCTTTCGCATGCCTTTTTAGTAGGTCGAGGCGACAAAACCGACGGCAGACGGTGATGGTAGTGGCTGTGCTTTTTATAGTCGTTTGTCTTTGTCAATATTACTGTTTTTCTCGGTTTGAACGCTTGGACTGATGCCCTATATTGAGAGTTGCCGACCATAAAACTCCCTGTAATAGCTGACAATTCGCCAACTCTAATTATAAAAAAGAGAAAAATGAAGCAATTCCGGATATTTATTCCTACTTTTGCAAATTGGAAAATACTCAATATTCAATAAATCAACAAAGTTTCAAAAGGTTTCTATGAAACAGTACAATCTCGTAAACAACCTACTCGGTTGGATCGTGTTTGCCGTTGCTGCTGTTACCTACTGTCTGACGGTAGAGCCTACAGCCAGTTTTTGGGACTGTCCAGAGTTCATCACGACGGCAAACAAGTTGGAAGTAGGCCATCCGCCCGGAGCGCCGTTTTTTATGCTGACAGGTAATTTCTTTACTTTGTTTGCCAGTGATCCCTCAACTGTGGCGTATTGTGTCAATATCATGTCGGCACTGTTGTCAGCCCTGTGTATCCTCTTCCTGTTTTGGACAATTACGCATTTGGCGCGTAAGCTGATTTGCCATGAGGGGATCGTGACGTCTACGGCGCAGACCATTATGATTATGGGTGCCGGTATGACCGGAGCGCTGGCTTACACCTGGAGTGATACGTTCTGGTTCTCTGCTGTCGAAGGTGAGGTTTACGCCTATTCTTCATTTCTGACAGCGCTGACCTTTTGGCTTATCTTGAAATGGGAAGACCATGCCGACGAGCCGCATTCCGACCGTTGGTTGGTGTTCATCTTCTATGTGACGGGTTTGTCCATCGGTGTCCACCTTCTGAACTTGCTCTGTCTCCCAGCCATTGTGTTGGTTTACTATTTCAAGAAGCATCCTAAAGCCCAGCTTAAGGGCGCTTTGGGTGCCTTGGCGGTGTCTGCCCTTTTGGTGGTAGCCGTGCTCTATGGTGTCGTTCCTGGTATTGTAAAGGTGGGTGGAGAATTTGAATGGTTCTTTGTCAACGTACTGGGAATGAACTTTAATTCGGGTATGATTGTGTATATTCTGGTGCTGATTGCTGTAGTTTTGACCGCTGTATGGAGCACCACACAGAAGAACCGCAAGCGCATCATCGGACTTTATCTGCTCTCGGTAGCGCTTTTGGGTATTCCTTTCATCGGCCATGGCTGGAAGTCCTTCTTCTTAGGACTTGTCCTGCTTGCAGCCCTTGCTGTAGCGCTGATGTGGAAGAAGGAGGGTGAGTACCTGATGCGTAAGCGTCTGCTCAACACTTCCTTGCTTTGCATGCTCGTGTTGATGATCGGTTACAGCTCTTATGCTGTCATTGTCGTGCGTTCTACCCAGAATACTCCGATGGATCAGAACTCTCCGGAGGATGTGTTCTCTTTGGGCAGCTACTTGAATCGTGAACAGTATGGTGACAGTCCGCTGCTCTTTGGACAGGCCTATACCTCCGAACCTTTGGCACGTTTCACTCGCGACGAAGAAGTTTATGTGAAGCGCACTCTGACCCGTCCAATTGAAAAGATGGATCCGTCAGAACCCGACCGTTATGAGGAATTGACCGAAGTCAAAGGCTTGGTGTATCCATCCTCTATGAAGATGCTCTTCCCTCGTATGCACTCGGCTTCTCCGCTGCATGTTCGTGCCTACAACAGTTGGTTGGGGGTAGATCCGGAAGATCCTGCTAGTCGTGACGGCTTCTTTGCCGATTTCAAGGATGTACAGGTGCCGGTAAGCTATTCTGACAATATCGGCAACGTCTATGAAACCACAGTTGACGGGGTAATGCCTACCCAGTGGACCAATCTGCGTTTCTTCCTCTCCTATCAGGTGAACTTCATGTACTGGCGCTATTTCCTTTGGAACTTTGCCGGTCGTCAGAATGATATCCAGGGCAATGGTGAATTGGAACACGGCAACTTCTTGACCGGTATTTCTTTCGTCGACAATTTCCTTTATGGCGATCAGGATCTCTTGCCAGATTCTTTGAAGAACAACAAGGGACACAATGTATTCTATTGTCTGCCGCTGTTGCTCGGTCTGATCGGTTTGTTCTGGCAGGCCTATCGTGGTGAAAAGGGCATCCAGCAGTTCTGGGTGGTCTTCTTCCTGTTCTTCATGACAGGTTTGGCCATCGTGCTCTATTTGAACCAGCCGCCGATGCAACCGCGTGAACGTGACTATGCTTATGCGGGTTCGTTCTATGCCTTTGCTATTTGGATTGGTTTGGGTGTCATCGCTTTGGTCGAAGGTTGCAATTGGCTCACCGACAAGTTGAAGATGCAGCGTGTGAATCCAGTGGCGGCTTCTGCTGTCATTTCTTTGGTATGTCTCCTCGTACCGGTTCAGATGGTGAGCCAGACTTGGGACGACCATGACCGCTCTGGCCGTTACGCTTGTCGTGATTTCGGTATGAACTATCTCAGCACCCTCTCTGAAAAGGGTGGTCCGATCATCTTTACCAACGGCGATAACGACACCTTCCCGCTTTGGTATGCACAGGAGGTAGAAGGCTTCCGTACGGATGCTCGTGTTTGTAACCTCTCCTATCTCAATACCGACTGGTACATTGATCAGATGCGCCGTCCTGCCCACAATTCTCCGTCGCTTCCTATCGACTGGAAGCGCTATGAGTATGTGGACAAGGAAGAGAATAATTCCTTCTCCATCCGCAACGAACGTGCCGCACTTGATGCAATCAAGCAGCAAAATCCGGAGGTCAATCCCTATGAATTGCGTTACATTATTGACAACTATGTGCGTACCAAGCGCTACATTCCGACCGACTCTGTAGTGGTCAGTGTGAACAAGGAGAATGTGCGGGCTTCTGGCATGACCCTGCCTTATGGTCCTGACTCAATTCCTGACTACATTACCATCTCTTTGAAGGGCAAGGATTATGTTGGCAAGAGCGAAATGATGATCTATGAGATGCTCGCCCGTGGCGACTGGTCTCGTCCGCTTTATATGACAGTAACTTTGGGCGAAAGCTATTTTGCAGGTCTTAAGGAATATCTCGTTAATGAAGGTCTTGCTTACCGTGTGACACCATTCAAGCAGAATACACGGATTGACGTCGACAAGATGTACGACAACATGATGAACCGCTTCAAGTATGGTAATGTAAGCGCAAAGGGTGTCTACCTAGACGAAACCGTTACCCGTATGTGCCAGACCCATCGTCACATGTTCTCTATGCTCGCCACAGAGTTGAAGCTTAGAGGTGACCAGGAACGTGCCGTGAAGGCTTTGCAGAAGTGCAAGGAAGTTCTGCCTTCCTACAATATTCCTTATGAAGACAGCGACATGCACCTCGCTCGCTTGTGGAGCGAACTGGGTTATGCTGATGAAGCAGGTCGTGTAGCCAAGGAAGTAGCCAAGGGGTCTGCGCAGTATCTGCTGTGGGCAGGTTCTGTGAACAAGACGCTCATGGATCGTAAGGGTAGCCGCTTCCTCACTGAAGCCGCACGCCAGTTCAATGTGTTGAGCGACCTGTTGAAGTACAACCTCAACGAAAAGGATAAGGCCGAAGTGAAGCGTTGGCGCGACCTCTCGGTAGCTTCTCCTGCCGTGCGCATGTTGGGTCAGTACTATTTCAATATTGCCAACGAGGCCTATAATGTCCTCTTGCAGGTGAGCATGCTTTCTCCAGAAGACCGTGCTAGTGCCGGACTGACGGAAGAGAAGATGAAGGATATTGTGACGGCTAATTTTGGTGACCTGTTGGATGGCTATATGGCTGTCAGGGATATCGATACGGCTCAAGCCAAGATCCTTGAAAAGCAAATCAACCATGTACGTGGTACCTATGGTAACTAATCAGTGCAAGCCGGGAGCGATATGCTTCCGGCTTTTGCGCTTGAAGGATTCGTCCGTCAGGACTTCTCCTTGGGAAGATAATATCGGTGAGATGGGCTGGGTAACGGCAGTTGTCCAGGGCGCTTGCCCAATAAAGGAAAGATTATGCTGATAGAGCAACCTGCAAAATTTTTACGTTGGCTTTACCCGCACGCCTTGTGGCGAATGAATCCGGAAGAAAAAGCCGTTTATCTGACTTTCGATGACGGGCCTATCCCGGAAGTAACCCCCTGGGTTCTGGATGTGCTGGACCATTACGGCATCAAGGCCACCTTTTTCATGGTGGGCGATAATATCCGGAAGCATCCGAAGGAATTTGAAATGGTCAAGGCTCGGGGCCATCGCTTAGGCAACCATACCTTTAACCATTTCGGCGGTTTCCGTCATGGCATCCGCAGTTATATGGAAAATGTGGAGAAGGCCAACGTCTATCTGCAGACCGACTTGTTTCGTCCTCCTCATGGTTGGATGAAATGGTCGCAGTATATCGTGGTGAAGCGCAAATACCGCATTGTTATGTGGGATCTGGTCACTCGCGACTATTCCTATCGCTTGAATGGGCGCGATGTCCTGCTGAATGTACGCAAATATGCCCGTCCCGGAAGCATCATTACCTTTCATGATTCTTTGAGAAGTCATGATAAACTGCTTTACGCCCTGCCTCGCGCCATTGAATGGCTGCTTTCCCAGGGATATGAATTTAAAGTATTTGATTGAGTAGTCTCTATTGCAGACGATATTGTATGATGCGCTATGCTGCCCGAAAAGGCTAGTGTAGCGCATTTTTTATTATTGCCAAAGGACAAATAAGAAAGGGGAGTAGAAGGAATAGAATAAGCGGAAAGAGGATTATAAAATGAGGGGCGATTTTTCCGCTGCGTCGTCTGTCTAGCTGCGTCGTCTGTCTAGCTATCCATATCGCCGGACAGTAGTGTAGAAAGCAAAAAAAAAATCCTGCAACTTGTGATTGCAGGATTTGTGCGCTTCAGGATGGGCTTGAACCAACGACCCCCTGATTAACAGTCAGGTGCTCTAACCAACTGAGCTACTGAAGCAGGTGCTTTCCGAAAATTGCGCTTCAGGATGGGCTTGAACCAACGACCCCCTGATTAACAGTCAGGTGCTCTAACCAACTGAGCTACTGAAGCAGTTCTTGAAAGCTTTGTGCTATCTTTTTCGGAATTGCGATGCAAAAGTAATGGTTATTTTTGAAATAAACAATATCTTTGCAGAAAAATTTTGCGAAAAATGAAAAAAAAGTTGATTGGAATAGGAAATGCCCTGGTTGACGCCCTGTTTTTGGTCGAAAATGACGCTTTTTTGGCAGAACTTGATCTTCCGAAGGGTTCCATGCAGTTGATCGATACCGAACGCTATCGACAGCTATGCGAAAGAATGCGCGGGGAAAAAATAAAGCGGGCCACTGGTGGCTCAACAGGAAATGTGGTCTTGGCTCTTGCCAACCTGAATGCAGCACCGGGCTTCATCGGTAAGGTATCGGACGATGGGAACGGTCGTTTCTTTGCCGATAATTGTCGGAAGCGGGGAATCGCAGCTTGTTTGTTGGAGGATGACTCGCCCACCGGTGTAGCTTCTACCTTTATTACGCCCGATGGTCAGCGTACCTTTGCCACTTATCTGGGTGCCGCCTCTCGGTTGGTGGCCGACGATTTGCGTAAAGACTGGTTTGAGGGTTACGACTACTTCTTTATAGAAGGGTATCTGGTGCAGAACCATGACTTAATTGAGCGGGCAGTGGAAATGGCGCGGGCTGCGGGCCTGAAAGTTTGTCTTGATTTGGCGAGCTATAATATCGTAGAGAGCGATCGCGATTTCTTTGCCTACCTCTTGGAACAAACCGATATCGTTTTTGCCAATGCTGAAGAAGCGCGTGCCTTTACGGGGAAGGAACCTGCCGAGGCTTTGGACGAACTTGCGGCTTGCTGTCAGTTGGCAGTAGTCAAAACTGGTAAGGAGGGGGCGATGGCGCGCTGTGGGGAAGATGTAGCGAGTTGTGCAGCGATGGACGTACCCCAGGTGGTCGATACGACGGCGGCTGGCGACTTCTTTGCTGCAGGCTTCCTTTATGCGCATGCTTTGGGTCGTCCGCTCGAAGCTTGTCTCCAGGCGGGCTGTCTATTGTCGGGTCATGTTATCCAAGTGGTGGGTTCCGAACTCCCGGAATCGATTTGGCAAACGCTTCGTCAGCAGTTGGCTGAGTAGGTGTGTCTAGAAGCCTTTGGACTATTTATATAGTTTTATCCCGGAAGCGTTGGGTTCCCTCTGGCGGAGCTGCAACTTTCCATCATTTCAAAGTATGAAAAGAATTCTATTATTAGTTGTGCTAGCATGGGGGATATGGCTCCCTTCTGTAGCACAGAAATCAGAACAGGGGGAGCATTTGGAACAAGTGACTTCCCAGTTGGAGATATTCAACGATCTTTACCGTCAGTTGGACCAGTATTATGTGGATACCCTTAATCCGAAAAAGCAGATTGAGAATGCGATTCTCTATATGCTCGCGCAGTTGGATCCCTATACGGTATATTATGCCCAGGACCAGAAGGAGGACTTGAAGCAGATGACTACGGGCAAATATGCCGGTATCGGTTCGGTAATCTCCTACGACAAGCGATTAGACCGTAACATCATCCGCGAACCTTATGAAGGCATGCCTGCTGCTGAGGCTGGACTGCGTCCTGGTGACATCATTCTGCGCATCGGTGACAAGGAAATCGGGGTCTGCGGCAAGCAAGATGTCGCGGAATATTCTTCGTCTATTAGCAATGCTCTACGCGGAGAGCCTGCCACTTCCTTTCAACTCGTGGTGAAGCGTCCGTGGGTGGCAGATTCCATGACTTTCAAGCTCACCCGTCGCGTTGTAGAATTGCCGAGTGTGACCTATTATGGTATCTTGGCGGATAGTGTGGGGTATCTGTCCCTGAACGGTTATACCGAACACACTTCGCGTGATGTCCGACTGGCGTTCGAGGATTTGAAACGCAAGGGGGCAAAACGCTTGATGCTGGATTTGCGCGGCAATGGTGGGGGACTGATGATGGAGGCGGTGAACCTCGTCAATCTTTTCCTCCCGCGCGGTTATACGGTGGTGAGTACAAAGGGCAAGGTAAAAGAGGAGGAATCCAGTTTCAAAACGCGCAAGGAACCTTGGGATACTGAGATTCCCCTGGTAGTGTTGACTGATTTCGGTACGGCTTCTGCTGCGGAAATCACTAGCGGAGCTTTACAGGACTATGACCGTGCAGTGATTGTAGGCGAGCGTACTTATGGCAAGGGATTGGTGCAGCAGCCGCGTCTGCTGGAGAATGGAGCGATGTTCAAACTGACTACCAGCAAATACTATATCCCCAGTGGTCGTTGCATCCAGGCCTATGAATTTGAAAACGGTATGCCCAAGCATCTGCCCGACAGTTTGACGAAGGAATTTCAGACTGCTGCAGGCCGTTTGGTGCGTGATGGCGGTGGCATCAACCCCGATGTCAACGTGAAAGCCGACAGTTTGCCCAACTTCATTGACATGCTGACAATATCGGATGCTCTCTTTGATTATGTGGTCAAATATCGTAACACCCATGATCAGATTGCCCCGGCAGACGAGTTCCATCTGACGGCGGCAGAATATGCCGACTTCCAGGCCTTCGTCAAGGAAAAGAAGTTCACCTACGACCGGGGCAGTAGCCGCATGCTGGATATGCTGCGCAAGATGGCGAAACTTGAAGGTTATGCCGAGGTTGCCAAGGACGAATTCAAGGCTTTGGAGGCCAAATTGAGTCCGGATATTAACTATGACTTCAAACGATGGGAGAAGGAGGTCAGAAAACTGGTGGAAACCGCCATCGTTGCTTCTTTTTATTATGAGAAAGGTGCCATCTTGGCTACGCTTCAGGAGGACAAATTTATACAGGAGGGCTTGAAGGTCCTCTGCGATGATGCTCGTTACCGCAGTATCCTTGCCGCTCCGAAGAAGAAATAAGGTGTGGAAAAATACCTAGATAACGAACCGCCCCTGCTACTGTGATCAGTAGCAGGGGCGGTTCGTTATGGTAGATCGGATGGAGTATTCAGCATTTGTGTCATTTGTCTGCATCGATCATTCTTCCGTCAGCGCTTACGCCACGTGCTGTAATACGGAGTTCCACTTCCTCGCGGCTGTTGGTGAAGAAGACCACCGAAGCCTTCCCCTTGTCATCTGTCGTCACTGAAGGATTCCAGTAGAGCGTTCGTCGCACATCTTTGGAAGAGGGAACATCGGTTTCGGCATAGTTGGGATGGAAAAACAGTTTGGGTTGGGCATATCCCCATACTCGGCGTTTCATGATGCCCTTTTTGGAACGGTAAAGTGCAGCGTTAGGCAGTTCGTAGACGAAAAGTGCATAGTAATCGTTGAAGCCGCCGCTATTCGAAGTACCGAAGTCGTGGTCGACCAATCGCTTGATGTTGGCCCCCTTCACGACGACAGCCGATTTTACCTCTTCGGCCTTGATGACGTTGATTTCCGCGGCATTAATGGCACCGGTGCCATTGTTGAGATAGGTGGCGATAGGTTCGCCTCGGAAGGTTGTATACGCCACACTCAGCGTGTGGTCGTTGGCGGCACCGTTCACCCCAGTCTTCTCTTGTTCTTCGGAGAGCGACCGGTTTTCGTTGTAGGCGATATTGTTATTGTCGTTTTCAATAAAGGCATCGTCAGCCTCCTGTTGTTCCCCCGTAGAGAAATCTTTGGAGAGGAAGGGAAGAAAACGGATGAAGGTGTCGGGGGCATAGCCCATGTCCTTGTAACGTTCCACCTCCATTTCTACATTGAAGAAGGTCTCTGCCTGTCGCATTCCCGCCTTTTCGCCTCCGTTATAGGTATAGCGGTTGCCGGTGAAACCCTTGTATTTTTTCTTGGTTTTGACCACAGCCGTGCCCAAGACGATCGATTGCTTATCCGATACGGTGTCGTTCCATTCGAAGAAATCTTGTTCTTCAGTGGCAGTGGCGGTACTGTCGTATTGTCGGGGCATGGGGACCTCTAGCTGGATTTCGCTGAAGGTCAAGGGGCGCACTTTCGGACTGAACCAGCGATCGAAGGCCACGCGGCTCCATTCCTTTTCCCCTTCCGCGTTTTTGGTAGTGATATGTGCCATCCAGTCCCCTTCATAATCCACGTTGGAAACGAAGGCGAAGCGGCCGTTCTTGTCGGTTGTGGCTTCTGCCACAAGGTTGCCCCCGCTTTTGGAATACATATTGAGTTTGAGCTGTAGGAAAGGGTAGGGCTCGCGTTTGTCATTGTCTTTATAGGCAATGCCGTTAAGGGTGAGCTTTTCCTCGATGGGCTGTTTCAGTTGGAAACTTTGCTGTCCGCAGAGGGTTTCAAAGGAGTTGGCAGACCATCCCTGCACCAGGAGGAGCAGGTCGAGGGCACGGCGGTGGGCAGCATCGTCTTTTTCAAAGTAGAAGTCCGGGTGGTGTACATACCCTTTGAGTTCGGACGATAGTAGTAGATCGGCATTGGTACTGGTAGCATGGTTGCCCGCAAGGTCGCCCTCACTATCGCGTACAGCGAGTGAGAAGGTTGCCGCTACCGGTTTTCCTTCCTTGTCCTCCAGTTGCATGTCTAGGGCTACGGGCGAGAAAGCCTTGTAGGTTTTCTGGTTCTGTCGGATATGGAGGTTCAGTTCCCTTTCCGGTGCTGATTTCCATATCAGTCGTTTGCACAGGCCTCTTCCCTCGCTGTTGAAGAGTTCGATGCGGTTGACACCCCCGTGCAGGGCGGTGTAGGGAACATAGAGTCCGACGGGTTCGTTGCAGGCTGTCAGCGTATCGAAATAGCAAACTTTATCCCTGCAGTGGATCGCCAGTCCCAGAAGTTCCTGGGAGGCCAGGGGAGAAGGGCTCACATAGATGGCCACACCCTCCTCTTCCGGTTCCACCTGCATAGCATAGTGCTGTTGTGTCTCCGTGTCGGGAAGAGGGAACTGTTTGCCGTTTACCTTCACATAGCCGCCGTTGCCGAAGTCAGCTGGCAATAAGATGCAGCCCATGCCTTCATGTTCACATTCTACAGTGTCGAGCACTCTGCCGTCAGGATAATGAACGGTGAGCGATTCTGCCAGTTTAGCTCCTCTCCCGTCTGTCAGCAGGAAGGCAATGCGTTGGGGGACACCAGCCACGCGGTGACCGCCTTCGGGGAAAAAGGACAGCAGGGTCTTTCCTGCTGCTGTTGTCGTGAGGTGTGCATTGCGCTTGGTGTCTGCCGGCAGGTCAATGTTGAGCGTTTCGCTGTTGATGTCATCCAGCCGGAGAGACTTGCTTCTTTTGCTCGTCGGTTTATTGAATATAGGTACCACTCT
>AMCI01001714.1_pt1 | contig 10999 bp, 7 predicted proteins | sample 419838 | NCBI WGS metagenome assembly AMCI01 (sample SAMN01090643, study PRJNA158313) | gut metagenome
TGCCTTTTGATTTATAATTTTTGCATTCCACGAATTATCACTATTTTTGTTTCTGAAATTTACATATTGACATTTACATTCAGCCATGCAAACATCGGACAGCATTGTTATTATCCCTACCTACAACGAAAGGGAAAACATAGAAAATATCATCCGTGCCGTCTTCGGACTACCCAAGATGTTCCACATCCTTGTCATTGAAGACGGATCGCCCGACGGCACAGCAGCGATTGTGAAAGAGCTTCAGAAGGAATTTCCCGAACGACTGTTCATGATTGAACGGAAAGGGAAATTGGGACTGGGCACTGCCTACATCGCTGGTTTTAAATGGGCACTTGAACATTCATACGAATTTGTTTTTGAAATGGACGCTGACTTCAGCCACAACCCTAACGACTTGCCCCGCTTATATGAAGCTTGTGCAGTGAAAGGAAACGACGTTTCTATCGGCTCACGCTATGTGAGCGGAGTGAACGTGGTCAATTGGCCCATGGGACGGGTACTAATGTCGTATTTCGCGTCAAAGTATGTGCGCATAGTGACCAGCATCCCCATCCATGACACCACAGCTGGCTTTGTGTGCTACCGCCGACAGGTGCTCGAAACAATGAACCTGGACAAAATTCGCTTCAAGGGATATGCCTTCCAGATTGAAATGAAGTTTACGGCCTATAAATGCGGATTCCGCGTAGTAGAGGTGCCGGTTATCTTCATCAACCGCGAACTGGGCACATCGAAAATGAACAGCAGCATCTTCGGTGAGGCAGTGTTTGGTGTGATAAAATTGAAAGTAAATAGTTGGTTCCACAAATTCCCACAAAAGAAATGAAACGTATTTGGATAAAAAATGCCATCATTATAAATGAAGGCAAACGCTTCATTGGCTCGGTGCTGATTGAAGATGAACGGATTGCCGCCATCAAAGAAGGCGAAGTTGAAAATGAAAGTGAGTTGGCTGCTTTTCTTCCAGCAGATAAAGATGCCGTTGGAGAAACTGAAATACAAGCGGATGGGAAAGCAGTTGAGTGCGAAATTATAGATGCCAAAGGTTGCTATCTGTTGCCTGGTATCATCGACGAGCACGTACATTTCCGCGATCCGGGACTCACTCACAAGGCAGATATCTTCACAGAAAGCCGCGCAGCAGCTGCCGGAGGGGTGACTTCTGTCATGGATATGCCGAATACGAAACCGCAAACAACTACAATTGAAGCGTTCAACGAGAAGCTGGCTCTGATGGGTGAACGCTCGTCGGTGAACTATTCGTGCTATTTCGGTGCAACAAACGACAACTTTCCGCTCTTCAGTCAGTTGGAACGCCACCGAGTGTGCGGCATAAAGCTATTTATGGGAGCTAGCACAGGCAATATGCTGGTGGACAACAAGGAAAGTCTGCGTCAGATATTCGGCGGAACGGACCTGCTCATTGCTGCACACTGCGAGGATCAGTCAATTATAAAAGAAAACTCGGAGAAGATGAAGAAACAGTATGGAGAAGAAGTGCCCATTGAATGTCATCCTATCATCCGCTCAGAAGAGGCATGCTACCAGTCTACGAAACTGGCCGTGCAGTTGGCACGCGAATCGGGTGCCCGTCTACACATTCTCCATCTCTCTACAGCCAAAGAGCTGGAATTATTTGACAACCACCTGCCACTAAAGAAAAAACGAATTACGGCAGAAGCATGTGTATCTCACCTCCTTTTTGAAGAAAAAGATTACAGCCGATTAGGAGCCCGCATTAAATGCAACCCGGCTGTAAAGACTGCTACCGACCGCAAAGCACTGCTCGCTGCTATCCGCTCGGATGCAGTGGATACCATTGCGACCGACCATGCTCCGCATCTGCTGGAAGAAAAGAAAGGGGGCGCATTAAAGGCGGTTTCAGGTATGCCGATGCTTCAGTTTTCGCTGCTGAGCATGCTGGAGCTGGCCGACCAGGGCGCGTTCTCCGCAGAAAAGGTAGTAGAGAAAATGGCTCATGCTCCGGCTGTGATGTATCAAATCAGACGCCGTGGATTTATCCGCGAAGGCTATCAGGCCGACTTGGTGCTTGTACGTCCGCAAGAGAAATGGACTGTGACGAAAGAGTGCATCTTGAGCAAGTGTGGTTGGAGTCCGATGGAGGGTGCTACGCTCCACAACAAGGTGGAAAAGACGTTTGTCAATGGGCATCTGGTGTACGATAAAGGTCGGATAGACGAAGCTTATCGCGGCCAAGAGCTTTATTTTGAGCATTAAACATACATTCATGATTATATCGTATCAAATACATGAAGTAGCCCCCTACATCAATTGGATTTACTTTTTCCATGCGTGGGGATTTCAGCCTCGCTTTGCAAACATCGCTCAGATTCATGGCTGTGATGCCTGCCGGGCGATGTGGCTTTCTTCGTTTCCGACAGAAGAACGGGGCAAAGCTGCTGAAGCCATGCAGCTTTTCAAGGAGGCTGGCCGAATACTGGTAGCACTTGAAGAAATTGGCAAAGAGATGGACAGCGAGATGACTGATGCAAACGAGCAACCATCTGCTTCTTTCGACAAAAAGACAGAAATGGCCAACAAGGGAAACGGCAATTTCCGGATCAAAACGATGGTGAAACTTTTGCCGGCCAATGCCGATGGAGACGACCTGCTCATCACCAAGGAGAACGGAGAAAAGATGCGTTTCCCGCTGCTTCGCCAGCAGGTGGTGAAACGGGAGCAGTCTCCATTCCTCTGCCTGAGTGATTACATCCGTCCGCTCTCTTCGGGCTTTGCCGACCGCATCGGTGTCTTTGCTTCTACCGTAGACCCACACATGGAGCAAATGTATGCCGACGACCCTTACAAGCATCTTCTGGTACAGACACTCTCTGACCGGCTGGCAGAAGCGGCTACAGAGAAGATGCACGAACGGGTGCGCAAGGAAGTATGGGGCTATGCACCGAATGAAGATCTGAGCATTCCGGATCTGTTGATAGAGAAATACCAGGGCATCCGTCCGGCTGTGGGCTATCCGTCATTGCCCGACCAGTCGGTCAATTTTCTGCTCGACGAACTGATGGACATGAAACAAATTGGTATCTCACTGACAGAAAACGGGGCGATGCATCCACATGCGTCGGTATGCGGACTGATGTTTGCGCATCCGGCTGCGGAATACTTTTCTGTAGGAAAAATCGGGAAAGACCAACTGGAAGATTATGCCCGCCGCAGAGGGATGAGTGTAAACAATATGCGCCGCTTCCTGGCTGCCAACCTACAATGAATCTGCTCTACAGCCAAATAGGCCATGAACTGACAGGCCAACATACCATGAAGTGAAAACAAAAAGTATACTCGCCATGACGCAAGGCTGACTGGCCAACTTACCATTTATGCAAGGCTGATGTTCCAAGAACGAAGCTTTGCAGCTTATTTATTAAAACAAATTATGCTACAACGACTTTTTTTATTCCTGCTGCTCTTTCAGGTGTTGCCCGATATATTTCTATACTTCCGCTTTGTGGTGCGGAAAACAGCAAAACAAAGCTTGAAAGTGCTGTACTGGCTACCGACAGTGCTGCTGATTGCAGGGCTTCTCTACTTAGTGTTTTGGGGAGGTAATGACTTTTCAGAACGCCACACACAGGCTATCGGGTGGTTCTCATTTGTTTATTTTTTATTTACTTCACCCAAATTATTGTTAGCCACGCTGACAGCCATCGGGTTGGCAGGCCGCCGCTTTTTCCGTCTCTCACCCAAACCGTTTGTCGGTATCGGCCTCTTTCTGGCAGGCCTTAACGCTGCCATGATTATCTACGGATGCTTCATCGGACGAAGCCGATTAGAGACAAAGGAAGTGTCATTTACATCGACTCAGCTTCCGTCTGCCTTCGACGGCTATCGCATTGTGCAGCTGTCCGACTTTCACATCGGCAGTTGGGTGGGCCATGATCAGACCATCCGCACAATAGTGGAGCAGGTAAATGCAATGAACCCAGACCTGATTGTGTTTACGGGCGACCTGGTAAATCACCGCGCCTTGGAACTGGAAGGTTTTCAGGAAATTCTCAGCCGACTGAAAGCAAAGGACGGAGTTTATTCCGTACTCGGCAATCACGATTACGGACCCTACTTCCACTGGAAAAATGCCGCAGAGCAGGAAGCCAACCTCAAGGACCTGGAGCGCAGACAAGCAGCTATGGGCTGGCAACTGCTGAACAATACGCATGTTTTTCTGACAGCACGCAACAGCACGGTGGACAGCCTGAAAGAAGCATCCAGCACGGAAGTGGCTAAAGTAGACAGCGTGGCCCTGATAGGAGTGGAAAACGAAGGAGAACCTCCTTTCTCCCAGCACGGCGACTTGCCGAGAGCCATGGCAGGCACCGAAGGAATGTTTCAGATTCTGCTGAGCCACAACCCCACGCATTGGAAAAGAGAAGTACTTCCTGATTCAGACATCGAACTGATGCTGGCGGGACACACGCATGGAATGCAATTCCGCATCGGCAATTTCTCGCCCGCCCAGTTCGTATATCCGCAATGGAGCGGCCTTTATTTAGATGATACCGCTTCGAAAGGACTTTATGTCAATGTTGGCATCGGGTATGTGGGCCTCCCCTTCCGCTTCGGTTCCTGGCCGGAGATAACAGTGCTAACCCTGCACAAACAACCGCAGCAGAAAGTAGCCATAACTGAAACTGCTGATACAAAAATAGCCATCATAAAAGACGAAGACTGCCACAAAGCAAATTGAATACCAGCAGAATACAAGAGAAAGCGTACTTACCCCACGACAGTGAGTACACTTTTCCCATTTATTTTTTTATGCACCTGTATCTGCACAGAAATGCGTTCGCTCATCTCCTGCACGTGTGAAATGACTCCCACCTTACGGCCCTGCATCTGAAGTTGCTCCAACGCTTCCATAGCCGTACGCAAGCTGTCGGCATCGAGTGAACCAAAGCCTTCATCGATAAAAAGTGATTCCACCTTGAGATTGTTGCTTGAAAGCGAAGACAGCCCGAGAGCCAAAGCCAACGAAATGAGAAAAGACTCTCCTCCCGAAAGCGAGTAGACGGTGCGCACTTCATCGCACATATCGCAGTCGATAACCTGCAAGGCAAGCGTGCCCGGCACTTGCTGCAACTTATAACGTTTAGTAAGGTATGACAAATGGCGATTGGCATGCCGAAGCAGGTGATTAAGCGTGTAACTTTGGGCAATCACCTTAAATTTTGCCCCGTCGGCACTTCCCAGCAATTTGTTAAGTTTGGCCCACTGCTCGGCCACCCGCTGCTTTCCTTCCAGTTCACGTGTCACCTGTATCATCATCTCCTTATTCTTCTGCTGCTGAAGCAACTGCACTTCAATAGCCGAAAGCCGCTGTTCGGAGTGTCGGTTATCGGCCTCTTGCTGCGCCGTGGCTGCAGAAAGCTGCTTCACAACAGCATCCAAAGGCATCTCTTCCAAAGATACAACATCCGAAAGAACCTCTGCCGAAGAAGAAGACAAAAGAGGTAAGGAGATAGAGCGCGTTTTCTCCCTCAACTCTTCCACCACCGATACTATCTGCTTGATTTCTCCCTGCAGACCAGCCTGGCGCTGACGCAACATTTCCACCGCCTTGCGCACCCTTTCCAATTCAGCAGTCAGTTCCTCTTCTTTCCTCTTCATAGCCCGCTCGGCATCCTCCACACTCTTACCACGCAGCAAAACACCCCGCTCCTTCCACAAGGCATGGAGAGCTTGATCCACCTCACTGAAACGGGTCTGTTCCTTACTGAGCGCCTGCTGCAGAAGCACCCGCTGATCCTCTCCGGCCGACAATTTCTGCACCTCCAGCTGATAGCGGCTGGCATACATCCGCAATTGTTCACACCGCATCCGTTGCTGCTTGACAGCCACATCAGCCCGTTGCCAATCCTCATACAAGCGTTGGTAAGCCTGCAATAGTCGGCTCAGTTCCTGCAAGCGGCTATCGATAACCTCCATCCGGCAATAAATGTGTTCAGTCAAGCCGCTATCCGGCTGACCAACCTCAGATGCTGCCTCCGAAGTAGGCTGACTCAATCCCCCCTGCTGAACATTCTCCACCCAAAGAGCTTGAAGTAGCGCGCGCAAACGCTGTTCTTCCTGTTGATGATGAACCCAATCACGCTGCAGTGTGATAAACTGGTTGTTAGTCTGCTGGTAAGTCTCATTGGCAGAAATAAACTCCTGCTCTAGCTGACGGAACAGCGTATCTATTCCCTCATGAAGCGAAGCATAAGGATGCTGCACACTGCCACACACCGGACATGCCTCTCCCTCCTGCAACTGACTGCGGAGTGCTTTCACATCCTTTCCCACCGCCATACGGGCATTGTCATACACCCGCTTGACAGTCTCCAGTGTCGCCCGCTGTTCAGCCAGGCGCTGTCCGCAGGCAGCCACCTCTTTGCCCAACCGCTGACATTCGGCCACTGTAGCCGCTTCGTCTTTTGTCAGCTGAGCAATGGTCTGCAGCCGCTTCTTCTCTTCCCGGCACCGGCCCTGCTCTTCCACCAATGAGGGATAGGCAAAAGCTTCCAACTGCTGGCGGCGCACCTCATTGGCCTGTTCTTTGTCTTTCAGGTCAGCCTCATCCCAGCGCAAAAAATCGGTCACCTGCTCCATCGACAGCGCCTCATCAGCTGCCGGCCATTTCAGTAGACGGACCAGTGATTCGTAGGATGTGCGGCTAGCCTCATAAGCCGCCCGCAGTTTTTTTTCCTGCTCAGCTACCTGCGCCGCAGCCTCCTTCCAGCGCAACTGCGCCTGTCCGTAATCAGCCTGCCGCGACTGGATTTGTACGTCAAGCGCACGGGCCTTCTGCAAATCAGGCTGTATGTCCTCACACTGCTGCTTGAAGTGCGTCCAGTCCTCCTCCTGACGAGCCAGTAGTTGTGCCAGTTCAACGGATTGCTCTTTCTCCTGCTGCTCCTCCTGCTGCTTGCGAACAAGCAATTCCTCCTGCGCCTGCAACGAACGTACCACCTGCCATTGCTCATTGAGAACAGCCAGCCGTCGGCCTCCTGCCTCACGCTGCCGCATCCACTCTTCCTTTTCTTTCTGCAAAACAAGAAAGTCTTCTTCCGACATCAATTCAATGGCATTCATCTTGCCGCGAATCAGATCGACCTCAGCCTGCAAGGTCTTGCTGCGGGAATAAATTTCCTGCGAGATACGTGAGTAGACAGCCGTACCAGTCAACTTTTCAAGCAACTCGGCCTTAGCAGCCCCTTTCGACTTGAGGAAGGTAGCAAAATCATTTTGGGCGAGCAAGACGGTGCGGGTGAACTGCTCATAATTCAACCCCACAAGTTCCGTCAGCTGATTCAACAGTTCGCGCTTAGTGCCCTGAAACTCTTTCGCTGTATCCAGGTCGCTCACCTGCATCACCTGCGCCTGCAGCGAACCGCTTACCTTGTTGCGTGTACGCCTCACCGACCATCGCGAACGGTAACGATGACCGTCGATGCCCAGGAAGTCAACCTCAGAATACCCATCGCTCGTGCCCCGGCGCAGCAGATTGCGCACATCAGCCTGATTGATTTGATTATCCCCCACATCGGCCAGACTTATATTCTCCACCGAAGAGGCAAAGCGAGGGGCTTTATCATACAGTGCCAGACAAAGCGCATCGAGCAAAGTAGACTTACCGGCTCCGGTAGGGCCAGAAATAGCAAAGATACCTGCCGAACGCAGAGGCTCACTCGTAAAGTCCACTTCTACTGTTCCTTCAATGGAAGTCAGGTTTTTCAATCGTATAGCTAGTATTTTCATCTTTATATTAGTCCTTTTCTTGATAGATCCTTTTCTTAATTCTTATCCTATTATCCAACTATTTTTTCCATCATACATTCGTTAATCCTTATCCTATTTGTTTTTCTTAGTACTTGTTTCTGTGGGCATCAGAATCATCCTCAGACTGATTCACTGACCGGCAAACTTCCTGAAACAAGGCTACCAATTCATCCGGCATATCCGTCTGATATATCTTTTCAAAAGTGGATTGCGCAATTTGCAAAGGGGACATTTCCTGCAATCCCTCTGCACATGCCAGTTCCTCTCTCTTCTCGTTTTTCTCTTCCTTCCTATAAGCAGAAACAATGCGTGCCAAACGGTAATTCTTGCCAGCCAGTGCCTCTTCTATCTGTTGCCGGAGCAGAGGTTCAGGCTCTTCAAGCAAGACCTTCACCTCCAGATAAGGAGCTTCCCCGCTACTGTCGGGCAAAGCTTTTAGCAGACGGAGCACCTCACCGGGCAAAGCGGGCTCACCAACCGGCACACTCACCATCGGCACCAGTTGTGGACATGCCAAACGGCAAATATCAATTGTACGCCCATCCTCAAAGGTGACCATCACCACCCCATGATGATAATTTTTTTCAGCAAACGACATCGGAAGCGGACTGCCGGCATAGCGCACATTCTCCCTGCCAGACACACGCTGAGATTTGTGAATATGTCCCAATGCGGTATAAGCTATCGACCGGTCAAACACATCGGGCGAGACACACTCCAGTCCGCCAATCACCGTACGCTCACTGTAATCACGCTCTGCTATTTCAGCCCCCGTAGCTTGCAGGTGTCCCATCGCCAGCACAGCCTGTCCCGCCTTCCGCCGAAGCAATGCATGCTGAATCAAGCGGCGATAGAGTTCGCGCACACCATCGGCATACGGGTTGCGTGAGACAAACGAACACTCAGCAGATGAAGGGTCCAAAGCGGAATTCGTTGATTCTACAGTAGTTGTTGATTCGACAACAGCCGGATAATCCCCCTGGCGGAGAAAAGGCACTGCCAGGCAAAGCACTTCTGCTTCCCCCTGCCTGTTTTTCAGTTCCACACACAGATGGTCAAAGTCTACTTCGCCCCCCTCCGATTTACGCACCACTCCGCGCACTTCAGTACGCATGGCCTGAAGCAGAGGAAGCGGTGCCTCCAACCGAGCTGCAGAATCGTGGTTACCGGCCACGATGACAATCTGCAGGGCAGGATTAGCTGCCGTAACCTCATAAATAAACTGGTAATACATCCGCTGGGCAGCTGCCGAAGGGTTCGACACATCAAACACATCGCCTGCCACCACCAAAGCATCAATCTCGTTTTCATGAATCTGACCAGCCAGCCAACTCAGAAAAGCCTCCTGCTCAGCCTCACGGTCGTAACCGAAAAAAGTCTGTCCCAAATGCCAGTCGGCTGTATGTAGAATTCGTATCATTGTTGTCTATCTTCTTTATATATTTGCAAATTACACATTAAATACATTCCTCTATTCATAATATTACCCTACCTCATTCCTCTACCTCCTATATTCCTCTACCTCTTCATTTCCTTCACCATAAAAAACCGGCCATTCCACACGGCATCCTATTAGCAACTACAAAATTAACAAATCAAAAAGATAATGAAACTTCCTGCTCCCATTTTTCCCAAAATCATGTATCTTTGCAGAAAAATACGTTCGTATGAAGATTTTATACTACATCTATCAGCTATGCATTGCCCTGCCTATCCTGTTGGTGCTGACCATCGTGACAGCCCTCGTTACTATTATCGGCTCCTTATTGGGCGGAGCACATTTCTGGGGTTATTATCCCGGAAAAATCTGGTCGCAACTGGTGTGTCTTTTCCTACTGATTCCCGTTAAAATCAGCGGATTGGAAAAGTTGCACAGTAAGACTTCCTATATCTTTGTGCCCAATCATCAGGGAGCATTTGACATCTTCCTGATATATGGCTTTCTCGGACGTAATTTTAAATGGATGATGAAGAAAAGCCTCCGCAAAATCCCGTTTGTAGGCAAAGCTTGTGAAAGTGCCGGACACATCTTTGTGGACCGCTCGGGTCCGAAGAAGGTAATGAAAACCATCCGCCAGGCCAAATCATCCTTGAAAGACGGAGTTTCACTGGTCGTATTCCCCGAAGGCGCCCGCACCTTTACCGGACACATGGGATATTTCAAAAAAGGAGCTTTCCAGCTAGCCGATGACCTGCAACTGGCCGTAGTGCCTGTCACAATCGATGGATCATTCGAAATCCTGCCACGCAACGGCAAATGGATTCACCGCCACCGCATGATTCTCACCATACACGACCCAATTCCTCCCAGAGGAAAAGGCATAGAGAACATCAAGGCGACTATGACAGAAGCTTATGCTGCGGTAGAAAGTGCCCTTCCGGAAAAATACAAAGGAATGGTGAAAAACGAAGATCAGGACAGATAATCAGAACCATCCTCCATAGCACATGCCGAAACAATCATTTGGGAAACGGAAGATTATCGATAATATCCTCCGCTATTGAGCGCAATTGAGTATACATGGGTGTATTGTACCCTACCATTTTCCGTAGCCACACTCACAGTTAACATCCTTGGCAGTTTCCTCATCGGACTGTTTTTTATGCTCTTTCTGAACGTTTTCACCTTTCAGCTGAAATGCGGCTGATGCTGACCACAGGACTATGCGGCGGTTTCATTACCTTTTCCACCTTCTCAAACGATAGCATCGCTCTTTTAAAAGGAGAATACTACAGCAACTTTGCACTCTATTTCTTTATCAGTATGACCAAGGGGTCAACGGCAGTTTTTACCGGAGGCTACGCCGGCAAGCACCTCTAAACAAAAGCACAGATAATACTACAAGGAAGTATCTAATCTGCATACACAAGGACCCATATACCTCCTCATCAACCCGCCTTTTCAACCCGATTACCTCCAGTTTACTAGATAAACCACGGGCGTGATTCACTTGAACCACCTGGGTGGTTCAAGTGAATCACCTGGGTGAACCAATTAAACCACCCCGATGAATCAAGGTAAAAAGACAGGTAATCGTTCTATTTTCCGCCACGACAATTTTATCGGCTGTTTTTCAGCCGATAAAATAAAAATGCCCGCAAGAAATTATTTTTGTTTTAACATTCTGGTTTATAAAAACATGGTAGAAGAACTTTCTTGTCGCAGTCCTTACCATGAAGAATACATTCGAACACGTGCTTCGGG
>AMCI01001725.1_pt1 | contig 10934 bp, 9 predicted proteins | sample 419838 | NCBI WGS metagenome assembly AMCI01 (sample SAMN01090643, study PRJNA158313) | gut metagenome
GCAAATTTAGCCGAATTTATAGCTTAATCTTTTTCCTGACAGACTTTGACTCGTTGTGCAAACGGTCAAGTGCTGTGATGATGTACTGATATTTTGTTTTTCCATCTTCATAAGGCAGACGGTAAAAATTATTGCACGTCACAGCCACAATATGGCTGGGGTCATCCAAATCAATATTCTCCTTCTGTGCAAACCGATATACCACATACTGCACAGCACGATTCATCTCATCCTTGAACTTCGGTGCAGTCCAAAACAGCATATAACCATCTTCCATCCAAATAGGTTTCACTTTACGCACCTTGCCGGGGGCCTCATTATCCATGAAATCGAACACCGGAGGAAGAGCCGGATATTTGTGATATTCACCAACTAGAGCATCACGGTATCTACCTTGATTCTCCACCACCGCAGCAGCGTACCATTGGCAACTGCCTCCTATGGTCTGGTAGGCACGTTGCAATGCCATCTTACGAGGCAACTGATTCACGTCCGGATGCCGGGGATCGGCATTCTGAATAGTATTTTTCACAGATTGTCCGATGAAAAGCGGACGGTTTTCAGTGTGAAGAGCCCACCACTTAACCAAGATCTCATAATCGGCAGCCGGATGTCCCACATGCCAATAGATTTGCGGAATGTTATAGTCAATCCACCCTTTTCGTGCCCATAACAACACATCGGCATAAAGGTCATCGTAATTCTGCAAACCGTGGGTCTTACTGCCCAGCGGATCGCTGCTTTCATTGCGATAAATGCCGAAAGGAGAAATACCAAACTTTACCCATGGTTTCAATTGACGAATAGTGTTGTGCAGCTGCTCAATAAGAAGATTCACATTACTGCGCCGCCAATCGTCCTTATTGCTAAACCCTCCGCCATAACGTGCAAAGCTTGCACTATCGGGAAACTCTACACCGGGTATAGGATACGGATAAAAATAATCATCCATATGGATTGCATCTACATCATAACGCTGCACCAAATCGCTTATTACCCGTGTAATATGACGACGGCTTTCGGGTAAAGCCGGATCAAAATAAAGTTGATTGCCATAAGTCACAAACCACTCCGGATGCTGATAATAGATATGCCCGGATGCCAATTCATGGTTCAACGATGTCATGGCCCGATAAGGATTCACCCAGGCATGGAGTTCCATACCGCGTTTGTGACATTCCTCGATCATAAACTGCAACGGGTCCCAAAACGGATTCGGAGCCTCTCCCTGCTTCCCGCTGAGAAAACGACTCCAAGGCTCCAGTGACGAGGGATACAATGCATCAGCCTCTGGACGAACCTGAAAAATGATAGCATTGAAGCCTGCCTGCTGTAAATTGTCCAGCTGGTTCACCAGCATCTGCTGCATCTGGCTGGTAGACATTCCCTTGAACTGTCCGTTGACTGCCTGTATCCAAGCACCACGAAATTCTCGCTTAGGGTAACGGCTAGGTGTGTACGACTGTGCCATCAGACAAGACATATACAGACCCAGACACATAAAAACCATCAAAAATCTAACCTTCATACTTGTTATTTTAATGTATTCTCTAAATCAAATTGCCGCAAAGATAATGGATTTCTCCATTTTTCACTATCTTCGCACACACAAAACATCACATTCATGACTGAAAGTAAATCCATACTGATAAAAGGCGCACGCGTCAACAACTTAAAAAACATCGATGTAGAAATTCCACGCAACAAACTGGTAGTAATTACAGGCCTTTCAGGTTCAGGAAAATCATCACTGGCTTTCGACACGCTCTATGCAGAAGGGCAACGACGTTATGTAGAAAGCCTGAGCAGCTATGCCCGCCAGTTTCTGGGACGTATGAGCAAACCGGAATGCGACTTCATCAAAGGCATCCCGCCAGCCATCGCCATCGAACAAAAAGTAAGCAGCCGTAACCCGCGTTCCACCGTGGGCACCTCGACAGAAATCTATGAATACCTACGATTGCTGTATGCACGTGTAGGCAAAACTTATAGTCCCATCAGCGGACATGAAGTAAAAAAACACTCAGTGGAGGACATCGTGAACTGTATGCTTGAACAGCCCGAAGGAACACGCTATACCGTACTTACCCCTATGCTTCTGCGCGAAGGACGAACTCTGGAAGAACAGATTGAAATGAACCGCAAACAGGGTTTCACACGATTAGAGGTAAACGGACAAATGATACGCATGGATGAATATCAGCCGAAAGCAAGCGATACGGTGTTCCTACTCATTGATCGCATGACTGCTTCCGGAGAGAAAAATGCCATCAGCCGACTGGTAGATTCAGCTGAAACAGCCATGTACGAAGGAGATGGCGCCTGTCTACTCCGCTTCTATCTGTCGGACAAAAGCACTTGTCTGTATCGCTTCAGCACCAAATTTGAAGCAGACGGCATGACTTTTGAAGAACCTACCGACCAATTATTTTCATTCAACTCGCCCATCGGAGCCTGCCCGGAATGTGAAGGCTTCGGACAAGTTATCGGCATTGACGAGCATCTGGTGATTCCCAACCGTGCGCTCTCTGTTTATGAAGGTGCCGTAGTGTGCTGGCGAGGTGAAAAGATGAGTGAATGGAAAGATATGGTCATCCGTGGAGCTGAAAAAGCTGGATTCCCCATTTTCACGCCCTATTATGAGCTGACCGATGAACAACGACGAATGCTGTGGGAAGGTACCCCATATTTTGAAGGTATTAATGCCTTCTTCAAGATGATTCAGGAAAATCAATATAAAATTCAATACCGTGTCATGCTGGCACGCTATCGAGGCAAAACAATCTGTCCTAAATGCCGAGGCAACCGGCTTAGGCAGGAAGCCGGTTATGTGCGTGTAGGCGGCAAGAACATCTCAGAACTGGTGAACCTACCCATGACAGAACTGAAAGAATTCTTCCGCAATCTGCATCTGAACGAACACGACCGTCAGATAGCCAAACGCATCCTTACTGAAATCAATAACCGCATCCAATTCTTATTGGATGTAGGTTTGGGGTATCTCACCTTGAACCGACTGAGCAATTCGCTATCAGGTGGAGAGAGCCAGCGCATTAATCTGGCCACCTCACTGGGCAGCAGCCTGGTAGGAAGTCTGTACATTCTAGACGAACCGAGCATCGGACTTCACAGCCGTGATACAGACAAGTTAATCAAGGTATTGCGCCAACTGCAACAATTAGGCAATACGGTTGTGGTAGTGGAACACGACGAGGAGATTATCCGAGCAGCCGACTACATCATCGACATCGGTCCGAAAGCCGGCAGATTAGGTGGAGAAGTAGTGTTCGCTGGCGATATTAACCGAGCACTGCACGAAAAGAATGAGACACAAAGCTATACAGTGCGTTATCTGCGCGGTGATGAAACAATTCCGGTGCCTGCACATCACCGTACCTGGAACAATTTCATTGAAATAAAAGGAGCACGTGAAAATAATCTGAAGGGTGTAGATGTGAAATTTCCACTAAATGTAATGACAGTAGTAACGGGGGTCAGCGGTTCAGGCAAGAGTACACTGGTGCGTAACGTGTTCTACCGTGCCTTAAAACGGGAACTGGATGAATGTAGCGAACGGCCAGGTGAATTTGCAGCTATCAGCGGAGATATCCACAGTCTACACAACGTAGAATTCATCGACCAGAATCCCATCGGGAAATCGTCACGCAGCAATCCGGTAACTTACCTGAAAGCTTACGACGAAATCCGCAAGTTGTGGGCAGAACAGCCGTTAGCCAAGCAGATGGGCTACAAAGCCGGATATTTCAGTTTCAACAGTGAAGGTGGACGCTGTGAGGAATGTAAGGGTGAAGGCACCATCACTGTAGAAATGCAATTTATGGCCGACCTAGTACTGGAATGTGAATCATGTCATGGCAAACGTTTCAAGGCTGACACATTGGAAGTACGATATCAGGGAGTAAACATCTATGAGGTATTAGAAATGACCGTGAATCAGGCGGTAGAATTCTTCACGCAACACGGTCAAAAGAAAATCGTAAAGAAACTGCAACCGCTGCAAGATGTGGGTTTGGGCTATGTGAAACTGGGTCAGTCTTCGTCCACCTTATCGGGCGGTGAGAGTCAGCGGGTAAAGCTAGCCTATTACTTGAGCCAAGAGAAAGCCGACCCTACCCTCTTCATCTTTGATGAGCCCACCACAGGGCTTCACTTCCATGATATCAAAAAGCTCCTGACTGCCTTCGATGCCCTGATTCGCCGCGGGCACAGTATTGTCATCATTGAACATAACCTGGATGTGGTGAAATGTGCCGATTACGTCATCGATCTGGGACCGGAAGGCGGTGACAAGGGAGGATATATCGTAGCCACAGGCACGCCGGAAGAGGTGGCGCAGTGTGCGGCCAGCTATACAGGTCAATTCCTGCTAGAAAAACTAAATCAGTAATTGCCAACTGACAAGATAAAAGAAAGGTGCGTTTCAACACGAAGCTTGATACGCACCTTTTAAATTATCAGAAATAGAAACCGAAGCCTAATTTTAAACCAAATTTATGACGGTCTTCATCCACATTCCAATAGAAGGCAGGCTCCAAAGTAACCGTACGCGACAGAAAGAAGGCATAACCCACATCCATACCAAAAGAAAACTTGGTATCATCACCTAGATGTTTACCATAATCATGACGGTCCACATTAACATCAGCACCTACATAAACACCTATCTTACTGAAATAATATCGGGTTCCCACACCCATACGATAAATGTCGGTATTGGTACCGCAGTCGTTCCACTGCACACCTCCTTGCACCAGTAAAGCAAAGTTATCTACCAGAAAACAGCCACCCTTGACAGCCGTACCGAAAGAGAAACGGTCAGCATCCGTATCATACGACATATCCAAGCCACTTATTGAAGGATTAATAATCCATTTTCCCCTTTCAAATTGAGCCTGAGCAACTACCGATGCCACCAACAGGCAAAATAATAAGCATAGTTTCTTCATAACAGACTAATTTATATTTTACAATATATTACTGAAATTATAATAAGGTTTTGGAATGAAAAGACTTCATAACTTCATTCTACTGATCTTCTTCCCAATGTTTCCGTTGCATAGCCTCTTTCTTGCGAAGCACCAGCCATAACACCAGCACAATAATATAGGAAGCTGCCACGGTGATGTATTTTTCTGACGTACTGATTTCCGTGTTACGCGGCAGAAAATAAGCAGCGGTGGCCGATACATAAATCAGCAAAGCCACCGTAAGTCCGGTTGATTTTTTAATTTTTTTTCTCATATCTTTCTTTCTTTAATCTTTCTGAAATACCATAAGCCAAAGAGTCCAACCGCAAGTGCCAATACCAGTATTGCTACAGGAGCAATAAATTCTACACCCAAGCCAAATCCTTCAGTGGCAATGGTAATATAAGTGCAGCACACCACCGTCATAAAAACAGCCGGTACGGCAGTGAGCAGAAAACTGTAACCGCCGCGTTCGCGCACTAAGTAAACGGTAATGGCCCATAATGTAAATACCGAAAGGGTCTGGTTGGCCCATGCAAAATAACGCCAGATGACTTGAAAACCATCCTTATCACGCAAGCTATAGACCAACAGGGCGGCAGCAGCCAAAAACATAGGAATACAAATCAACAAACGGCTGCGTACGGATTTTTGTTCTAAACCCAAAAAGTCTGCCACAATGAGACGTGCCGAACGGAAAGCTGTATCACCACTAGTAATTGGTGCAGCTACTACACCCAGGATAGCCAGAACGCCACCCACAACACCCAACCAATTCTTGCTTATGTCAAACACCACAACGGAAGCATCGGTAATACCCATACCTTCCCGATGAAAAAAATAAGTAGCCACGGTAGCCCATATTAAAGCTACAATACCTTCCGTAATCATCGCACCATAAAAAATAGGACGTCCATGATGCTCACTAGTCATACAGCGGGCCATAAGCGGACTTTGCGTAGCATGAAAACCGGAAATGGCACCACAAGCAATGGTGATAAACATCATTGGAAATATAGGATTGGTTGCAGCTTGCGGATGCGTATTCTCCGTAGTTTCCCAAATCTCCGGCAAAGCCGGATGATTGACATAGAGCATCGCTAAAATTCCCACCGCCATAAAAATCAAAGCAATGGCAAACAATGGATATATTTTTCCGATAATCTTATCCACCGGCAGCAAAGTAGCCAAAATATAATAAATAAAAATAACGATAATCCAAAACGTGGCATCAAGATGTTCCGGTGTCAACTTGGCCAGCAAGCCGGCAGGCGAAGCCACAAACACAGCACCCACTAACATCATCAGAATCACAGTAAAACCCCGCATCACCTGCTTAGTGGAAAGTCCCAAATAGCGTCCGATAATTTCCGGCAAACTCTCACCACCATGACGTAAAGACAACATGCCGCCCATATAATCATGCACTGCACCGGCAAAAATAGAACCGAGCACAATCCAAAGATAAGAAGCCGTACCAAACATAGCACCCATAATGGCACCGAAAATAGGTCCCACTCCAGCTATGTTGAGAAACTGTATCATAAAAATCTTCCAGGTTGGTAAAGGGATGTAATCCACCCCGTCGGCCTTAGTCAGAGCCGGTGTCAGGCGACCGTCCGGACCGAATATTTTTTCAACAAAACGGCCATAAATGAAATAGCCGGCTATCAATGCCAGCAAACAAAGTGTAAACGTAATCATGACGTATCAATCAAATTTTAAAAATTTAAACGCAAATGTAATAGATTATCTACAAATAGCACAATTTTATCAGAGCTTTTGACTATCTTCGCCGAAAAAACAGCAAAAGCCATTCTAACTTATCACATATGAAATCATTCATAGCAAAAACGTTCCTTTTGATAGTAATAAGTATTGCAGCCTGTCGGCCTGCACTGCAGGCACAGCCCAAACGAGAAGTCCGGGCAGCTTGGATCACAGCAGTATATGGATTGGACTGGCCACACACCAAAGCCACCTCACGAGCCGGCATACGGAAGCAACAGGCAGAACTGGTGGAAATTCTGGACCGACTGCAAGAAGCGCACTTCAACACGGTACTCTTTCAGACACGCACTCGTGGCGATGTACTCTTTCCCTCGGCCATTGAGCCATTCAATGCCATCCTTACAGGCAGGGTAAACGGAAATCCCGGCTATGACCCGCTGGCTTTTGCTGTCGAAGAGTGTCATAAGCGAGGCATGGAATGTCATGCCTGGATGGTAACTATTCCGTTAGGCGGTCAAAAGCATGTGCGCTCTTTAGGCAAACATTCGATCACTCAAAAGAAACGGAACATCTGTGTACCCTACCGAAGAGAATATTTTCTGAATCCCGGACATCCACAAACCAAAGAATATCTGATGAGTCTAGTTAAAGAAGTAGTGAGCCGTTACGATGTAGATGGCGTGCATTTCGACTATCTGCGTTATCCGGAACATGCCCCCCGCTTTTCCGACCGCCATGAATACCGCAAATATGCCAACGGACGCTCTGTGGAACAATGGCGACGCGACAACATTTCAGAAATCATGCGGTATCTGTATCACGGCGTAAAAAAACTCAAACCTTGGGTAAAGGTCAGCACTTGTCCGGTAGGTAAATTCCGCGACACTTCACGCTATTCTTCGCACGGATGGAATGCCTACTATACTGTGTATCAAGACGTACAAGGATGGCTAGGTGAAGGCATACAAGACCAGATTTATCCGATGATGTACTTCCGGGGCAATGCCTTTTATCCTTTCGCACTCGACTGGCAGGAACAAGCCAACGGCCGGCATGTCATACCGGGACTAGGCATTTATTTTCTAGATTCATCGGAAGGCAACTGGAAACTGGATGAAGTAGAACGACAACTACATTTCATCCGTAAGCACCGGTTGCAGGGCGAAGGGCACTACCGGGTAAAATATCTGATGAATAACACACAAGGACTGACTGATCGGCTAATGGAAAAATTCTACACAGCTCCAGCCTTGCAACCAACCATGCCATGGATTGATAGTATTCCCCCCACGACTCCTACCCGCCTTCAGACAACCGCCTTGGAAGACGGATACTGGAAAATCAGCTGGCAGGCTTCCCGCGACAATGACACCCGCAACAAACCGACCTACGTCATCTACGGTTCGGACACTTATCCGGTAGATACACAGAATCCGCAACACATCTTGGCACAAGGAGTACGAGGTACTGAATATATTTATGCTCCTATCCTACCCTGGAAGCGCTACCGATATGTGGCAGTAACCGCCTTAGACCGTTGCGGAAATGAATCTGAAGCAGTCGAAGGGATACTACCATAAATAAAACATACAGACTACTCAACCTTTATCTATATGTTGTGATGCAATTCCAACCGGTGAGTGATAACCGATGGAAGTTCTTCGGTATAATGGGTTACCATGATCATGGTCTTGCCGGGACGATTGCAGAATGCTTCTATAATCTTCTTCACCCTACGTCGATGATACGTATCCAGTCCATGGAGCGGTTCATCCAGAATCAACAACTGCGGATCTTTCACAAAGGCACGGGCTAGCAAAACCAGTCGCTGTTCCCCACTGGAAAGCTGCAAAAAAGGATGATCATGCAAATAGGCAATCCCGAAAATATCCATCCACCACAAGCAGATATCCATCTGCTCGGGACGCGGACGCTTGTACAATCCAATGCTGTCGTGCAAGCCGGATGCTACAATTTCAATAGCAGGCAGATTCTTAAGATAAGCCCGGTGCATTTCCGGACTGACATAGCCAATGTGCTTCTTAATTTCCCAAATACTCTCACCTGTACCTCGCTTTCGCCCGAACAGAGTAATATCGCAAGCATACGACTGCGGATTATCCGCACATACCAAACTCAGCAATGTAGATTTTCCGGCACCATTTTCACCGCTGAGAGCCCACTTTTCTCCCCTGTGTACCGTCCAGTCCAATTCTTTCAAGATAGTTCGATTACCATAGCGAATACTTACCCGATTCAGTTTCACCACTTCATCCGAATCAAAATCAGCACCATTGTGAGGCAGAGAAAGTATGCGCTTCTGCAAAGCCTCAGTCAAAACCTCCTCTTCTGCCTTTCGCTCTTCATCCCGCCTATAGAAATCATCCAGATAAGCCTCACGTGTCTGCTTTACACCTACCTTCCTTTGCTCTACCGGCACCACATGAGTAATAAATGCAGGTATATCATCAAGCATGGAAAGCACCAGCACCAGTTGCAGCGTACCCAATTCAGCCAGTTGTTCGAACAAAACCACCAGAAGTTGCCGTGCCGCCGCATCCAATCCGATGAACGGATTATCCAATATCAAAACCCGTGGCGTCGAGAGCAGTGCTTTAGTAAGCTGAAACTTTCGTAATTCACCACTGGAAAGCTGAATGATTTTCTTATCCAGCAAAGACTCCAACTGAAAAAGTTGCAGTAATCCCTGACGTAAAGTCTCATCGAACGTTTTCCCTAACAAATCTCGCACTACAGGAAAATCATCCTGATCGTGCATATTCCATCGTTGCTGATAATAGGCACCATCACCATACGAATCGCGAAAAGCCAGGTATTTCACATTTTCATAAACAGACGTGCTAGCTAAAGGACTGAAATCATAGCGCAGTTCACCTTCACGCAAGGGATACTTTCCAGTCAGCATATCTACCAGCAAGGATTTTCCGGCGCCGTTGGGACCCACCAGCGCAATGTGCTCATCAGCACCCAAGTCCAAAGTTACAGGCGCATCCAGACGCACTTGCGGATGACGCACCACTGCATCTTTCAAATGAATGGTATTCATTATAATATATCTACATTGTTTAGTTATAATTCTTTCTCGCTATCTCACCTTTTGTGGATTTTTCGCAATGAAATCTTTCCAGCTACTGTAACCCTTTTCTATCGACGGACGCCCCATCTGTAAAAAATGGCAATAAGCCGCAGCCAGCGCATCCGTAGCATCCATAAAAGTGGGCATGTCATCTTTCGAAAAATGAAGAATGCGTTGTAGCATATCAGCCACCTGTTCTTTCGAAGCTTGACCATTACCTGTAATAGCCATCTTAATTTTCAGCGGTGCATACTCTGCAATCGGGATATCCCGGCTGATGGCTGTGGCAATGGCGACCCCTTGTGCCCGTCCCAGTTTAAGCATAGACTGCACATTTTTTCCAAAAAAAGGTGCTTCAATGGCTAGTTCATCGGGCAAAAAACTTTCGATGATGCTCAATACTCGCTCATGAATGTGACGAAGTTTAAGATACGGATCATGAAATTTCCGAAGATCAATAACCCCCATAGCAATCAGTTCCGGCTTATTGCCTATCACACGCAACAATCCGTAACCCATAATATTCGTACCGGGATCAATGCCTAAAATAATTTTCTCTTTCACCGGCTGTATCACACCAACACCTCCATCAAGGTGGGGAATCCCACTACCTTATTCTTGAAAATCTTCAGCAACTCTTCATTCAACTTCACACCCTGCTGACTATGCCAATGGTGTAAGGTAGCAGAATCTTTCACTTCAAACTGCACTGAAAAACATGCACTTCCTTCTTCCCGATGACTTAACACCCGCAAGATGCGAGGTGACTTAAGCAACCCTGTTTTTTCTATCTCCGGCAAGTATACTTCCTGCATCCAAATCAGGAAATACTTTTCCTGATCCTCTTCCACATGATAAGTTGTATTATAAATCAGCATAATTTTCTAAATTTTCATGCAAAAATAGTAATTCTTTCAGAAATAAACATTATATTTGCAACGTCAAATAAAGCATTACAAACAAGTTTTGCTTATTGGGGCGTTAGCTCATCTGGCTAGAGCGCGACACTGGCAGTGTCGAGGTGATGAGTTCGAGTCTCATACGCTCCACAAAAAGCCGCTGACTATTAATTAGTTAGCGGCTTTCTTTTTTTAGGTCACTTAATGAGAAACTGAGCT
>AMCI01001736.1_pt1 | contig 10886 bp, 10 predicted proteins | sample 419838 | NCBI WGS metagenome assembly AMCI01 (sample SAMN01090643, study PRJNA158313) | gut metagenome
GGCGAAGCAGTAACTAACGTTAGCCACGAAGAACTTGAAAAAGCATACGATAGTACGCTTAACAAGGTAAATGACCGTGAGGTTGTTGACGGTGTCGTAATCGCAATGAACAAGCGTGAAGTAGTTGTGAACATCGGTTACAAATCAGACGGTATTATTCCTTTGAATGAATTCCGTTACAATCCTGATTTGAAAGTAGGTGATACCGTAGAAGTGTACATTGAAAACCAGGAAGACAAAAAAGGACAACTCGTTCTGTCTCACAGAAAAGCTCGTGCAACTCGTTCTTGGGATCGTGTGAACGCAGCTCTTGAAAATGAAGAAATTATTAAGGGTTACATCAAGTGCCGCACTAAGGGTGGTATGATTGTTGACGTATTCGGTATCGAAGCATTCTTGCCGGGTTCTCAAATTGATGTGAAACCTATCCGTGACTACGATGTATTCGTAGGTAAGACTATGGAATTCAAAGTGGTTAAGATCAACCAAGAATTCAAAAACGTGGTTGTTTCTCACAAGGCTCTTATCGAAGCTGAATTGGAACAACAGAAGAAAGAAATTATCAGTAAACTGGAAAAAGGACAAGTTCTCGAAGGAACTGTTAAAAATATCACATCTTATGGTGTATTCATCGACTTGGGTGGCGTAGATGGTTTGATTCATATTACTGACCTTTCTTGGGGCCGTGTAAGCGATCCGAAGGAAATTGTAGAATTGGATCAGAAACTCAACGTAGTTATCCTTGACTTCGATGATGAAAAGAAACGTATTGCTCTCGGCTTGAAGCAGTTGACTCCGCATCCATGGGATGCTTTGGATGCTGACTTGAAGGTTGGTGATAAGGTGAAAGGTAAAGTAGTCGTTATGGCTGACTATGGTGCATTCATCGAAATTGCTCCGGGTGTAGAAGGTTTGATTCACGTATCTGAAATGTCTTGGAGCCAGCACTTGCGTTCAGCTCAAGACTTCATGAAGGTAGGTGATGAAGTAGAAGCTGTTATCTTGACTCTCGATCGTGAAGAACGTAAGATGTCTTTAGGTATCAAGCAACTGAAACAAGATCCATGGGAAACTATTGAAGAAAAGTATCCTGTGGGTTCCAAGCACACTGCCAAAGTACGCAACTTCACTAACTTCGGTGTATTCGTAGAAATCGAAGAAGGTGTTGATGGCTTGATTCACATCTCTGACCTTTCTTGGACTAAGAAGGTAAAACATCCGTCAGAATTTACTCAGATTGGTGCAGATATCGAAGTTCAAGTGTTGGAAATCGACAAAGAAAACCGTCGTTTGAGCTTGGGTCACAAACAACTGGAAGAAAATCCTTGGGATGTATTCGAAACAGTATTTACTGTAGGTTCTGTACACGAAGGTACTATTATCGAAATGTTGGATAAGGGTGCTGTAGTAGCTCTTCCTTATGGTGTTGAAGGTTTCGCAACTCCGAAACACCTGGTTAAAGAAGATGGTTCACAAGCTCATTTGGATGAAAAACTGGAATTCAAGGTTATCGAATTCAACAAAGACGCTAAGCGAATCATCTTGTCTCACAGCCGTATTTTTGAAGATGTAGCTAAGGCTGAAGAAAGAGCTGAAAAGAAAGCTTCTAAAAAATCTTCTAAGAAAGAAGAAACTCCGATGATTCAGAATCAGGTAGCCTCTACAACTTTGGGCGACATTGACGCTTTGGCTGCTTTGAAAGAACAATTGGAAGGAAAGAAATAATTTAATTTATTTCATATTATAAAAGGCGTTCCGTATGATGCGGAACGCCTTTTTCTTTCTACGCTTGAAAATACCTTTCTTGCAGCAGCATCATTCCATAGAAAATTTTTATCTTTGCCCGACATGGAGAAGTTTGAATTACATATATTAGGCTGCGGCTCTGCCTTGCCCACTACTCGGCATTTTGCTTCATCACAAGTAGTCAATTTGCGTGATAAATTGTATATGATTGATTGTGGAGAGGGGACTCAAATGCAGTTACGCCGTTCTCGGCTTAAGTTTTCAAGGTTGAATCACATATTTATATCCCATCTGCATGGTGACCATTGCTTTGGTCTTTTGGGATTGGTTTCTACGTTCGGCCTTTTGGGACGGACAGCCGATTTGCATATCTATTCTCCCGTTGGACTGGAAGCACTCTTTGCTCCCGTTTTTTCATTCTTTTGTAAAAAGTTGCCGTTTAAGGTACTGTTTCATGAGTTTCAGGCCAAGCAGCCTGCTTGTATATTTGAAGACCGTTCTTTAACGGTCACTACCATTCCTCTGCAGCACAGAATGCCTTCCTGCGGTTTTCTTTTCGAGGAAAAGCAAGGGTTGAATCATATTGTCCGTGAAATGGTTGATTTCTATAAAGTGCCTGTGTATGCAATCAACCGCATCAAGAACGGTGATGACTATATCACTCCTGAAGGGGATGTTATTCCGAATGCTCGCTTGACTTTGCCTGCATCACCGGTTCGGAAATACGCTTATTGTTCGGATACCATCTATCTGCCTCACCTTGTTGAACAACTGAAAGGTGTCGACTTATTGTATCATGAGGCTACTTTCTCTCAGGAAAATCTGGTCAGAGCTAAAGAAACCTTTCATACCACAGCTTCGCAGGCGGCTCAACTAGCGTTGGATGCAGGAGTGAAGCATTTGGTTATTGGTCATTTCTCTGCCCGTTATGAAGATGAAACAGTGTTGCTTGATGAGGCTCAATCCGTCTTTCCTCGCACCTTGTTGGCCACAGAAAATTTATGTATAAACGTGAGTGATGGAACAGCTTCTTTCGAGCATTGTCCTATCCGTGTAGAGGATGACAGCAGACAGAACCCCAATGACTATGCCTTATAATGAACATGAAGTGTTGCAACTTCTTCAAAGCGAGCACACTCAGCATAAAGCCTTCGAGATGATTGTTGCCCAATATAGCGAACAACTCTATTGGCAAATCCGTCGTCTGGTGTTGTCACATGATGATGCAAACGACTTGTTGCAGAATACTTTTATGAAAGCATGGACCCATATTCCTTTTTTTAGAGCTGAATCCAAATTGTCTACTTGGCTTTACCGGATAGCTTTGAACGAATGCCTTACATTTCTCAATAAACAGCGGGCTGTTTCCATTGTGGCCCTCGACGATCCAGAAGCCTCGACTCTGCAAAAACTGGAAACGGATCCTTACTTCTCTGGTGACCGTATTCAGCTGACTCTGCAAAAGGCATTGTTGACTTTGCCCGAGAAGCAACGCATGGTTTTTAATTTAAAGTATTACCAGGATATGAAATACGAAGATATGTCTGAAGTTTTTGGCACTTCTGTAGGAGCGCTGAAAGCATCCTACCATCATGCTGTGAAGAAAATAGAGAAGTATTTGGAAGAAAATGAATAAGCTTTAAACCTTTGGATATAGAAAATGTCTAATAAAAAAGAGAGGAGTAAAACGTATGAAAGAAGAAGATACTCTATTAAAAAAAATTGGTAAAGATAATGCTTTTAAAGTTCCCGATGGTTACTTTGCCAATTTGACTTCCGAGGTCATGAACCGACTTCCGGATAAGAAAACGAACACCTTCGCAGAATCTCCTGTCAGTATGTGGACAAAAGTAAAACCGCTACTTTATTTGGCTGCTATGTTTGTGGGTGCTGCTTTGATTATCCGTTCTTTCTCTGTGGACAATAAACTTGTTCCTTCTGTTGATACGGCTATAGGGGAAGAAGAAACGGAAATTTTGTCGGATGAAATTATTGACTATACGCTTGACCGTGCCATGCTGGACGATTATTCGCTGTATGTTTATTTAAGCGATTCGGATAATGAATAATACTAACCCTTGTTGAATGTTATAACAATGAGAAGAATACTAGCTTTACTCGTTTTCTTTTGTGCTTTTTTACCTGTTGTGAAAGCTGTTGTGGTGTGCGATCGGCCACACTTGTCGCGTGAAGAATATAGGGCCAAACAAAAAGCATTTATCATAGAGAAAGCCGGGCTTACAAAGAAAGAGGCTGCTCGTTTTTTTCCTATATACTATGAACTTCAAGATAAAAAGAAGAAACTGAACGATGATTCTTGGCGTCTGATTCGGAAAGGTAAAGGGAATGATGTGACAGATTTGCAGTATGAAGAAATACTGGATAAGATTGCAGATAACCGAATTGAGGCTACTCAGTTGGAAAAATCTTATTTGGCCAAATTTAAGAAGATTCTTTCTTGTAAGAAGATTTATATGGTACGGCGTGCGGAACTGCGTTTCCATCGTGAGCTACTGAAAGAAATGCATTGATAGACAGAGGGTGTGTTGATTCTTTTTATAAGACATGACACACCCTCGTGTCTTTTATAGTCCTTTTTTCTTTGCTTCGTTCCAGATGGCATCCATTTCTTCGAGCGACATCTCTTTCAGGCTTTTTCCTTCCTTCAACGTATGCTCTTCCAGGTAATTGAAGCGGCGGATAAACTTCTGGTTCGTACGTTCCAATGCATTATCCGGGTTGATTTTATACAGGCGTGCAGCATTGATTAGGCTGAACATCACATCACCGAATTCCGCTTCTGCTTTATCTTTATCCATCTGAGCCACTTCTTCTTGGAATTCCGCGATTTCTTCTTTCACTTTCTCCCACACTTGCTCGCGTTCTTCCCAATCGAATCCCACATTGCGTGCTTTGTCTTGCATCCGATACGCTTTAATGAGCGAAGGAAGAGCAGACGGCACACCGCTAAGTACACTTTTGTTACCATCTTTCTCTTTTAGTTTCAACTGTTCCCAATTCTCGGATACCTGAGCTGCTGTTTCAGCTTTCACTTCACCAAACACGTGCGGATGGCGGAAGATAAGCTTCTCACAGAGTTGGTCGCACACATCTTTGATGTCAAAGTCGCCTGTTTCCGAACCGATTTTAGCGTAAAAAGCTACGTGAAGCAACACATCACCCAGTTCTTTGCAAATATCTTTCTTATCGTTTCGCATCAAGGCATCACACAGCTCATAGGTCTCTTCTATGGTGTTGGGGCGCAGGCTTTCATTTGTCTGCTTACGGTCCCACGGACATTTTACTCTCAGTTCATCGAGAATATCCAGGAAGCGTCCGAAGGCTTCCATTTGTTCTTGTCTGGTATGTGACATAATTTGATAGATTTATAATTGGTTCTTTTTTCCTTTTTCCCATTCATGATAAGAAATCAGCAGTCCTACCACCTCCGAGTAGTTTTGCCAGCCGCTTTCAATCTTATTTCCTTTCAGGTATAAATCATACAGCCAGTTTTGCAGGGTTCCCAATGCCGGACTATATTTTTCTCTCCAGTAGTCTTGATTCAGTTGGGCAGCCACGCAAATATCCGGGTGAATCTGCATATATAGTTTCTCGTACTCTTCGCGTGGCAGTAGCATTTGTGCATTTCTCAGCACATGCCCCAAGACCGCAAAGTAGCCGGCATAACGTATTTCCTTTATCTGTGAGCGGATACATACCTGGTACGCATAAAAGTTGGCTTCCGCTTCATTGGTGATACCCAGCAGATGTGACAGTTCGTGTGCGTAGACTGACGGATAGTTCAGCGGATGTAGATCACCGTTCAGGGTAAATTCACAGAAAAACGGTCCCATGCTGCCGGTAACTCCTACCTTGGAGCAAAGCGGAGTAAAGATCATTCTTTTTGCCTGCGGCCTGTTATGAGGAGGTTTGTGCACCCCCAGGCTGTCGCTCAATTCCTTGTAGATGCGCGTCACTTCTTGTCTCACATCTTCCTTTTTTACCGTTTCCCATGTCATCTGATGATAGGGGACGAAGGACTGGTTGAGTTTCGTGATATATTCACAAATAAAACTGTTGAAGTTTTCCGGAGTATAGGCCGTATGTGGGATGTGTGTTCGCTGGTAAAAGTTAGGTTGTGAGTAATTGAGGCCCCAGGCAAGGTAGAACCATACATACATCCATAGGAGGTATTCTCCGCTGCATAGCCATGCTTTCTTCCAGTTCCAGTGTAGTTGGAAGCGACTGAAGAAGGGAAAACACACAACACCGACGATACTTAAAAAAATGAATACGTCGCCTATAGCGAAAGGAAACAGGTTGGAAAAAGTCGATAAAAGATAAGATATCCTCGGATATATGATATGTGCATAGCCTTTCGCCAACGAAGCATTTAGCTGTCCTGCCGTAACAAGAATCAATAAGATGCCCAATGCCCAATGTCTCTTTTTCAATTTCTTTTTCATACCCTATTTTTTACTACTTGCAATGCTTTTGTTGAGACAGTCGTGTCTTTGTTCTGAGGATTTTGCAAGTATATTTCCAATACTAGTAACAAAAATAGGCATTTCATAGATGTTGTGCGAAAAAATAGCTCTATATTTGCGAAAAATCTGTTAATGGTGCTTGTATTCTCTGTGAGGCAATGAAAAAGATTGTTGAATAATTAGTAATTTTGCACCTGTTAATATTTAGAATATACAACCTATCATAGATATAAAGATAATATGGAATTAGCAAGTAAGTACAATCCCGCTGACGTGGAGGGAAAGTGGTACCAGTATTGGCTGGACAATCATTTATTTAGTTCGAAACCTGATGGCCGTGAACCTTACACTGTCGTCATTCCGCCTCCTAACGTCACTGGTGTGTTGCACATGGGACACATGCTTAATAATACCATTCAGGATATTTTGGTCCGTCGTGCCCGCATGGAAGGTAAAAATGCCTGCTGGGTACCGGGTACTGACCACGCTTCGATTGCTACAGAAGCAAAGGTGGTTAATAAACTGGCAGCTCAGGGCATTAAAAAAACAGATCTCACTCGCGATGAGTTCTTGAAACATGCATGGGAATGGACCGATGAACACGGAGGCATTATCTTGAAGCAGCTCCGTAAACTGGGTGCGTCTTGTGATTGGGACCGTACTGCTTTCACTATGGATGAAAAACGCAGTGAAAGTGTACTCAAGGTATTTGTCGATCTGTTCGAAAAAGGATTGATTTACCGTGGAGTACGTATGGTCAACTGGGACCCCAAGGCGTTGACTGCTCTTTCTGATGAAGAGGTAATCTACAAAGAAGAACATGGTAAACTATATTACCTTCGTTACAAGGTAGAAGGCGATGCAGAAGGACGGTATGCTGTAGTGGCTACTACCCGTCCGGAAACCATCATGGGTGATACTGCTATGTGTATCAACCCGAACGACCAGAAGAACGAATGGCTGAAAGGAAAGAAGGTAATCGTTCCTTTGGTGAACCGCGTGATTCCTGTGATTGAAGATGATTATGTGGATATCGAATTCGGTACCGGCTGTCTGAAAGTAACTCCGGCTCACGACGTAAACGACTATATGCTCGGTGAAAAATATAATCTTCCTAGCATCGATATTTTTAATGACAACGGTACATTGAGCGAAGCTGCTGGTATGTATGTAGGCATGGACCGTTTCGATGTGCGTAAGCAGATTGAAAAAGATCTGGAAGCTGCCGGCTTGCTGGAAAAGACGGAAGCATACACGAATAAGGTAGGATATTCTGAACGTACGAACGTGGTTATCGAACCGAAGCTTTCCATGCAATGGTTCCTCAAGATGCAGCATTTTGCTGATATGGCTTTGCCTCCTGTGATGAACGATGAACTGAAGTTCTATCCGGCAAAATATAAAAATACTTATAAAAACTGGTTGGAAAACATCAAGGACTGGTGTATCAGCCGTCAATTGTGGTGGGGACATCGTATTCCGGCTTACTTCCTTCCCGAAGGTGGATATGTAGTAGCGGTAACTGCTGAAGAGGCTTTGGTTAAGGCAAAAGAAAAGACCGGTAATGCCAATCTGACTCTTGATGATCTCCGTCAAGATGAAGACTGTCTGGATACTTGGTTCTCTTCTTGGCTGTGGCCTATCTCTTTGTTCGATGGTATTAATAATCCGGGCAACGATGAAATCAAGTATTACTATCCTACCAGCGACTTGGTAACTGGTCCGGATATCATCTTCTTCTGGGTAGCCCGTATGATTATGGCCGGATATGAATACATGGGCGACATGCCGTTCAAGAGCGTATATTTCACTGGTATCGTGCGCGATAAGTTGGGACGTAAGATGTCCAAGTCGCTCGGTAACTCTCCCGATCCGTTGGAACTGATTGATAAATTCGGTGCAGACGGTGTACGTATGGGTATGATGTTGGCTGCTCCTGCCGGTAACGATATCTTGTTTGATGATGCTCTGTGTGAACAAGGACGTAATTTCTGTAACAAAATATGGAATGCCTTCCGCTTGATCAAGGGATGGCAGATAGACGAATCTGCTGAAGTGCCTGCCTCTGCAGCATTGGCTGTAGAATGGTTTGCTTCTAAAATATGCGATGTAACAGCTGAAGTGGACGATCTCTTTAAGAAATATCGTTTGAGTGAAGCTCTGATGGTGGTTTACAAATTGTTTTGGGATGAATTCTCCAGTTGGTATCTGGAAATGATTAAACCGGCATACGGTCATCCCATTGATGGCAAAACGTATGCAGCCACTCTTGGTTTCATGGATACACTGCTTCACCTGCTTCATCCGTTTATGCCGTTCATTACCGAAGAGTTGTGGCAACAGTTGGAAGAACGTAAGGATGGTGAAAGCCTGATGGTGACCCCGCTTGCAACAGACGGCATGACGAAAGACGAAGCCTTGCTTCATGATATGGAGGTGACCAAAGAAATTATCGGTGGCATCCGTACAATTCGTTTGCAGAAGAATATTGCACAAAAAGAAGCTTTGACGCTGCAGGTAGTGGGCGCTCATCCCGTAGAGGCTTTCAATGTGGTTATTCAAAAAATGTGTAATCTCTCTTCTATTGAGGTGGTGGAAAATAAAGCTGACGGTGCTGCTTCCTTCATGGTAGGTACTACGGAATATGCTGTTCCATTGGGCAATCTGATTGATGTGGAAGCCGAAATTGCTCGTATGGAAGCCGAACTGAAGCACAAAGAAGGATTCTTGCAGGGAGTTTTGAAGAAACTGAGCAACGAGAAGTTTGTTAACAATGCTCCGGCTGCCGTTATCGAAATGGAACGTAAGAAGCAAGCGGATGCTGAAAGTATCATCCGTTCGCTGAAAGAAAGCATTGCTGCTTTGAAGAAAGCTTGATTTATTTATTATAGAATCACACAAAAAGCACCTGTAACAGGGTGCTTTTTTGTTCTATGAATGTTCTGTAAAATTATCTAAGCATCAGCACTCGTTTTAAAATCAAACGTTTGTATTGTTTTTTGAAATCGGCTGGTAGAAATGATGCATCTATTAATTCCATCCATAGAATGATGGAGCGGCGGAATTTTTTAGCTATATTGTCAATGACTTTGGCATTTACTCCAGAGGCTATGATGGACTTCTCAAAATCACTTTTCTGAATTTTTCGTTTTTTCCCGTTGAGGGTTAATGCCAGTTCTTCCGTATCTTCAGGCATTACTAGCTTTGTGGAAAGCAAGTCGTATGCAGGGGTCAAGCAATAGCCAAATCCCGTATTGTAAAGCGAAAAATTTTTAAGATGCATATCAGAGTTTCCGGTAATCCATGAGAAAACAACCAGTTCCCAAAAATTCACTAGATCAAGTTGCGGGGCTGCTGAGTATTTTTTGATGGCCTTGGCTATCTGTTCGTATGAGCCTTTGTATTTATATTCTGTAAGACGCTCGGTGAGTTGACACATGTCCTCCATGGGTACTTTCTGGCCGCCTAGCAAACGGTCTATGCGACGGGTGATGTAGCAAAGTTCGCCGTCGGCAAAGCGAATCAGTCCATGCGGTACAACGGCTATCTTTGCTGCTTCTGCCAAATGCATCGTTACATCCTCCACTTCAGGTAATGCCCGATAGTGGTCGGTTTGCGGTTTCAGTATATATCGCCCCCATAGTCCTACGATGGTAAAGCGATCGGGTTCGTTTTTTCCGCCTGGGTGAAGGTCGAGTGATAGCTTGGCCTGCACACCTGTCAGCGTGGTTTGAGATCTCACCACCTGCTTGGCCAAATCGGCCAGCTGGCTGCGCACAAATGGCAACTGCGGTGCCTGCTTTGTGCCAAACAACTTACGGGCACAAGCCGGATGATAATCCACTTGTCCTTCTTTTAATGCTTTGTAACAGTATAGACATCTTTCCATCTTATTCATTACTTAAAGGTTCTTCTCCTATCACACTTACTGCTCCGATACAATCTTTGCAGCAGGCCAGCAAGAGTGACATACGGTCACGTTGATTAATCTTCCAACTGTTTTCTGCAATGTTCAGCAGCCATCCCTCCGGTATCAGTCCGTCAAAAAAAGGAAACAATACCGTGGCATGATAGGGCTTGTCCGTCAGCGGTAAGGTCAGACTGATAGCTTCTGCCCGATCTGATTGCAGGAAGATTGGATCATAGACAAATGTAAAACCATTCTCATCTTCCGTGAGCAATCCCGCATAGCAGTCGTGCAGATATACTTTTCCTTTTTTCATACATCACCTTCCTTTCTGATAGGCACAGCACCTACTTTGTGGCCAAACAGCATTAGTACTTGATTGACTTTATCCAGTCGCAACGTTTGCTTTCCTTGTTCTAATTCTCGCACAAAACGAAGTCCTACTCCTGACTTTTCAGCTAAGTCTACTTGTGTCAAGCCGAACTTTTTGCGCATATCTTTTATAAATATCGCCAATGAATCATTCATAATTATACCCTTTAGGGTACAAATATAAGAAAAAATAATATTATTACACCTTATCGGGTATAATAATATGAAAACTTATCTCAATTATACCTTAAAGGGTATAATAATGTATAGTTCATTCATTTCTCTATAAATCTGAGTGCATTCTTGCATGCACAGCAAATACTTGGCTTCATTACATTTGATAGTAGTTCGAGGCTGAAAATAATTCATTTTTT
>AMCI01001769.1_pt1 | contig 10814 bp, 6 predicted proteins | sample 419838 | NCBI WGS metagenome assembly AMCI01 (sample SAMN01090643, study PRJNA158313) | gut metagenome
AGGGTGGGAAACTTTAGAACCTTATGTTTAATCAATTTAAAATTTATGCGAAACAAAGTTTTTTATTCCTCTGATGAATGGCATAAGTCATTTCTGGGAAATTCGTATGTGAAAACAGTTGGAATAGGACTCCTACTGTCTTGTACAGGAACGCCATTTGCAATGGCTACAACATCTACCCCCCCTATGTGAGTGAAGTCGCTGTAGAACAGCAGGTTAGTCAAATTACCGGTACCGTGGTTGACGGGAAGGGTGAACCTTTAATAGGTGTAGCAGTACAAGTGAAAGGTACAGCTAAAGGTACGGTGACTAATTTTGACGGTCAGTTTACTCTGGATGTAAAACAGGGTGAATGGCTGATTTTTTCTTACATAGGCTATACTACACAGAATTTGAAAGCTGCTCCCGGTATGCGAATTGTGCTGTCGGAAGATACTCAAAAGCTGGATGAAGTTGTGGTAGTTGGTTATGGAAGCACTACCAAGCGTGCCATGATTGCTTCTGTATCTACCGTGAATGCGGAAGCCATGGAAAATATCCCTATTACCAACTTGACCCAAGGCTTGGCCGGTCGTTCCAAAGGTTTGATTGTATCCGGTAATGGTGGTGGTATCAACAAGAAGCAAACCATTTCTATCCGTGGTGGCGGTACTCCGCTGGTGGTTATTGACGGGGTAATCCGTGACTATGAAGATTTTGTGAATTTGCCTCCCGAAGATGTGGAAGCACTTTCTATCCTTAAAGATGCTTCAGCAACGGCTGTATACGGTTCTCGTGCTACGAATGGTATCTTGCAGGTGACTACCAAGAAAGGTTCGGTGGGAAAACCTGAAGTGGAATACAACTTCAATCAGAGTTGGTCGCAGCCGGCTATCTGGCCCGATGTGATGGATTCCTGGGATCGGGCGCATTATGCCAACATTGCTCGTCGGAATGATGGTCTGGCTGAGGAATTTTCTCCTGAAGCTATCCAAACGATGCGGGATGGCAGTGACCCTTTGAACTATGGTAACTGGAAATGGCGTGATATTGTGTTGCGCAACTGGGCTCCCCAGACTAAACACAACTTCCGCATGACAGGTGGAACTGAAAAGAATCGTTACTACGTTTCTTTAGGCCATATTGATCAGAATTCGTTGTATAAGACGAATACGCACTACATGAAACGTTCGAACTTCCGTTTGAGTCAAAGTTCAGTGATTGAAGCTATTGGATTGAAAACCAGTGTGACACTGGATGGCTATGCACAGAAGACGGTCCATCCGTATTCTTCTACTACGTCTGCTCTGACTGCCAACTCTAACCCCTATTATCAGGTGTTCTCTCATATTCAGAATAAGAGTCCGCTGACTCCGGCTTTGAATAGTATGGGACTTCCGTTTAATACATCGGATAACCCGGTTGCTGAAACTTCGGCCGAAGCAGGTTACAGCCATTTGCGTCAGAAAGCAATCAATGGTAACATATCATTGGAATGGATGATTCCGGGTGTGAAGGGGCTGTCTGCCCGAGCCAACGGCAACTATCACTACTATCTTGAAACAGCGAAATACTGGCGTAAGGATGCTCCGCAATACGCCTGGGATTCGGATGAACCTCTCATTGCCAATAATCCGACATTGAGTCATTCTACCAAGACAGAATATCAGTATAACTTGCAGTATTTTTTGGCTTACAATCAGACTTTCGGCAAACATTCGGTAGATGCTTTGGCCGGTTTTGAAGCTACCTACAATAAAGGAGATTCCTATTCAGAAGGCAGAGAAAACTACCTGTTCAATGTAGACCAGATTTTTGCAGGTCCTGCTGATACGCAGACCAATAGCGGCACTGAGTGGGAAAGCGGTCGCTGCGGATGGATCGGTCAGGTGAAGTATAACTATGACAACCGCTATTTTGTGGAGGCTGCCATCCGTCGCGACGGATCAGACAACTTCCCGAAAAATCACCGCTGGGGTACTTTCTTCTCCGGTTCTTTGGGCTGGATTGTCAGCGATGAGGCTTTTATGACTTTTTTGAAAGACAAGCACATCCTGGATATGTTGAAAGTTCGTGCTTCTTACGGTCAGGTAGGGTTGGATAACTGGACCTCTGGTTCTCCGTATGAAATCGGTCGTTTTGAATACTTGCCTTCTTATGGAATGGATGCAAAGGGATATGTGCTGAATGGCAAGTATTATCCGGTATTTACGGAAGGGGGCATTCCTTCACGCGATATCACCTGGTTCACTACCGACCAGTTCAACATCGGCTTTGATTTTGCTTCGTTGAACAACCGTCTGTACGGGTCGTTCGACTACTTTTATTACAGCACTACCGGCTTCCTTTATTCACCCGATCCTCTGAAGGTAGGGTATACCGGACCGCTTGGTCAGTCGTTGCCAAGAGTGTCTACCGATGGTGAATTGCGTCGTGCAGGATATGAATTCCAGTTGGGATGGAGAAGCAGTATAGGAGCTTTTAAATATGACGTATCTACCAACTTTACGCACTATGGCGAATTGTGGAACATCCAGCCGTCTGAAAGTGAAACAGCCTTGATGAATCCTTATACCCGCAGTACTCAGGAATATGGTTATTATGGTAGCATGTGGGAGAATCAAGGATATTTCACCAGTGCAGAAGATGTATACAATAGCGTATGGCCTACCGGTTCACACAGCTTGACAGCCGGTGATATCAAGTATTATGATTTCAACGGTGATGGTAAACTGGATGGCAGCGATAATCATCGTTTGGGCAGATCGGCTAACAAACCTCGTGGTAACTATGGTATTAACCTGAACTTGTCATATAAAGGATGGTCGCTGAATGTTTTGTTCCAAGGCTCCACATCTTTTGATATGTATGCTGGTGATGCCTTGCGTATGAACTCTGGTCAGCTGGGCAAACTGCCGGTTATCTATGATTTCCAGACCGACTTCTGGACTCCGGAAAACCGTGATGCCAAATTCCCGCGTCTGATGGCTACTCCGGGCAGCAATGGCAACAACAACTATCAGTACAGTGACTTTTGGCTGATTAATTGCAGATATTTCCGTATGAAAGACTTTAAAATCGGTTATGATTTTAAATACTCCCTGCTGAAAAACGTGAAGTGGCTGACTAAAGCCAATGTAGCCTTGTCAGGACAAAATATCTTCACCATTTCGGATGCCACGAAGTATGGTCTTGATCCCGAAAATGCCAGCATGGAAAATTACGGTTATCCGAATGAACGGACTTTGGCAATCAGTGTTAATTTAGGTTTTTAAAACAGCGTACTATGAAGAAATTTTTAAAATATAGTTTGGCTTGTTTGGCCGGGACAGCCATTTTCGCATCGTGCACCGATGTGATGGATACAAAACCGGTTGCTTCTTATGATGAGGAATTGGTTTGGGGAAGTGAGGAAACAATCAATGGATTCATTTTGGGATGTTATAATAATGTGTTGCCTTACTTTACGGGTTCCTATTCCTGGGAATCTATGACTCCAAACGGCATATTGTGTTCTCAGGTAAGTGGTGCTATTGATACGTGGGCTTCTGAACAGAATCTGAGTTCTGGAACTGATGCCGGTTTTGGTCGTTTTAGTCAATTGCGCGCTTGCAATAAAATTCTCCAGATGGTTCCTCGGTCACCGCTGACTGAAGCGAAGAAAAAAGAACTGATTGCTGAGGGGCATCTGTTGCGTGGTATGCTGTTTTTTGACATGGCCCGCAAGATGGGACGTTTTGTTCCTGTGAAAGAAGTTTTGACGCAGGATGATGTGGAAAAATTCAAGATGCCGCTGACTGCCAGCATTGCAGAAAGTTACAGGCTGGTGATGGAAGACTTGGATGTGGCTTGCGCGGATATGCCCGAGACTTCGGATGCGGGGCGGGCTAATCGTTATGCTGCGCTGTTGATTCGCAGCCGTGCTGCTTTGCAGGCTTATGCTTATACGGGTGATGCCACGTATCTGGATGTGGCTGTTAATTCTGCTGATGAGGTAATTAAGAAATATCCGTTGAATGAAGATTACCGCAGTTTGTTTATCAATGCTACTACCGGTGGCGAATTAATTTGGAGTCGCTATTATCTGAGTGAAGATTTCAGTGTGTCTTCTGCTAAGGAGATGGTAAATGTGATGCCGAACTTGCCACCTGATAATGTAAACAATGCGGTGCCGGAAGGGGAAGTGAAGATAAAAAACGCTACCGGTCAGACTTTTGAATGCTGGGCTGAAATGTTCCCCACTCAGGACTTGGTCGATCAGTATCTTGTGATTGACCAGAAGGACGGAAAGGCTAAGGAATGGGACAAGACTTCTCAGTTCTTGGACAATGTAGATGTTATGGATGCATCGGCTATTAAGACAGTGGGTCAGATTGATTCCTATACACAGGCTAACGGCTGGAAGCGTAATATCCCTTCTAATCAGGATTTGGTGCATGATGGCTTAAATAAGGAAAATGCTCCTTTGTTCCGTAACTACTACAAGGTTAAGGAAGGAAAAGATGCCAATATTTCTGACTTGATGTATCAACATCGCGATAAGCGAATGGATGCTACAATCCTCAGAGACGGTTCTGAATTTATGAAAGAAACCTTGACTATGAAACTGGACGGTAATGCCAGTCAGGGGGTTCGTGATAAAGAAGACGGTGGCTGGTATAATACCATGAGCGGATATTACTGGGCAAAAGGTGTGCCCAATGCCTTGACTCCTCGTTATATCCACAATGCGAAAACGGATTATCATTATGTGGTATGCCGTGCCGGAGAAGCTTACATGAATTTGGCAGAAGCACTGCTGCTTAAGAATGATATTCCGAATGCTGTTAAAGCTATCAACAAAACCCGTAAGGAACATGGTGGTTTGCCGGGTTCTGAAGCCACCACCAAAGCGGAAGCTTGGAAAGATTACATACGTGAACGCCGTGTAGAAATGGCTTACGAAAACGGAGATATTTATTATAGCTATTTGCGTTGGGGTAAGTATGGTGGTGATGCCAACTACAATCGTGAAAGTGCAGTGGGGGAGGAAGAAGGTGCAGTGATTAAAGACCTGAACCGGCCGGTATATAAGATTCAGATTTCAAGAGACCGCAAGAAGGTACTCATTGGCCAGTGTACGCTGTTGGCCAGCTGGAACAGAAACTTCACCAGTCGCCGCTATTTGTTCCCCATTCCACAGGGCGCAATTGATCAGCGTAAGCTCTATGGAATCGTGGATACACAAAATGCTGGTTGGTAATAGAATGTTTATTATAATATAATACGAATAGAGTTATGAGAAAAATATTGAATGTGTTAATGCTGGTATTGGCTACTGTCTTTTGTACCAGTTGTCTGGAAGGTGGATTGGAGGATCTGCCTCTGGCTGGTGATGCTGATATTATTTCAGTTCGTGCCGTATCGCATCGTTGGATTAGCAGTGACAAAGAACCCTCAAGCGGTGAAAATAAAGTGAAGCAAGCCAGTCTTACTCAAAAGAACACGGTGGATAAAGAAAATTGCAGTGTAACTATTCAGGTAAGTATTCCTGACGGTTTTCCCCAAGACCAGATTACAGCCGTATCTGTCAGCAAACTGGTAGTTGACTTGAATGTTTCTTCTGCTGCCCGTGTTTATCCGGAAAACGGTTCTGCCGCGCTGGGCAAGCCTGCTGATTGGAGTAAGCCCAATCAGTATAGAATCCAGGCGGCCAATGGTACAGAAAAGTTATGGACTGTCACATTGACTATGGCTAAGTAAGTACTGATTAACGCTGTTTAGTGAGTATGGAACTTCATTGTTAACTTAAAATATAAGTCTGAATAGGTGTGTCAAATTGGGGAGACTTAAACTCTCTTGTATTTGGCACACCTTCTTGTTGGTTGAATGCTATGCGTAAATGTCTTTTATTCTGTTTTTTTATTGGGTGGGTTGTGTGTTCGCTACAGGCTACTCAAACCGATGCTGCCCGGGAACTAATCTGTCGTGTCACTCATAATGTTTCTTTTCCGGTTTCGTTGAAAATCAGTAAACAGGGAAATGATACCTATTATCATTATGCAGTAACCGATGGTGTGCTTTCTATTACAGCTTCCGATAATGTGTCGCTGTGTCGCGGTTTTTATGACTATGTGAAAAGTAACGGCTGGGGACTTTATACTTGGAGTGGCAATAATATGCAGCTGCCTGTATGTTTGCCCGAGCATGATTCAGTAGCGGTGATTTCTCCTTTTGCTAATCATTATTATTTCAACGTATGTACTTATGGTTATACTATGCCCTATTGGAACTGGGAGCGTTGGGAAAAGGAGATTGACTGGATGGCTCTTCATGGGGTGAATATGCCGTTGGCTTTGGTAGGATATGAGGCAATTTTGGCTCGTGTATGGGAGAAAATGGGGTTGACGGATGAGGAAATCAATAGCTATTTTGTAGGTCCTGCTCACTTGCCTTGGATGCGGATGGGAAATATCTGTGGTGTGGATGGTCCATTGGATGTCGATTGGCATGCTGACCAAATAGCACTGCAGCACAAGATTCTAGATCGGATGCGTTCTTTGGGTATGAAACCGATTTGTCCCGGTTTTGCTGGTTTCATCACGGAGGCTTTCAAGCGTCTTTATCCCGATTTGAAAATAGTGGAAACTCATTGGGGAGGTGCTTTCCAAAATTGGATGGTTTCACCTGCCGAACCATTGTTTTCTGAAATTTCGGAAGCTTTTATTCATGAGTGGGAAAAAGAATTTGGAAAATGCGGCTATTATCTTGTTGACAGTTTTAATGAGATGGATATACCGTTTCCGGAAAAAGGAAAACCGGCTCGTTATGAGATGGCTGCTGACTATGGTGAGAAGGTGTATCAGTCTATCCGCAAGGCCAATAAAGAGGCTGTGTGGGTGATGCAGGGCTGGATGTTCGGTTATCAACGTCATATTTGGGATGTGGAGACATTAGGTGCTTTGGTGTCGCGCGTCCCTGATCAGAAATTAATGCTGCTTGATTTGGCTGTAGACTATAATAAGCATTTTTGGCATTCAGAGGTAAATTGGGAGTATTATCATGGTTTTTTCAATAAACAGTGGGTGTATAGTGTTATTCCCAATATGGGCGGAAAGACGGGCATGACCGGTGTGCTGGATTTTTATGCCAACGGGCATTTGGATGCGTTGCAGTCGGTCCGTCGGGGTAATTTGGTGGCACAAGGCTGTGCACCCGAAGGTATTGAAAACAATGAGGTTGTTTATGAACTGGTGACCGATGCAGGCTGGAGCAACGAAAAGATAGATATACGTCGCTGGCTTTATGATTACAGCCGAAACCGCTATGGACAGGTGCCTGCTTCTCTTACAATGTATTGGGAATTGCTGTTAAAATCAGTCTATGGCACGTTCACGGATCATCCTCGCTTTAACTGGCAGTTCCGTCCGGGTAGTGTGAAGGATGGTTCCATCTGTATGAATGAGGATTATTTCGCAGCACTGGAGCAATTTGCTGCTTCTGCAGATAGCTTGTCTTCCAGTAACTTTTATCTTACTGACCTTTGTGAGATGATGGCGCATTATTTAGGCGGTAAGTCGGAAATTTTGATTAAACAGATAGATCAGGAGTATCTATTGGGTGATACAGTGCAAGCACAATTCTTGCAGAAACGATTCGAAACTTTGATGCTTGGTATGGACATATTATTACGTCAGCATCCAAATTTGCGTTTAGACCGCTGGGTGGAGTTTGCTACCGGTCATGCACAAAATGAGATTCAAAAGAGACGTTATGAAACCAATGCCAAGCGTATTGTGACGGTGTGGGGGCCTCCAGTGGATGATTATTCGGCAAGAATTTGGAGCGGTTTGGTGAAGGATTATTATTTGGAACGTTGGAAACGCTATTTTGAAGCACGCGAAAGCGGAAAACAAATTGATTTGTCTAAGTGGGAGCTGAGCTGGGTAGAGCAAGAGTGGAAGAAGCCAGTAAATCCAGAAAAACTGGATATCGTGGATTTTTCTCGTCGTATGCTTGCTCTTTCCAGAGATATTAAGGCTGGTGATGTGGTGCTGAATCGTTCCAATTTATTGGCAACCTGGAGCTTGAAAGCGCAGGAGGAAAAGATTGTGGAACTGATGGTGCCGGCTCGTATTCTCGGTCGGCTTACGAAAGTCACTCTTGAATGTTTGCGTGGTGAAGGTCTGGAAGCTGAAGGTTTTGAATTGGTGGCCGACGGAGTGAAAGTGGCTCTTTCGAACGAAAAGAAAGAGACGATAGACGGAAAATTGTCTTACCAGCTTTCGCTTCCTGATGGCATGAATGCCAATAATGGCTGTCAGCTCCGGTTGAAATTAAAATCGGGTGCGCAACGGTTAGCTGGTGTTGTGCTCTATGCAAAATAACGAATAAAGAATCTGAAGAACAATTTATCATTTTTTTATGAGAAAACAACTTAAAATGTGGTCGCAATTGTCGTTTTTAGTCATCTGCCTGATGTCAGGACAGTTGTTGATGGCGCAGTCCGTCATCTTTCCACAGGAAAAGCAGGCGGGCCTTGCAGGCCTAGCAGAGAATCAGGGTGTGTATACCTTGCAGAACGAACTCCTGAAAGCTAAGTTTGTAGTAAAGAATAATCATCTCTTTTTTGAGGGGTGCGAGAGCTTGGGCTTGTTGGGTGGTTCGGAATTATTCAGCGTACTGTTGGCTGATGGACGTGAAGTGCCGTCATCGGCAATGAGAATGAAACGGGTGCGTGGGGTAAATCTGACTCCTGTGGATGGAGCAGCGAAAGGATCGTTGAAACTCAACGGTAAGGCAGTGGAAGCAGAATTCGCTTTCGAAAATCTATTTTTGCTTTGGCGCGCTGTGTTGCGCGACGGGTCTCATTATCTGCGTACGGAACTGGAGGTTACTGCTTTGCAGAATGTACCCATGAGAGGAATTATCGCCATGAAATATATGTATAATAATCGGCATGGTAAGCAACTTCCTCAGGTCGTGGGAAATACGCGCGGTGCGGTGATAGCCAACGATAAAATATTTGCCGGACTGGAAACTCCGATGGCCATTAATACGGTGGCTTCATCTCCTACGGTGGAAACATCGCTGTTGCAGGGCTTGTGGAGTCGTCAGACTACGTTGGTTGCCGGTAAAACTTGGCAGATAGGGGCGGTAGTGGGCCTGATTGCTTCCAATCAGGCTCGGCGTTCGTTCTTGGCATACAGCGAGCGTGAGCGTGCTGTGCCCTGGCGCGCTACTCCGGTGTATATCTCTTGGTATGAACTGAATATTGACCGGAATAATTCGGAGGATTATTCTGAAAATATGACTAGTAAACAGTGTGTGGATGTCATAAAGCACTGGTCTAAAGATTTCTTTAGGAAATATAAGAAAAAGGTCAAAGCTTTTGTGTTTGATGACGGCTGGGATGAGTATGGCTTGTGGACATTCAACAAGAATTTTCCGAACGGATTTAAAGACATAGATAAAGAAGCCCGAAAAATGGATTCTGGTATCGGAGCTTGGTTAGGTCCGGTAGGCGGTTATGGTCAGTCGGGAACGTATCGGCGTAATTACTGGAAAGACAAGGGGGGAATGCAACTGAGTAATCCCGATTATTACAAGGTGTTTTTGGATGCTTGTACGCACATGATTCAAACGTATGATTTCCGTTTCTTTAAATTTGATGGTATCAGTGCTCAAGCTTCTGCTGTGGGACCAGATGCGGGCATCCGTGGTGATGAAAATGCGGAAGCTATCATCAATATTGAGCGGGAAGTGCGCAAAATAAAGCCTGATGTATTCTTGAATACTACGGTAGGTACTTGGGCATCACCGTTTTGGTTTCAGTTTACTGATGCTGTATGGCGCCAGGTGGCCGATTATTCTGAAATTGGTGATCAAGGCTCAGACCGGGAACGTTGGATTACCTATCGAGACCATCTGGTGTATCAGAACTTTGTCCAGAACTCACCGCTTTGCCCTATAAATACGTTGATGACTCACGGGTTTATTTTGTCAAAGTGGGGGGCGGTTTCCAAAGATATGGATTATGATGGTATTGTCCGTGAACTGCGTTGTGCCTTTGCCTGTGGTTCGGGTATGGTGGAACTATATAACGACTATGAACTGATGAACAGCATCAACAAGGGTGCATTGTGGAAAGACTTGGCTGAGTGTATAGACTGGCAAGAAGCCAATTCCGATGTATTACCTGATATTCATTGGGTGGGTGGTCACCCTTGGGATGGTACAAAAGCCAATATTTATGGATGGGCAGCCTGGAATGCTAAAAAAGCGGTCTTGACTCTTCGTAATCCGGCAGCTTACGAGCAGACTATCAAACTGACACTTCGTAAGGCTTTGGACATTCCTCTATATGTCAAGACTTCCATTACATTAAGGAATGGCTTTGCGCAAGGAGTGTTGTCCGGTTTGAAACTGAACGAGCCGATTGATATTGATCAGGAATTGGTATTGACTCTTCCGAAATCTTCAGTTTTTGTGTATGATGGTATGGATAACGCAGTGAAATAGCTGTCTTGCAGTTTACTGTTCAGGAAAAACATCGGGCAAAATATTCCGTTGTCGGTGAGTCTTTATCTGATTGATCTTCTGTAAATCAGATTTATATTTGAGGATAGCTAAGCGATAGCTATCCTCTTTTTTATTCTCCATCTTCCTTTTTCTTCTTTTTTTTCTCTTACTTTGCAAGTCTAAACATGTATATTCATAATTTGATATGCGTTATTCCATTATCATCCCAGTCTACAACCGTCCCGACGAAGTCGACGAGCTGTTGCAAAGCCTTACCGTGCAACGCTTCAAGGATTTTGAAGTGGTAGTGGTAGAAGACGGTTCTTCAGTGCCTT
>AMCI01001781.1_pt1 | contig 10807 bp, 7 predicted proteins | sample 419838 | NCBI WGS metagenome assembly AMCI01 (sample SAMN01090643, study PRJNA158313) | gut metagenome
AATCCAATAAATAGTACCACCCAACACACATGCCATAGCATAGATTTCCTTACGGAAAATCAATGGAATTTCATTAATAAAGACATCACGTATCACTCCACCTGCTGCACCCGTAATGCTCCCCATAATGACAGCTACCCAAATAGGATATCCCAATGCCAGACTCTTGCCCACACCAACAACTGTAAACAATGCCAATCCAATACTGTCGAAAATAAAAAAAGTGTTGTTCAGATGAATAAGAAACCTACCAAAGAAAATCACCCATAATAAAGCCACACCTGTACATATGAGATACATGGGATCGGTCATCCAACCCGGTGTTACATCCAACAATAAATCACGGATGGTACCTCCTCCGATAGCGGTCACAAAACCAACCACATAAGCACCGAACCAATCAAAACGCTTCGCTGAGGCCAAACGAATTCCACTGATAGCAAAGGCAAACGTACCTATAAAATCAAGTATCTGAACAAATGTAGGCATAATCATTTCTTTTTTTGGCAAAGTAACAAATAAATTCCATAAGAAAGCGTATTTTTGCAATATCATTTTTTCAGTAGAAACAAATAATGAAAATTACCATTGTATCGGGCGCACGTCCCAATTTTATGAAGATAGCTCCCATCTGCCGTGCTATTGACAATGCCAGAGAGAGTGGAAAAAATATTTCGTATAGAATAGTGTACACAGGATCACAACAAGACAACAGCTTGGATGCTTCATTATTCGCAGACTTAGCTATGCATAAGCCCGATGCCTATCTAGGTGTCAGCGGACATAATCATTCAGAGGTGGCCGCAGCGATCATGCTAGCTTTCGAAAAAGAATTGGATAAACACCCCGCACAAGTTATTTTGGTAGTAGATGACTTGACGGCAACTATGAGCTGTGCAATCGTAGGTAAAAAAAGAGGATTAAAAGTAGCACATGTCATAGCCGGAACCCGTTCCTTTGATATGAATATGCCACGAGAGGTGAACCGTACGATTGTAGATGCAATCTCTGATTATCTGTTTACTGCAGGCATGATAGCCAACCGTAATTTAAATCAAGAAGGAATGATTCCTGAATATATCCACTATGTAGGCAATATTTTGATTGACAACATCCGTTATAACCGACACAGACTGATTCAGCCAATGTGGTTCGACTCATTGGGACTCAAAAAAGGGAACTATCTGCTACTAACTTTGAATCGTCATGAGTTGCTGGGAAAAAGAAACATCTTGCAATCTCTGTTACAAACTGTTATAGAGAAATCCAATGAAATACCCATCGTAGCTCCTCTGCACCCTTATGTGGAAAAAGCAGTGAAATCATTAGATTTAAATGCTCCTAATCTACACATTCTCCCTCCACAAAGCTATTTACACTTCGGATTTCTAATTAATCAAGCCAAAGGTATCATCACAGACTCCGGTAATATCGCTGAAGAATCAACATTCTTGGATATTCCCTGTATCACACTCAACACCTATGCAGAACATCCCGAAACTTGGCGCATCGGAACCAATGAGTTAGTCGGTGAGAATTCTTTTGCTTTAGGTGCTTCCTTGGACAAACTGATGCGCGGTGAATGGAAACATGCTACCCTGCCCGACCGTTGGGATGGACGGACAGCAGAACGCATCGTCCAAACCATTATCAACGGAGAAAATCTTTAATAGACAATCTTATCTAAAATGCCATTGACCCAAGCTATAGCCACGCCATAGTTGGTCATTGGCACTTTTTGTTTACGCGCCTGTACGACGCGATTTAATACATGCTTCCGGTTGAACATACATGCTCCACAATGAATAACCAAATCATAAGGGGTTAAATCTGGCGGAAAATCAGCCCCTGATACCATATCTATTTGAAGTTGCGCACCGAATTTTTTACGAAGCATCATAGGCAACTTAACGCGACCTATATCCTCTGTAAGTGGAGCATGGGTACAGGCCTCAGCGATTAAGACTCGTGAAGTGGCTGTTAAATTTGCAAAAGCCTTTGTACTCTCCGTAAAATACTTTATATCCCCTTTCTGACGGGCAAAGAGAACAGAAAATGAAGTAAGTTTACTGGTTGCCGGTTTTTTCTGATACACTGCATGGAAAACTTGTGAATCGGTAATAATCAAATCAGGATCACGCGACATTTTTTTCAATGTTTGCTCCAATTGATCAGTAGTACAACACATTACAGAACAACGGCAATCCAACAATTCACGCAAGGTCTGCACTTGTGGTAGAATAAGGCGTCCTTTCGGTGCTTGAATATCTTGCGGCATTACCAAAAGTACTAGATTCCCTTCATCTACCAGATGGGATACAATGAATGGCTGTACCTCATCTGCCGCCAATTGCTTTAAAGCAGTCAGCAATTCATCTATGCCCTTACCCAATTTAGCACTGATAGCCAAAGGACGAACACCGGATTTCTGCTCTATTATACATACATCCTTCGCCCAATCTTCCCGAGCGTCTATTTTATTCAAGACAAGTAATGTGGGTATCTTTTTATCTTGCAGATGCCTCAACCAATCTATTTCCAGCTCTATCTCCGACTGTATACATAGCAAGATAGCCACATCCGTCTTATCCAAAGCTTTCAACGTCTGCCCTACCCTTAACTGTCCCAAATCCCCTTCATCATCAAACCCTGCGGTATCAATAAAAACACAAGGGCCCAAACCCGGTATTTCCATAGACTGATAGACAGGATCTGTAGTAGTGCCAGCAATATCCGATACTACTGCTACTTGCTGTGCAGTCAAAGCATTTATAAGCGTCGATTTACCGCTATTACGCCTCCCGAACAAGGCTATGTGAAGGCGATTGGAACGAGGTGTAGATGTCATATACTAAAACATTAAAAACGGAAATCACGCTTTCCGCGAGCAATTTCCTGCAAATAAATTTGAGTTCGTTCTCGAATACTCGGATTAGGTATATATTGAATCTGTTGTGCAATCATAGCCTCACCCAAACGACGCGTATCCTCGGATGCATAATCTTCAAGATATTCTCGCAACGTTAGCAAAGCATTGGGCGAACAACAATTAGCGATCTGACCGGTTTTCACCAATGACATGAACCGATCACCTGTACGACCCGCCCGATAACATGCAGTACAGAAACTTGGAATATATCCCAGCCGTAACAGCCAATTTACAATCTCATCCAAAGTACGTGTATCACTTACATCAAATTGCGCCGAATTTTCTTCCGTACGATCTTCTTCTGCATAACCTCCCACACTGGTACGAGATCCTCCGCTGATTTGTGAAATTCCAATATCCAACACCTTTTCACGCGATTTCTGAGATTCGCGTGTAGATATAATCATTCCAGTGTAGGGCACACTAATACGAATAACTGCCACTATCTTCTGAAAAATATCATCCGAAATTGCATTTTCAAACGTAGTAGCATCAATATCATCAGCCGAACAGATACGAGGAACACTGATGGTATGAGGACCTACTCCAAAAGTTGCTTCCAAATGTTCAGCATGCATCAATAAGCCCACAAAATCATACCGATACGTGTTCAATCCAAACAGTACACCGATTCCCACATCATCGATGCCAGCCTGCATAGCCCGATCTATTGCTTCCGTATGATAAGCATAATTGCTCTTCGGTCCTCTAGGATGCAACTGTTCATAATTATTCTTATGGTACGTTTCTTGAAACAAAATATAGGTACCAATACCAGCATCTTTCAATTTTTTGTAATTGTCTATTGTAGTTGCAGCAATATTGACATTTACCCTACGTATGGCTCCGTTTTTATGATGAATACTATAGATCGTTTGAATGGATTCTAAAATATATTCAATCGGATTCCGGACCGGGTCTTCTCCCGATTCAAGTGCCAAACGCTTATGCCCCATATCTTGCAAGGCAATCACTTCTTTACGAATTTCTTCCTGCGTAAGTTTTCTACGTGCTATCGTTTTATTTTTCACATGATAAGGACAATACACACAGCTGTTTACACAATAGTTTGAAAGATAAAGTGGAGCAAACATGACAATACGATTGCCATAGAAGCGCTGTTTGATTTCCTTCGCCAAATGGAAAATCTGTTCATTAAAATCTGGTTGATCACACTCCAACAGCACAGCTGCTTCCCGATGAGAAAGTCCTTTACAAACACGTGCTTTCTCTATAAGCGATTCTATCAGTTGACGGTTACTTTTCTGCTGACGGGCATATTCCAATGTATCAAGAATCTCATCATGACTGATAAACTCGGTTGCTATGGATGATTTAGGATTATACACTTTAAATATAAAATTAAAACATTAAATAATCAATTACATTTATCTCTCTGCCTGATAATCACCACGGCCATAATCTATAAAATAACCGATAGCAGCCAATTGTTCAGACAGCAAGGCCAGCCCTTCTGCCGATTCAGCACCCAAGGCAGCCTTTTCATCATACAACTCGTAATGCTTACGTTCGGCTGGCGGAGAAAGATTGGGCATCACCACATTGGCCCCAGCTAAAATGCCCGACGTTCTTCCCTCAGGCGATAAAGTGGCCAAGGCTGTAGTGGCAGGTATAAGTGCAGACGGATGCATCAGACGGAACAAAGAAATCAATTTCAATGTCAATTGTAGACTTCCGGCTGGTTCTGCTGCGAACGGAGTGGCATGATGAGGTATAAACGGACCTATGCCTATCATTGCCGGAGCTAATTCCTGAATAAAATACATATCTGCAGCTATATCAAAAGCTGTTTGTCCAGGACTACCTACCATAATACCTGTACCTACCTGATAGCCTATTTCCTTCAAATCAGACAAACATTGCAATCTATTATCACGAGACATTTGTGACGGATGAAGCTGACGGTAATGTGCGGCATGAAAAGTTTCGTGCCGCAGTAAATAACGGTTGGCACCCGCCTGGAAAAAGCGTTCATAAGCCGCTCGAGACTTTTCACCCAATGATAGTGTGATTGCACAGTCCGGAAATTGAACACGAATTTGCGACACTACATCTGCAATAAAATCATCTGTCTGTCTGGAATCTTCACCACCTTGCAGTACAAAGGTACGAAATCCAAGAGAATAACCATAATGACAACAGTCTAAAATAGACTCAGCATCTAACCGGTAGCGATGAATCAATATATTGCCACTGCGTATGCCACAGTAATAGCAATTGTTCCGACAGTAATTACTGACTTCAATCAGTCCACGCACATAAATTCCCTTTCCAAAGCGTGCCCATGCTGTCGCACGAGCACGCTCTTGTAAATAAAAAAGACCATCAACATCTTCCATACAAATAAGGTATAGCCACTCATCTTCTCTAAGAGGCTCTCCTTGCTCTAAACGATGAATCAGCGTCTTCCACAAGATATTTTACTCTCCCTCATTTTCGTAAGATTCATGGCGTTTCAATAATTCCTGATTCAACTGTCTACGACCTGAAGTCAAGTCATTGTGCGCACTTGGACCAGAAATACATCCACCTTCACAAGCCATTACCTCTATAAATTTTGCTGCGACCTTACCCGTCTTGGCAACTCCACGCAACAATGCAATATTCTTTTTGTTCAAATCGGCTACCTGCATCATAGGAATTTTATTAGCTTCTTCACCCATATATGCTTTAATAGCACCAGCCACACCGCCGTTTTGAGCAAATCCATGCGCTTCACGCACAGAAGTAAAGCTCACTGAATAAGGCATAGTTTCTTTCAAATCTATATGGAATCCCTCAAATACGGAAGCCACTTCTTCAAACGTCATAACATAATCCACACATTCATCACGTCTGGCTTCTTTACGTTTTGCCACACACGGACCGATAAACACAATCTTGGCATCCGGATATTGCTGTTTAGCGATACGAGCCGTATAGTACATGGGAGAACCAGTACTAGACACAAACTTCTTCATGTTCGGTACATGCTTCTCTACCATTTCAATATATGACGGACAACATGAAGTAGTCATAAAGGGCTGACCTTCTTCTATTTTTTCTTTCAACTCAGCAGCTTCATGACTGACAGTATCCATAGCACCTTGCGCCACTTCAATCACATCAGTAAAACCAATCTTACGCAACGCACCATACACCTCTTCGATGGTAGACTTAAACTGTCCCAATATAGAAGGTGCCGGAATCGCAATCACCTGCTCACCACGACGAATACATTCCAAGATGTCAAACACTTGAGAAATTTCAAAAATAGCACCAAATGGACATGCGTTCAAGCACTTGCCACAATAGATACACTTCGACTCATCAATATGTTCTACATTATCCTCGTTCTTGCTGATGGCTTTCACCGGACAAGCTTCTTCACAAGGCACAGGAATATAAACAATGGCATGATAAGGGCAATTCTGATGGCATTTACCACAACTGATACAAGCGTCATGGTCAATCATGGCCTGACCATTCTTTTTAAATCGAATCGCATCTTTCGGACAGTTCATGTAGCAACTACGAGCCACACAACCACGACACAAGTTAGTGACTTCATAGTTCACCTGAACACAAGAAGAACATGCCTCGTCAATTACACACAAGATATTTTCTTTTAAAGCCCGACGTTTTTCAGTGGCCTGACGTGCATATTCAGAAAGCGGGGTCAATTCGTCTTTTTCATCCGACATATCGAATCCCAACAATGGTAACATTTTATACTTATATACTGCCCGTTCCTTATGAATACAGCAACGCCCCAAAGGTCGTCCACGGCGAGGGCTCAGTTCAATAGGTACACGATCAATTTCTTCAATCAGGCGATTTTGATTCCAAAGGTCTACAAGTTTGGCCATAAGTTTATGGCGCACAATCATTACATTATTGGTAAATGCCATACTATGATTTTATGAATTAGTTAAAATTAGGATTGCAAAGATACACTTTTTAGTTTTTTTAAACAAAGAATCCCTTTAAAATCCTACTTCCGAAATGGAGGACGCACCACCTGAGCCTTCAACTTCCGTCCCCGATTGTCCAAATAGATTTCCGTGCCTACCTTACTGAATTCCGGTTTAACATATCCCATGCCAATTCCAATCTTGCGTGTGGGAGACATGGTACCCGAAGTAACCACACCAATAACGTCACCTTCAGCATTCAACAAAGAATAACCATGACGCGGAATACCTCGATCTATCATTTCAAAGTCCACCAACTTCCGTTTCGTACCTTCCAACTTTTGCTTTTCCAACTGAGCACGATTCGTAAAATTCTTTCCCTCAACAAATTTGGTAATCCAGCCTAGCCCTGCTTCTATAGGTGAAGTAGTATCGTCCAAATCATTGCCATAAAGACAAAAGCCCATCTCCAGGCGCAAAGTGTCGCGTGCACCTAAGCCTATCGGCTTTATACCAAATTCTTCGCCAGCTGCAAACACAGCATCCCAGATCTGCATGGCATTTTCAGGATAGAAATACAACTCAAATCCACCGGCTCCCGTATAGCCTGTATTCGAAATAATCACATCTTTCACCCCGGCAAACTCACCATGAGTAAAGGTATAGTATGGAATGGCAAACAAGTCTATTGAAGTAAGTTTCTGAAGAGTCAATATAGCCTTCGGACCTTGCACAGCCAACTGTGCCATGTTTTCGGAAGCGTTTTCCAATTCTGCACCAACCGTATTATGTGTCTGACACCAGTTCCAGTCCTTCTCTATATTGGAAGCATTCACCACCAAAAGATATTTTTCCGGTTCATACTGATACACCAGCAAATCATCTACAATTCCACCTTGCTCGTTAGGGAAGCAAGTATATTGTACCTTTCCGGGAGCATCGGCAGTAACAGGAGTCAAGAGAGCTACATTGTTGGAAGTTACTTGCTGCAGAAACTCCAAGGCATGCGGACCCTTTACCCAAATCTCACCCATATGAGACACATCAAACACACCCACACTCTGGCAAACGGTAAGGTGTTCATCAATAATGCCACTATATTCTATCGGCATATTATAACCAGCAAACTCATGCATCTTGGCTCCTAATGCCATATGCTTCTCGGTAAACGGAGTTGTTTTCATAATTTTAGGTATTAAAATTCAGGGTTATCTAATTAAACATCCATATTTCTATCGATCTATCTTTCTATTTGGCTACCAGTTCTGCTATTTTGACGATTACCTTCATAGCCTTTTCCATGCTCTGTATCGGCACAAATTCAAAGCGACCGTGAAAATTTAATCCGCCGGCAAAGATATTAGGACAAGGCAAACCTTTGAACGACAACTGCGCGCCATCCGTTCCTCCACGAATAGCTTTTACACTAGGTTCTACACCAACCTCTTTCATGGCTTGGAAAGCCAAATCTATAATATGCATCACCGGTTCGATTTTTTCACGCATATTAAAATACTGATCGTTCAATTCTAGTGTAACAGTTCCTTCACCATATTCTTGATTCATAAAATCCACACGTTGCGACATGAGCTGTTTACGACGTTCAAAACATGCACGGTCATGGTCACGAATAATATAGGAAACGGTAGTCTGCTCAACATCTCCGGACATACCAATCAAATGAAAGAAACCTTCATAGTCTTGCGTACATTCAGGTGTTTCAGCATCCGAAAACAAAGAAACAAACCGATTGGCCACCCGAAGCGAATTCACCATTTTATTTTTCGCATAACCCGGATGCACGTTCCGTCCGTGGAAAGTAATCTTGGCCGATGCAGCATTGAAATTCTCAAATTCCAATTCACCCACTTCACCGCCATCCATGGTATAAGCCCATTCACAGCCGAACTTTTCCACATCAAACTTATGGGCTCCCAATCCGATTTCTTCGTCCGGATTAAAGCCGATACGTATCTTTCCGTGTTTTATTTCAGGATGTTCCTGCAAATAAGCTACAGCAGAAACAATTTCCGCAATACCAGCCTTGTCATCCGCACCCAACAGTGTTTTTCCATTGGTCACAATCAAATCTTCTCCTTTGTGATCCAATAATTCCGGAAAGCGATGGACAGACAACACAATATTCTCTTCCGCACAAAGCACAATATCTGTTCCATCGTAGTTTTTCACGATACGAGGCATTACATTTTCTCCGGTCATATCGGGAGAAGTATCCAAATGAGCAATAAATCCGATGGCAGGTAATGTTCCATCCGTATTGGCAGGCAAGGTGGCAAACAAATAGCCGTTCTCGTCCAAAGAGATTTCCTCCAAGCCCATAGCTTCCAACTCTGATTTCAAATATTGTGCAAATACCATCTGCTTCGTGGTACTAGGTGTAACACCTGTATCCTCACTCGACTGAGTGTCAAAACTTACATATTTTAAAAAACGTTCTACTAAAGTCATAACTCAAAATTTTATATTCAACTTTTCCTGTAAAGATAGAAAAAGAGGGGCGAACCACCAAGCGATTCCCCCCTCTTTTTTATTTCTTAACGACTGAGCATCTTCATCAAAAACAACCGCTGCCATCAAAACAGTGTGTACAGAGTTTACATTTAGGAATTCCGATGGATTCCACCAAGGTCTCCAGCGTATTGAACTGCAAAGAATCCAGTCCAAACCGTTTTCGGATAATCTCCACCATTTTATTATATTCCGGCGATCCGGTAATCGCATATTTTTCCAGATTTTTATTCTCATCCCCTTCCAGTTCTTTGATGACACGTCTCGTAATCAGTTCCATCGGACTCTTTGAAGCCGAAAAACCCACAAACGGACAACCATAAATCAGCGGAGGACAAGCAATGCGGATATGCACTTCTTTGGCACCGCAATCATACAGTACCTTTACATTGTCCCTCAATTGCGTACCACGAACAATTGAATCATCGCAGAACAACAGACGTTTTCCTTTTAGCATAGCCCGATTCGGAATCAACTTCATTTTTGCCACTAAACTACGCATTTCCTGCTTACTGGGAGTAAAACTGCGAGGCCAAGTCGGTGTATATTTTGCAATAGCCCGATGATAAGGAACTCCCTTACCTTCTGCATAACCCAATGCCATGCCCACTCCCGAATCAGGTATACCGCACACGCAATCTACCTCTGAAGCATCTTTTTGTCCCATTTTCACCCCGCTACGGAAACGTACTTCCTCCACGTTGATATCTTCATAACACGAAGTAGGAAAACCATAATACACCCAGAGGAACGAACAAATCTGCATTTTTTCTTCAGGCTTCCGCAACTGATCTATTCGATCAGCATGCAGATGCACAATTTCGCCGGGACCCAAATAACGGTCAATCTCATACCCTAAATTCGGGAATGCACTTGATTCACTCGTGGCCGCATAAGCCCCCTCTTTTCTACCGATCACAATGGGAGTTCGTCCCCACTTATCCCGCGCTGCAATAATACCATCTTCTGTAAGCAACAACATGGAACAAGACCCTTTTACCCGGCGGAAAACATTTTCAATACCCTCAACAAACGTTTTACCCTGGATAATCAGCAAAGAAATCAGTTCTGTCTGATTCGTCTGCCCGGCACTCAGTTCGGCAAAATGCATATTCTGTTCAAGCAATTCTGCCTCCAGTTCGGCCATATTGGCAATTTTAGCAACGGTAACTATAGCGAAACGACCCAAATGAGAATTTAGGATGATGGGTTGAGCATCCGTATCACTGATAATACCGATACCGGAATTTCCCTTAAACTTATCCAATTCATCTTCAAACTTCGTACGGAAATAAGCACTTTCCAGATTGTGTATGGAACGGACAAAGCATTTATTTTCTTCATTATAAGTAGCCATACCACCCCGTTTGGTACCCAGATGAGAATTGTAATCTGTACCATAAAACACATCAGCCATACAGCTGGATTGGGCTAC
>AMCI01001792.1_pt1 | contig 10799 bp, 10 predicted proteins | sample 419838 | NCBI WGS metagenome assembly AMCI01 (sample SAMN01090643, study PRJNA158313) | gut metagenome
ACTAAAAATACTACTGACCAATATATCGTCGTAAGGGTATAGATTAGGCAACATACTCCCAGTAGTAAAGCTGCAAAAGACCATTTAGTAAAAGATTTATCTTTTGTTTTGATGCCGTATGTTAAACCTATGATAGCACATATGGGTATGCCTATTGGTATAATGAAATAACCTAAGAACATCAATCCTACAAGCATGATAATGCTCATCGCTGTAATCATTTTACTTTTCATTCTGTTTTTACTTTAGGTAGTAATCTGATGATGTAATGAACGCTTTGATTTCTTCCTCACTTGGAAGTTCTATCATGTACTTCTGTACGAAGATATTCGGGTCTAATCCGGCAGTGGCATACTTAACCAATGTATCTCCCTTTTCTGTGCAAAGCAGAATACCGATAGGCGGATTATCATCCGGCTGCATCACTTCCGCCTTGAAATAGTTCAGATACATATTCAGTTGCGAAGCATACTCATGGCGGAACTTGTCTATCTTCAATTCCACAATGACATGACATTTCAAGATGCGGTGATAGAATACGAGGTCGGCAAAGAAATAATCCTCATCAATCAAGATACGCTTTTGCCGAGCTTCAAAACAGAATCCATGCCCCATTTCCAGCAGGAAGTGTTGCAGGTTGTCAAGATTGTGGTTAAAACTTTAGTTCGGGTAGGCTGTTTATTGCTTCCTCTTTTAATTTATCCACTGCACGGGTGTATTTTTCGGTATGCTTCAATCCGCTGTGCCCTAAAAGACTGGCTACTGTCTTGATATTTGCCTCATTGTTCAAAATATTTACGGTAAACGAGTGTCTTGCACAATGCCAGCTTATATGCTTGTCTATTCCGGATCTCTTTACCCAACGCTTAACCGATTTACAGCAGCTTTCGTATGTAGGCAAATCGAATATCAAACAGTTTTTATTCAAACTTCAATAACCGATTTGTGTAATCCACATTCCTATAGGTAAGGTCTTTTACATCGCAGAAGCGTAGACCGCAATACAGACAGAAGATAAATGCTCGTCTGATTGTGGGGTTTTCGTTGTCATAATGACAAGCCATTAGTTTTTGTATTTCTTCGGGCGAAAGAACATCTTTCCGAAGCATCTGTCATTCGTTCTTTTGGTTGAACGTAGTAAATAAGTTACCTTTGAAAAGAAATAAAGTCTATTAAATAAAAGTAATGGAACAAGGTGTTTGGCAAGATATAGAACTGTTGTACCAAAAGTTTCAAAAACTTGGTATCAGTGAAGCGGTGGACTATGATAAGTACTACCTTTATTCTCTCATTACCCATTCCACAGCTATAGAAGGCTCCACGTTGACCGAGCTTGATACGCAGCTTCTTTTTGATGAGGGAGTAACGGCGAAAGGGAAACTGCTTGTGCATCATCTGATGAATGAAGATTTGAAGCAAGCGTATGAACTTGCCAAAACTGAATCAGATAGCCTTGTGCCTATAACTTCTGCTTTTCTGAAAAGGTTGAATGCAATGCTGATGCGTACTACCGGCAGACTTCACAGTGTAATGGGCAGTTCTTTCGATTCTTCAAAAGGAGATTTCCGTTTATGTGGTGTTACGGCTGGTGTTAGCGAACATCCTTATATGAACCATTTGAAAGTTCCTGTTAAGGTAGATGAACTTTGCGCTCTACTGCAAGAGAAGCAAAAGACTGTGAGAACATTTCGGGAACAATATGAATTGAGCTTCAATGCCCATCTTAATTTAGTAACCATACATCCGTGGGTAGATGGTAACGGTAGAACAGCTCGTTTGTTGATGAACTATATTCAATTTTACTATCACCTTTTTCCGACCAAAATATTTAAAGAAGATAGAGAAGAATATATTCTTTCCCTGCGTCAGTGCCAGAATGAAGAAACCAATCAGCCGTTTTTAGACTTTATGGCAAGGCAGTTGAAGAAATCACTTTCTATAGAAATTGAAAGGTTTAAAGATTCGCAGAAGAAAGGGGTCAGTTTTATATTCTGACTTTCTTGTCGATTTCTAAAGTGGCGTTTTTTGATTTCTAAAGTGGCGCTTTACGCTCTCTAAAGTGGTGCTTTTTGACCCCTAAAGTGGCGCTTTTTAATCCCTAAAGTGGCGCTTTGTGGAGTCTATTATACTGTGTGTTTATCGTTGTATGAACGGGGTTCAGTAGATAGTTTTTGTTATTCTGAACGGAGAAAGTTGATAATAAGTGTGCGTAGTGCGGCGTGCTATCTTGTGAAAGTTAGAAGTTCTATCTTTCACCTTTCATTCTAAGTAGCAGATATTCAGACTAATTAAGGTGAACCTTTCACCGGTGAAGGGCTATTGTTGTGTTAATTGCTGTTGCTGACGAATGTAGATGTAAGAAATTCGTTTATCTTTGTCCGGTGAATAAGGAAAGAAAGGATGAACTGGTTACTTGAAATTAAAAAGCCCTTTGTGTGGATGCTCCGTTTCCGCCACCGTTGTGGATATGGGGTGCATTCTCCTTTTGCCTTTAGTCTGATAACGGATGTGATGTATGAAAAAAGAGCTTATTATGCGTATGCTCGTCTGGAACAGGCGCAGAAAAGGCAGGGGCTGTCAGGAGTGGAGTGGACAGGAAGTTGTAAGATAAATCGTTTTTTGTTTCGTCTTGTCAACCGGATTCAGCCTTCTGTTATTGTAGAGGTGGGGCGTCCGTCTTTGGCCTCCCATTATATGCAAGTTGCCAAGCCGTCTGCCTCGTATCTTTTTGCATCCGATTTGTCGGAACTCTTTCTTGAACCTGACGTATCGATTGATTTGCTTTATTTGAATGATTGGAAACGGCCGGAAGTGATGGAGCAGGCTTTTGAAGTTTGTGTGCAGCGCGTAGCTTCCACCGGTGTGTTTGTTGTGCAAGGCATCGGTTACTCTAAAAAGATGAAAGCACTTTGGAAACAGTTGCAGGATGATGAGCGGGTGGGCATTACTTTCGATTGGTATGATGTGGGGTTACTTTATTTTGATAAGAAAAAAATCAAACAACATTACATTGTCAACTTTTGACTAGGATGGGTTGTTGTTTTTATAGCTGTTACCTAAAAACCATTAGTATGAAGAAGAGTCTCGTTTATACCAAAACCGGAGATAAAGGAACCACCAGTCTGGTGGGTGGAAGCCGGGTTCCTAAAAACCATATTCGTCTGGAAGCTTATGGCACCGTAGATGAACTTAATGCTTGTTTGGGTTGGTTGCTGACGTATCTCACCGATGAGGCCGATCGTCAGTTTGTGCAGGGCATTCAGCATCGGTTGTTTGTAATCGGTTCCCATTTGGCCACAGATCAGGACAAAATGTCTTTAAAACCGGCCAGTATCTTAATGAAAGAAGATGTGGAAAAAATCGAACAGGAAATCGACCGACTGGATGAGAAGTTACCGCCTATCCGTGCCTTTGTCCTTCCGGGAGGTTGCCGTCCTGCAGCAGTGTGTCATGTGTGCCGCACGGTGTGTCGTAGGGCAGAAAGACACATTTTGACTTTATCTGAAACTTGTACAATTTCTTCCGAAGTGCTGGCTTTTATAAATAGATTATCAGATTATTTGTTTGTATTATCCCGAAAAATGAATTTGGATGAACAAAATAATGAAATATTTTGGGATAATAGTTGTAAATGATTTATTTTATTATATTTTTGCCGAAAATTTAAAGCAAGTTGATTTTTAGTATTCATTTTAATACTTATCATTATGTATTGGACATTGGAATTAGCATCCAAGTTAGAAGATGCTCCCTGGCCGGCAACCAAGGATGAATTGATTGATTATGCCATGCGTTCAGGTGCTCCTCTTGAAGTGATTGAGAACCTCCAAGAGATGGAAGATGAAGGTGAAATCTATGAAAGTATAGAAGATATTTGGCCGGATTATCCAAGCAAGGAAGATTTTTTCTTTAATGAAGAAGAGTATTAATGCCTTTAGCATAAATCAAAAACAACTAATCAGCGGGACAAACGAAGTGTATTTGTTTGTCCCGCTGGTGTTTTTGGTGGGGAAAACTTGTGTCAGAATACAGGCATTTTCCATATAAATCCTACAGAGATGCGGTGTGTGTCGTAATTTTTTTGTCCCTTGGCCATGGCTTTGGAGGTAAAGTCGTAGGTACGGCCCACATACGTGAGGAAAAAGTGAAGGTTGCTTTTCATGGGGTAGAACTCAATTCCTCCCAAATATCCCCATGAAGTGCGGTATTTGCCTTTAGAGGCATATTCGCTATTCTTGTCGACAGAGGCTGTTTCATACATGCCTTTGACAAAAACATGCCATTGGGGCAGGAAGCGGTAGTTGCATTGAGCTAGTAAAGAAAGGTAACTGACATCGGTCATGTTGTATCCTTGAGGACGGCCTACAATGCCGGTAATGACACCGGTACGGTCGATACCTTCTTTGGAGTACATGAAATCAACAAAAGCATGCCATTTGTTGAGGTTGAGTTCATTTCCTAACGCATAGTAGTACATTCTGTGTCCTTTCGTTTCGCTCAGTATGGCTGCCGAATAGCGTGTTTTAACTATATTGTTGTAGTTGGCATTCCAGTTGATATTATATACGAGGGGGAGTTTGCTGTCTTTCAGGTCAGGCATTTCTCCGTTTTCGCCAACCACTACTCCATACGTTTCCCGGAAAGAAGCGTTGCGGTTGTTTAGCAGTTGAAGATTGATTTCATGTTTGGGCGTGAGCTGATAGCTTACGTTTACACCGGTCAAGAAACATTCGATATTTGCTCCTATATCACTAAACTCATACACTTCAATCGGGTTCTGGTCAAATTCTATTCCTCCATAGTAAGCCGTTTGTTTGCCGAGAATCAATGAAATACGCTGATTCAGTTTGACCCCGATATAGGCATAGTCGAGGGAAGCAGGCAGATTGTCTTCGCGGTTGCTTCCGTCGTTTGAGCGGTTGAGCCGTTGGCGGTAATGATAGGAAAGCCAGTGGTTGATGTTCCCTTTCGCTTCGATGCGCAAATCGTTCATTCGAAATTTTCCTTCCTGAAATCCTCTTTGGAAATGTGTGTCGAAGCCTCCGCGCATGTAGAGTGAAAGATTGAATTTGTCTGTTTTCTTTTTCATGTTTGTCAGTTCTTCCCATATCGGTGTATCGGGTGTGAATTTCCCTTTTTCTCTAGACTCTTGTGCATGAATCTTCCCTGTCAGACAGGCAAGAATGAATGTCATAAAGATTATTTTTTTCATAAGTATAGCTTTTTTATCGCATGAAATACCTTAATAAATGCAAATATAGGCCTTTTATTCTCTTGTTTTGTTATTTTTTTCTCCTAAAAGGAAAAAACTTACAGAATATTTTTTCATCCACAAAAAAACAGATACCTTCGTAGGTAGTTAATTGGAAAATGAAATTATTTGTTAATATAGAAAATCACTATGGAACAGAATTTATCTAAAAAAACTCGTATAGAGAGTGACTTGATTGGAAGTCGTGAAGTGCCTGAAAGTGCTTTGTATGGTGTTCAGACATTGCGTGGTATTGAGAATTTCAATATCAGTAAGTTTCACCTGAATGAGTATCCGTTGTTTGTGCGGGCTTTGGGTATCACCAAAATGGGTGCAGCAATGGCAAACCATGAGCTGGGCTTGCTGACTGACGAACAGGCGGATGCTATTATAAAGGCTTGTCAGGAGGTAATGGACGGCCAGCATGCAGAGCAGTTTCCTGTTGACATGATTCAGGGGGGTGCCGGTACGACAACCAATATGAATGCCAACGAAGTGATTGCCAACCGGGCATTGGAACTGATGGGGCATCAGCGGGGTGAATATCAATATTGCTCTCCCAATGATCATGTGAACCGCTCACAATCTACCAATGATGCTTATCCTACTGCGATTCATATCGGACTTTATTATACGCACCTCAAACTGGTGGAACATTTCCAGACATTGATTGCTTCTTTCCGCAAGAAGGCTGAGGAAATGGCGCATATTATCAAGATGGGACGTACGCAGCTGGAAGATGCTGTTCCGATGACTTTGGGACAGACGTTCAATGGATTTGCCAGCATCTTGGAACACGAGGTGGAGCATTTGAATTTTGCAGCAAGAGATTTCTTGACGGTCAACATGGGTGCTACGGCTATCGGTACGGGTATCACGGCCGAACCGGGGTATGCAGAAAAGTGTGTGGCTGCTTTGCGTAAGATTACAGGGCTGGATATCCAGTTGGCAGATGATCTGGTGGGAGCTACTTCGGATACTTCTTGTATGGTGGGCTATTCGGGTGCCATGAGGAGAATTGCTGTGAAGATGAACAAAATCTGTAACGACCTGCGACTGTTGGCATCGGGCCCGCGTTGTGGACTCGGTGAAATCAACCTGCCGGCTATGCAACCCGGATCTTCCATCATGCCGGGTAAGGTGAATCCGGTAATTCCTGAAGTGATGAATCAGATTGCTTATAAAGTTATTGGAAACGATCTTTGCGTGACTATGAGTGGAGAGGCTGCTCAGATGGAATTGAATGCGATGGAGCCAGTCATGGCACAGTGCTGTTTTGAATCGGCCGACTTGTTTATGAACGGATTTGATACGTTGCGTACGCTGTGTATTGATGGAATCACGGCCAATGAAGACCGTTGCCGCCAGGAGGTGCATGACAGCATTGGAGTGGTGACAGCTTTGAATCCGGTAATCGGTTACAAAAATTCAACTAAGATTGCGAAAGAGGCTCAGCAGACAGGTAAGGGCGTTTATGAACTGGTGTTGGAGCATGATATTCTGTCGAAAGAAGACTTGGATACCATTCTGAAACCGGAGAACATGATTAAGCCTGTGAAACTGGATATTCATCCAAATCATTGATAGTTTAGTCTATTTTCCTATCTTTGCAGCGAATCATTTAAAATATTGAATTTTATGAAAAAAATTTTTGCTGTTCTATTGGTAATGGTATGTGTAGGCATGACGCTACCGGCTCAGGCGCAGCTACACTTCGGTGTGAAGGGCGGTTTGAACTTGTCGAAAGCTAGCTTTTCCCATGTAAAAGATAACTTTAAAAAAGACAATTTTACCGGTTTCTTCATCGGACCGATGGCGGAAGTCACGATTCCTATTGTGGGACTGGGGGTAGATGCTTCGTTGCTTTTCTCACAGCGAGGAGTGAAGGTGTCTGAGGAGAATGAGGAATATACTGTTAAGCAAAATGGTCTTGATATTCCTATTAATCTGAAGTATACTATCGGCTTGGGAAGTTTGGCTGCCGTTTATCTGGCTGCAGGTCCCGACTTCTATTTCGATTTTGAAGGCAACAAAATGATCGACGATGTGAGGACGGACAAGAAGAAGGCTGAAGTGGGCATTAACGTAGGTGCCGGTTTGAAACTGCTGAAACATCTGCAAGTAGGTGCCAACTACAACATCCCTTTGAATGATACGGCAAAGTTTCAGGGTGAATCCGGTTCTTACAAGACCAAGACCTGGCAGGTATCTGTGGCATATATCTTTTGATTAAACATCGATATTTACATAGAGGAAAGAGACTTCTGTTCGCGCAGAAGTCTCTTTTTTTGTATCTTTGTAGCTGCAATGAAAAGGTATATAGATGTCATATTACCCCTTCCGCTTCCCAAGTGTTTTACTTATTCTTTGCCGGATGAGTATGCGGAAGATGTGAAGATTGGCTGCCGGGTGGTTGTTCCTTTCGGCCGGAAGAAATATTATACGGCGATTGTGCGCAATGTCCATTATTGTGCGCCAACTGATTATGAGGTGAAGGAGGTGTCGGCTTTATTGGATGCAGATCCTGTGTTACTGCCGCAGCAGTTTTCGTTTTGGGAATGGATAGCCGATTATTATCTTTGTACGTTGGGTGATGTGTATAAGGCGGCGTTGCCTTCCGGGTTGAAACTGGAAAGTGAAACCATGGTGGAGTATAATCCGGATTTTGAGGCGGAAGCTCCTTTGACGGAACGGGAGCAACGTATACTCGATTTGCTTTCGACGGATAGGCAGCAGTGTATCACTAAACTGGAAAAGGACAGCGGTTTGAAAAATATTCTTACTGTCATTAAATCGCTTCTTGATAAGGATGCTATCTTCGTGAAAGAAGAATTGAAGCGCACTTACAAGCCTAAGATGGAAGCACGGGTGCGGCTGGCAGGAAAGGTGGGTGAAAAGCAGTTGCATATTTTGTTTGATCTTTTGTCGCGGGCACCGAAGCAGCTTACCTTGTTGATGAAATATGTAGAGTGTTCGCGATTGCTAAGCGGGGAATCTCCGGTGGAGATATCCCGTAAAGATTTGCTGCAGCAGGCAAATGTTTCTTCTGCCATCCTGAACGGCCTTGTGGAGAAGAAGATTTTTGAGATTTATTATCATGAAATAGGGAGGTTGCAGTCCGACTGTCAGTCGGTGATGCCTTTAAATCCTTTAAATAGTTTCCAACAGCGGGCTCATGATGAAATCGTTGCATCGTTCCGTGAAAAAAATGTGTGTCTGCTGTATGGGGTGACTGCCAGCGGGAAGACGGAAATCTATATTCATCTGATTGAAGAAACCATCCGGCAGGGAAAACAGGTGCTGTATTTGTTGCCGGAAATTGCATTGACGACCCAAATTACTAATCGTCTACAGCGGGTATTTGGCTCGCGCTTGGGTATTTATCATTCTAAATTTCCGGATGCGGAACGGGTCGAAATCTGGCAGAAGCAGCTGGGGGCAGCCAGCTATGATATCATCTTAGGCGTGCGTTCTTCGGTTTTTCTTCCCTTTCAGCATTTGGGATTGGTTATCGTGGATGAAGAGCATGAAACGACCTACAAGCAGCAGGACCCGGCTCCTCGTTATCATGCCCGTAATGCAGCCATTGTGCTGGCTATGATGTATGGTGCCAAGACATTGTTGGGCACCGCAACACCTTCCATTGAAACATGGCAGAATGCTGTGGCAGGGAAATATGGTTTTGTGCAGCTAAAGGAGCGGTATAAAGAGATACAGTTGCCCGAAATTGTGCCGGTGGATATAAAAGAACTGTACCGGAAGAAACGGATGGTAGGTCCTTTTTCTCCGTTGCTTATACAATATATGCGTGAAGCACTTGATCAGAAGGAGCAGGTGATTCTTTTTCAGAACCGGAGGGGATTTGCTCCGATGGTTGAATGTCGTGTGTGTGGCTGGGTGCCTAAATGTCAGAATTGCGACGTAAGTCTCACTTATCACAAAGGTATCAATCAACTGACGTGTCATTATTGTGGATATACGTATCAGGTGCCTGTACGCTGTCCGGCTTGTGACGGCACTGAACTGACTAACCGTGGTTTTGGAACGGAAAAGATAGAAGATGACATCAAGGTGATTTTCCCTGAAGCGAAAGTGGCTCGTATGGATTTGGATACGACGCGCACCCGTTCGGCCTATGAAAAAATTATTGCTGATTTTGAACAAGGAAAAACAGACATTCTTATTGGTACGCAAATGGTGTCTAAGGGATTGGATTTCGACCATGTAAGTGTGGTGGGTATTTTAAATGCAGATACGATGTTGAATTATCCCGATTTCCGTTCATACGAAAGAGCTTTCCAACTCATGGCACAGGTGGCAGGGCGTGCCGGTAGGAAAAACAAACGGGGAAGAGTGGTGCTTCAGACCAAGAGCATCGATCATCCTATCATTCATCAAGTGATAGCCAACAATTATGAAGGAATGGTGGACGGACAGTTGGCCGAGCGGCAGATGTTTCATTATCCTCCCTACTACCGGTTGGTTTATGTTTATCTGAAGAATAAAAATGAAGGATTGCTTGAACAAATGGCTGCCGTTATGGGAGACAAGCTTCGGGCTGTGTTTGGCAACCGTGTGTTGGGACCGGATAAGCCGCCAGTGGCAAGGGTGCAGACGCTCTATATCCGGAAAATTGTGTTGAAGGTAGAACATACAGCACCCATGGCTCGGGCTCGTGAACTTCTCTTGCGCATTCAGCGGGAGATGCTGGAAGATGAACGCTACCGTTCACTTATCATTTATTATGATGTGGATCCGTTGTAATCGCGTTATCTTGGTTGCAACCACTGGTCAGATACTTTCAAACATCCGACTTCGGGCCAGCATGCAAGCACCAATCAGTCCGGCTTTATCTTTCAGTTTAGAAGCTATTATCACCGAATCTTTGTTGACTAGATTCAATGAATATTTTCGCACAGCTGTCTTGATGGGTTGGATGATATAGTCGCCCGTTAAAGACAATGTCCCCCCGATAATAACCAGTTCGGGGTTGAAGATATTGATAAGGCCTGCGATTTGTCTCCCTAGTTTCTGTCCAATTTCTTCTACTATTTCAATGCATAGTGGGTCTTCTTTGTTTACAGCTGCAATAATTTCATCCAAGGTGAGTGGGTGGTTGGGGATATCAATACGGTTGGATAATATTGAACTCTCTCCTTCATGCACTCGTTCTATCAGTATTCGGTGAAGGGCAGAACCGGATGCCTCCGTTTCCAAACAACCTTTTTTTCCACAATGGCAGATGATTTCGTTGTCGAATGCATTGATGTGTCCAAATTCACCGGAGAAGCCTGATTTCCCCGTATAAATTTTTCCGTCAATGATAATTCCAATACCCAGTCCCCAACTGATATTGACAAAAAGAATGTTCTTTTCTCCGTTTACACATCCTTTCATGTATTCTCCGTATGTCATGGCACGGGTATCATTGTCAATGCAGACTGAATGTCCAATTTTCTCAGTGAGTATTTCTGCTAAAGGCCGTTCTGAATAATTGAACAGACTGAAGCTGTAGCCCGACTCCGGATTAACTCTACCCGAAATGTTG
>AMCI01001803.1_pt1 | contig 10798 bp, 12 predicted proteins | sample 419838 | NCBI WGS metagenome assembly AMCI01 (sample SAMN01090643, study PRJNA158313) | gut metagenome
AGGCTAAGTAAATTGTTTGATAAGTAGTATAGCGTATGTTCGATTGTAAGAGTATTAGAAATATATACTTAAAGCAATCTAAAAGAATTAAGGATTTTCTGCTTAGTGATAAGAGCAGGGAGTTCTTAATTTTTTTATTTTTCTTTTTTGTTGCCAGCGGTTTCTGGTTGCTCCAGACGCTCAATAGTGATTATGAGGCAGAATTTTCTATTCCTGTGCGAATGAAGGATTTGCCCAACCACGTGGTGTTAACTTCCGAACCTCCTTCTGAACTTCGTATCCGTGTTAAGGATAAGGGTACTGTGCTACTGAATTATATGTTGGGTAAGAGTTTCTTTCCCGTTCATTTCAGTTTCTCTGATTATCAAGGAAAAAATAGTCACGTAAAGATTTTTGCATCTGATTTTGAGAAGAAAATAGCGGTTCAGCTTAATGCATCGTCTAAGATTGTTTCCATTAAACCAGATACGCTGGATTACATTTATTCGGAAGGTAAGTCCAAACGGGTGCCGGTTTGTTTTCAAGGACGTATCACGGCCGGTATGCAGTATTATATTTCTGATACGATTTGCACTCCTGACTCTGTGCTGGTTTATGCTCCGGAAAATATGCTCGGAAGTATCACAGCTGCTTATACGAAGAAAATGGAACTGGAGAATATCTTGGATACTACGCGTATGCAGCTGCCTTTGTTTGTTCCTAAAGGCGCAAAGTTTGTGCCATCGGTGGTAGACATGACCTTTCCGGTTGATATGTATACAGAAAAAACGGTTGAGGTTCCATTGGTGGGCATTCATTTTCCGGAAGATAAAGTGTTGCGTGCTTTCCCTTCCAAAGTGCAAATTACTTTTCAGGTGGGGTTGAAACAGTTCCGTCAAGTTCAGGCTAGTGATTTTGTTATTAACGTGCCTTATGATGAACTGTTGCAGTTAGGGTCCGACAAATATACCGTGCGGCTTAATGAGTGTCCCAAAGGCATCACTCAAGTACGTATTCTTCCTGAGCAGGTTGATTTTTTGATAGAACAAGTATCTTCTTATGACGATTAAAATTGGTATAACAGGTGGTATTGGCAGTGGTAAGAGTGTGGTTTCATGGCTGCTTGAAATGATGGGCATTCCGGTGTATATTTCTGATGTGGAAGCAAAGCGACTGATGCATACGGATGAGGTGGTGCGTCGGGAACTTATCGCTTTGGTTGGTGCGGATGTTTATCAAGGAGGGCAGCTCAATCGCCGGTTGCTGGCATCTTATATGTTCGGGCATCCGCAACGGATGGAAAAAATCAATCGTATTGTTCATCCGCAGGTGAAGGCGGATTTCCGCAAGTGGGTAACTGAACATTCGTATGCTGATTGGGTGGCGATGGAGTCGGCCATTCTCATTGAAGCTGGATTTAGGGAGGAAGTAGATTTTCTGGTGGCTGTGTATGCTCCGCTGGAAGTAAGGGTGGAGCGGGCCGTAAAACGTGATAACTCTACGCGTGAACTCGTCTTGAAACGAATCCAGTCGCAGATGAGTGATGAAGAGAAAAAGCAGCAAGCTGATTTTGTGATTGTGAATGATAATGAAACATCGTTAATTCCGCAGGTTTTGGAACTTATTTCTTTTCTATCTAAAAATAATCATTACCTTTGTCGGGCAAAAAAATAATTAATTAATCGAAACCATTTTTTTACTATGTTGAAGACCATCTTGTCTATCTCCGGAAAACCGGGATTGTACAAACTTATTTCGCAGGGAAAAAATATGCTGATTGTAGAATCTATCAGTGCAGAAAAGAAACGCTTTCCAGCTTATGGTAATGAGAAAATTATCTCCTTGGCTGATATAGCGATGTATACGAATGAGGACGAAGTGCCTTTGTATGAAGTGTTGGAATCTATCAAGATAAAGGAACAGTCTGCACCGGTTGCTCTTGAACCTAAGAAAGCTACTTCGGAACAGTTGCGTAATTTTTTAGCTGAAGTATTGCCGAACTTTGACCGCGATCGTGTTTATGTAGCAGATATCAAGAAACTGATTTCTTGGTACAATATTCTTGTAAACAACGGTATTACTGAATTCAAGCCGGAAGAAAACAAGGATGAAAACGCAAAAGTTGCAGAATAAAGAACTCGTTTATCAGATTATAAAAGAAGCGGATTCGTTTCTTCTTTTAAAATGAAATTACCCCTGTTACATTTCTGTAGCAGGGGTAATCTTTTTGTCAAGGTGCATCAGACGCCTCTCTTCTGTTTCCGTTCAGGTAAATCGGGGTCAGTTTTTGAAATCCAACCCATTGCCTGGAGCATTTACATCCACGATAATGGCTTTGCTACGGTTCACTTTCTCTGCCAATAGCTTCTTCGATAAGTCATTCAGTAGATATCGTTGGATAGCTCGTTTCACCGGACGGGCTCCAAACTCAGGATCAAAACCCACTTCGGATAAGAAGTTTACAGCACCTTCTGTCAGTTGCAATGTGACTCCGTTGCCGGCAAGCATCTTTTTTACACTTTGAATCTGCAGAAGAACAATTTGTCTGATCTCTTTTTCTGTGAGCGGTAAGAACATAATTGTTTCATCGATGCGGTTGAGGAATTCCGGACGAATGGTCTTTTTCAACATATTCATTACCTCTGTTTTTGTCTCTTCTACTACCTGTTCTTTATTGGTACTGTTCAGTTTTTCCATTTGACTTTGTATATAGGAGCTACCCATATTGGACGTCATAATGATGATGGTGTTCTTGAAATTGACCACTCTGCCCTTGTTGTCGGTCAGACGTCCGTCATCAAGTACTTGCAACAGAATGTTGAACACGTCCGGATGGGCTTTTTCAATTTCATCAAACAGCACTACAGAGTATGGTTTTCTTCTAATAGCTTCTGTCAACTGTCCACCTTCATCGTAGCCAACGTATCCAGGAGGCGCTCCAACCAGTCGTGACACACTGTGTTTTTCCTGGTATTCACTCATGTCGATACGAGTCATCATGGTTTCGTCATCAAACAGGAATTCTGCCAGTGCCTTGGCCAGTTCTGTTTTACCTACACCTGTTGTACCGAGGAAGATAAAGGAACCGATGGGACGTTTCGGATCTTGCAATCCGGCACGGCTCCGGCGCACGGCATCTGCTACTGCTTCAATTGCTTCATCTTGACCGATTACTCTTTTGTGAAGCTCTTCTTCCAAATGCAGTAGTTTGTCTTTTTCGCTTTGCAGCATTTTGCTTACCGGAATACCCGTCCATCGAGATACGACATCTGCAATGTCTTCTTCATCCACTTCTTCTTTTATCATGGCCTTGTCACCCTGCATGTTCCGCAGTTGCTGTTGTGTCGCTTCAATCTCTTTGTCTAGTGCTTGCAGTTTGCCATAACGAATCTCGGCTACTTTTCCGTAGTCACCTTCCCGTTCGGCTTTCTCGGCTTCAAACTTCAGGTTTTCTATTTTTACCTTATTCTGTTGGATTTTGTCCATCAAAGTCTTCTCGCTCTGCCATTTTGCTTTGAACGATTTTTCCTGTTCCTTTAGTTCTGCCAATTCTTTGCCAATCTGTTCCATTTTCGGTTGGTCATTCTCGCGTTTGATAGCTTCCCGTTCAATCTCCAACTGTTTGATTTTGCGGGATATTTCATCCAACTCTTCTGGTACGGAATCCACTTCCATTCTCAGTTTAGCTGCAGCTTCATCCATCAAGTCAATGGCTTTGTCTGGTAAGAAACGGTCTGTGATATACCGGCTGCTCAGTTCCACGGCAGCAATGATGGCATCATCTTTGATACGTACGTGGTGATGGTTTTCGTATCGTTCCTTCAGTCCGCGCAGGATAGAAATTGTACTCAGGTTGTCCGGTTCGTCCACTTGTACAATTTGGAATCGCCGTTCCAGTGCCTTGTCTTTTTCGAAGTATTTCTGATATTCGTCCAAAGTTGTGGCACCGATGGAACGCAGTTCGCCACGTGCCAGGGCCGGTTTCAAGATGTTGGCTGCATCCATAGCACCTTCTCCCTTTCCGGCACCCACCAAGGTATGGATTTCATCTATAAAGAGAATGATGTCGCCGTTCGACTTCTTCACTTCATTGACAACAGACTTCAGTCGTTCTTCAAACTCACCTTTGTATTTGGCACCAGCCACAAGCGCCCCCATGTCCAATGAATACACCTGCTTGTTTTTCAGGTTTTCCGGTACGTCTCCCCGTAGGATACGATGTGCCAGTCCCTCTACGATGGCTGTTTTACCTGTACCCGGTTCACCAATTAATATCGGATTGTTTTTCGTACGGCGGCTCAAAATTTGCAACACCCGTCGTATTTCTTCGTCTCGTCCGATGACTGGGTCCAACTTACCGCTCCGGGCTGCTTCGTTCAAGTTAATTGCGTATTTTTCGAGCGACTGATATGTATCTTCACTTGATTGAGAGGTGACTTTTTCGCCTTTTCTCAGTTCAGTGATGGCATTCCGCAATTCTTTTTCTGTCATGCCGGCATCTTTTAGAATCGTTGAAACTGTGCTTCTGACGGTGAGCAGTGCCAAAATTATATGTTCCAATGAGACAAATTCGTCTCCCATTTCCTTGGCATACTGTAATGCTTTTTGTAGCACTTCGTTTGTTTCTCGACTCAGATACGGCTCACCTCCAGAAACTTTCGGCAGCGAGTCTATCTGCTTGTCCACAACAAGTGCCACTTGAGGTCCGTTCATTCCCAATTTTTGGAAGATGAAGTTGGTTACATTTTCACCCACTTTTATCACTCCATGCAAGATGTGACTAGGTTCAATGGCCTGTTGTCCTCGGCTTTGCACCAAGTTTACGGCTTCCTGCACCGCCTCTTGCGATTTGATTGTAAAATTGTTAAAGTTCATATTGTGGTTCTCCTTTCTTTTTTCTGTTCATTACATTTATAACACTTCAGAGGTTGCAAAAGATTTGCCAATATGTAAACTATGACAAAATAGCATGATTATTAGGTAGTTACAGACAATTTGTCGTGCTACTTATAAGAAAAACTGACGTTTTTACCGAAAATATGAAATCAGATATAAAAGGTTTGTTGTATCTTTACCCTCGTGTAAGAGAAGACATGCTCAAAGGATGCGTGTATGTGCTTTTTACATTGATATTCAAATGTAGTTATTAATATAAATGGTATGAATAGTAAACCACAGATTAAATTGGCTGAAACCGTAGTGCTTGTAGATGCGAGTTATTTGAATTTTATTGTATCCGATTTGAAAGGATACTATGAAAAAAAATTGGGACGTGTTTTACAGGATATGGATGTTTCTATCTGGGCCACTTGTCTTACGCTGGATGCTGGAATAAAGGAAGGTGCCAATGAAATACAGTTTTTGTTTGTTTACGATAATACACGTCCTTATTTGGTGCATGCCATCCCTTCTGATTTGAAGAAAGATTTGAATGGTGTTGCGTTTACTTGTCCTTATGGAGAATATTCGTTTGCCAGTGTACCTACCGAAGGTATGGTGACTCGTGAAGCACTGTTTTTCGACTTGCTGTCAATCGTAGCCGATTCGGCTGATGTGAAGCGCATTCTGGCGGTAGGCTTCCAAGAGGAATATGGTGAGAAACTGGTTGCTACATTAAATGAGATCAAAGGGAAAGATGTGATGCAGTTTCTGATAGGTATGCCTGTAAGTGCGGATAATTACCGTTGGGATACACTTGCTTATCCTGTCATGCAGGCGTTGGGCATTCGTGGTGATGAAATCTGATTTGCTGTTGTTCTGCCTCCGTTTTTATGTTATCTGTTAATCTATATGCTTATGTCTGATTTCCGTCTGAAAGTATTTCAAAGTGTGGCCAAGAATCTGAGTTTTACTAAAGCTTCTCAAGAATTGTTTATCAGTCAACCTGCTATTACCAAGCATATCCGTGAGTTGGAAAGTTGCTATCAAGTGCGTCTGTTCAACCGGCAGGGGAGTAAAATATCATTGACTGACGCCGGTGAACTATTGTTGAAGCATTGTGAAAAAATACTGGAGGATTATAAGCAGTTGGAATATGAGATGCATTTACAACATAATGAATGTATGGGGGAATTAAAGTTGGGTGCTAGCACCACAATTGCTCAGTATGTGCTTCCTCTTTTGCTGGGCCGTTTCATTGCGAAGTTTCCGCATATCGACCTGTCGTTGATGAGCGGTAATTCGCGCGAGGTGGAAACGGCTTTGCAAGAGCATCGTATTGATTTGGGGTTTGTAGAAGGAATTTTTCGTCTGCCCAATTTAAAATATACTTTGTTTCTCAAAGACGAACTGGTGGCTGTAGTGCCGGTACACAGCCGATTGAAGCTTCCGGATGAAATTACTCCGGAGTGTTTGACAGACATACCTTTGGTGTTGCGTGAGCGGGGATCCGGTACATTGGATGTGTTTGAGAGGGCTTTGCTTCATCATAATCTTAAATTGTCTTCTTTGAATGTACTGATGTATCTGGGAAGTACCGAGAGCATTAAACTATTTATTGAAAATACCGATTGCATGGGAATCGTCTCTATCCGTTCGGTTCATAAAGAATTGGCTGCAGGCATTCTACGGGTTATCGATATTAAGGGAATGCCTATGCAGCGTGAATTCAATTTTGTCCAGTTGCAAGGGCAGGAGGGGGGACTTTCTTCCGTTTTCATGCGTTTTGCATCCCATCATGTTCCTTTTTGATTGTTGGAGGTGACTTATTGATTATTAGTATGTCAATAATTTCATTGACAGTCGTGTGCATTGAACTTTGTGCTTTTCTTTATTCATTCATATGATTTAATTTCGTACCTTTGCGGTCGATTAAAAAGATTGTATATTATGGAATTGCCAAAAGATCCGATGATGCTGTTTAGTGTCATCAATATGAAGTTGCGTGATTGCTATGCATCACTGGATGAATTGTGTGAAGATTTAAATGTCGATAAGGACGAAATTGTGAATCAATTGGAAGCTGTCGGTTTCGAATACAGTGCCGAACACAACAAGTTTTGGTAATTTACTTGCCGTACTGCTGACAGATAAGGAACAGAAGCGTTGCCGAGTCTTTTTTATAAGACTTTGGCAACGCTTTGCTTTTTTATTCTGTTTCCATTACTTATATTTGTATTGCAACAATTTGATAAAACGATAAATACAATGTAATATGGGATGTTTATTGAATATTTTGTGGTTGTTATTCGGCGGTTTGGTCGTTGCAGTTGAATATGCGCTTAGCAGTCTGATTTTGATGTTGACAGTTGTAGGTATCCCTTTTGGGTTGCAGACGATGAAATTGGCCGTTCTGTCTTTATGGCCGTTTGGCAAAAAAGTGGTGTATAGTAATAGCCCTGACGGTTGTTTGTCTTTGGGGATGAATATTCTGTGGATTTTGGTGGGAGGATTTTCCATTTGTCTTACTCATCTCGCGTTGGGTTTATTTTTGTGTATAACGATTGTGGGTATTCCTTTCGGAATGCAGCATTTTAAAATGGCATCGCTGGCATTGACTCCTTTTGGAAAGGACATTGTCGATGACGTAGCTTAATCAATACTGCAAAAATGGGGGCGACTGCTTTCATTTTGTATAGATGTGTCAAAGCTCCGTTTGGAGATATTTGCCTTTACTATAGAGAGCTGTGGGGCAATCTCTATATTGGGGCATTATGACACACCTTTTTTATTTCTTCTTTTCTCTTCTTTTGTTAATAAAAACAAAAATCAAAAATCTTCATTTAACTTCCTTCCTGATTCAGGTTCTAACTTACAAAGCATGCACGAAAAGGGTTGCTTGTCTTTATGATGAGTGGGTGTTTCCCGACGTGGTGTGTGAGATTAGAATAGTATTACATGATAGATGAAAAGATAATTCGTGAGACTTTTGCACTGGATGCTGAACGGGGATTCAAGTTGCTGATGGACGCTTATCAGCAGTCTATATATCATTATATCCGCCGGCTGGTGGTTTCTCATGATGATGCTGAAGATGTGTTGCAAGAGGTCTTTATCCGTGTGTATCGTCACTGGGGACAGTTCAGGGAGGATAGTTCGCTGTCTACCTGGATATATCGCATTGCCACAAACGAGAGTCTGCGTTGGCTGAATAGGAGTAGACAGGAAGGGGTGGTGTCGGCAGAGGATGTGCAGGAAGAACTGATGAATAAGTTGAAGGCATCCGATTATATTGATTATGAGAATGAGTTGGCGGTGAAGTTTCAAGAGGCTTTGCTGAGTTTGCCCGAAAAACAACGGCTGGTATTCAACTTGCGGTATTATGATGAACTGGATTATGAGGAAATAGCGCGGGTATTGGACTGCAAGGTTGATACGTTGAAGGTAAACTACCATTACGCGAAGGAGAAAATAAAGGAGTATATTGTAAACAGATAGGACAATGGAAAAAGATTTTGATTTTGATTCGATAGGTAAGCAGACGCCTTATGTTGTGCCTGACGGTTTTTTTGATTCTATGCAGCAGGAGGTGCTGACTCGTGTGGCAGCAGATCGCTCCAGATTACAGAAAAGGAGACGGATGTTGTGGGGAGCGGTTGCCGTTGCGGCTTTGGTAGCCGGACTGTGCTTCATTCCGTTTTTCCATTCTGCTGAGAAGGCTCCGTTGCCCTCTGCTCGGGTCTTGGCGGTGGAAAATGGGACGGCTGTTGATCTGATTGATCAATGGATTAGTGAATTATCGGATGAGGAGTTGGAAGAGCTCGTCAGCTTCTCTGAAAACGATATATTTTTAGATTAACTGTTTTAATTATTGATTTTAAATTGAATGAGTATGAAAATGAGAGTTATGTATGTGGTATTTGCCGTTTTCTTTTTGGGAAATGTGTGTTCTTTGTCGGCTCAAAACAACGAGGCAAGAGTGAAAAAACAGCGTCCTACACCGGAACAGGTGATGAAGATGCAGGTGAATCAGATGGTAAGCCGGCTGATGCTGGATGATGCTACGGCTGCTAAGTTTGTGTCTGTGTATGAAAAATACCTCACAGAACTGCGTAACTGCCGTCTGATGAACCGCCAGTTGAAAAGGGGAACAGCGGCTGTGGATAGCACGGCCGCCAGAGTACCGAAGCAGGATCTGACAGATGCCGAAGTTGAGAAATTGCTGAAAAACAGATTTGCGCAAAGTCGTAAGATGCTGGATATCCGTGAAAAGTATTACGGTGAGTTCAGCAAAATTTTGTCCCAAAAACAAATTCTGAAGATTTATCAGCAGGAACAAAGCAACATGCATCATTTCAGAAAAGAATTTGACCGCAGAAAAGGATTGAAGCAAAGGCAGGGATGTCCTGTGGGGCATAAGTTTTGTGCGCAATGTCCGTTGTACCACGCAAAATGATGGAATGAAGTTTCCTTGTCCTCCACTTCCGAGTGGAAGGTATAGACTATCTTTTTGTGGCGGGACAACTTGTCGTAATACAGGAAGTTGTCTTGAATCAGCTGGTGGGCATTTTGCCTTTTCACCTTCAGTTCAAATACACCCAGTTCGGCTCGGCGGTAATCCATCAGCTGGTTGACCAGATGCAGCAGTCGGTTGGCATTCCGCTGGATATACTCCAGCGGAATGCGTGTCCATCGGTCGCTGATCTTGCTGATAATCTCCTGCAGCGGAGCTAGAATAAGGGTCAGCGGAGTGCGCAATTCATGCGAGATATTGATGAAAAAACGCATTTTCATCTGGTTGATTTCCTCCTGATGCTCTTTATCCCTGCGTTCCAGTTCCAATTCGGCCTCCATGCTCTTCCGCATCCAGAAAAAGCGGAATACGAATGTGATGAATCCGAAGAATGTAGCGAGGAAAAGCAGCAGTGCCCACCACGTCTTATACCACACCGGCAGTACGATAATCTCGAGCACGTTGGGGTAGGGTTCCATTTTCCGTCGCTGTTGGCAGCCTTCACCATGAAATGATAGGTGCTCTGCGGCAAGTTGGAGTAGGATACCATCCGCTTGTCAGTGAGGTAGTACCACTCTTTATCGTATCCATCCAGTTTGTAGGCAAACGTGTTGTGCTTTCCCGAGATGTAGTTGGATACTACAAACTCCAGGCTGAATGCCGTTTGCCACGATTTCAGCGTGATGCTTTTGGTTTCGTTGATGTTCTTGGTCAGCAGGCCTGTTTCATCATCCGAGCGTACTGTCTTGTTGAACAGTTGCAGCTTGGTAATCACCACCGGAGGCGTGTATGGGTTGTCGAGCAGCAGTTCCGGTCGGAAGTTCGTAATCCTGTTGATGCCGCCAAAGTACATCACCGATTTTATCTAAGTTTTTCTGAATGGATTCGTCGGTCAGGGAATAGTTGATGAGGTCGCCTGCCAGGTACTTGTCATACGATGCCATGTCGATGAGTCCATGTCCCGACAGGTTGAACAGAATCACCCGTTCTTCACCCGTTTCAATGCATACTTTTGCCTCTCGGATGGCGGCAGCAATGGCATGACAGGATTCCGGAGCCGGAATGATGCCTTCTGCTTGGGCAAACAGACAGCCCGATTCGAACGATTCAAGCTGCTCGATGTCGACCGCCTCCATCAGTTTGTCTTTGAGCAGCTGTGACACGATGACACCGGCCCCGTGATAGCGCAGACCGCCGGCGTGAATGTTGGCCGGGGCAAAATTGTGGCCGAGCGTAAACATCGGCAGCAAGGGGGTGTATCCTGCTTCGTCGCCGTAGTCATACTGGAACTTGCCGCGGGTCAGTTTGGGACATGAAGCCGGTTCGGCAGCCACGAAGCGCGTGGTTTTACCTTCCAGAATGTTGTGGCGCATGAACGGGAAAGAGATTCCGCCGAAGTTTGAACCTCCGCCGAAACATCCGATAACC
>AMCI01001814.1_pt1 | contig 10776 bp, 9 predicted proteins | sample 419838 | NCBI WGS metagenome assembly AMCI01 (sample SAMN01090643, study PRJNA158313) | gut metagenome
ACCTGAATGGCATGGCGACTTGTGGTTTGAAGCATGGGTTTGTCAGGTGAAAACAGTGAAAATGGCAAGTTCTGTTTCTCATGTCGCTGTTTTTTTGTAATATTGCACGAAAATAAAATTTCATTAAGAGAAGAATAAGACGGAAGTATGAATCCATACGAAATGATTAATAAATATTATTCGGATAATGCTACGCTGCGTCACATCTTGGTGGTTCACAGTGAAGCAGTGGCCGCCAAGGCTTTGAAGATACTGGATGCGCATCCTGAATGGCAGCTGGATCGTGAGTTTGTGAAAGAAGCGGCTCTTTTGCACGATATTGGCATTTTTCTGACAGATGCAGCCGACATCCACTGTTATGGAGAACATCCATATATCGGGCATGGCTATTTGGGTGCGGACTTGATGCGGAAAGAGGGTTTTCCTCGGCATGCACTGGTGTGTGAGCGTCACACCGGAGCCGGACTTTCTCTGAAAGATATCGTTGCACAGCAATTACCTATTCCTCACCGGGAGATGACTCCCGTTTCCCTTGAGGAACAGCTCATTTGTTTTGCCGACAAGTTTTTTTCTAAGACGCATTTGGATGCGGAAAAGAGTGTGGAAAAGGCGCGGAAGAGTGTAGCTAAGTATGGAGAGGAGGGAGCAGCACGTTTCGATAAATGGTGCGAGATGTTTCTGTAGCACTAAAAAATAATTAAATAACCCGGTTTCTGCCTTGTAATTGGTGAAGTTTTGTGTAATTTTGCCCATTCAAGCGTAAATTATAAGTTAATGGCGCCATTGAAAGCAAAAATTCTTATATCATCTATATTGCTGATTGTCTTTCTCATGTTCCCCGATGAGGCTATGTCTCAGCGACGAAGAAGGGAGATGGTTAGCTCCAATAATACACAAAATGATTCTCTTCGGATAACGCAGTCGTCCAAAGGGGATACTTTGCGTATTGATTCCATTACTCCTGTCAAGAAAAAACAACCGCTGGATGCTCCTGTCGTATATGAATCGAACGACTCGCTGGTGTTTACGCTGGGAGGAGCGGCTACGCTGTATGGTAGCGGTAAGGTAAACTATCAGAATATCGAACTGGGAGCCGAGGTCATCTCGATGAATATGGATAGCAGTACGGTGCATGCTTATGGTATTGAAGACACCACCGGTGTCATAAAAGGAAAGCCTGTGTTTAAGGAGGGGGATACTTCGTATGACACGGAAACCATCCGCTATAATTTCAAGACCAAGAAGGCAGGCATTACGGACATTGTGACCCAGCAGGGGGAAGGGTATGTAACCGGAAGCAAGGCCAAGAAGGGAGCGAATGACGAGATTTTCATGGAGACAGGACGTTATACAACTTGCGACCATCATGATCATCCTCATTTTTATATGCAAATGACTCGTGCTAAGGTACGACCAAAGAAGAATGTGGTGACGGGGCCTGCCTATCTGGTGGTGGAGGATGTGCCGTTGCCGCTGGCTGTGCCGTTCTTTTTCTTTCCGTTCTCCAGCAGTTATTCATCAGGTTTCATCATGCCTACTTACATGGACGACTCGAGCCGCGGTTTCGGATTGTCGGAAGGAGGATATTATTTTGCCCTTAGTGATAAGATGGATTTGAAACTGACGGGGGATATTTTTACGAAGGGGTCGTGGCGTCTGTCTGGACTGACCAACTACAACAAGCGATACAAGTTTTCTGGAACGTTGCAGGCCGACTACCAAGTCACCAAAACGGGCGACAAAGGTATGCCTGACTATGCGGTGTCGAAGGACTTCAAGATTGTGTGGAATCACCGTCAGGATGCCAAAGCAAGTCCCAATAGTACTTTTTCGGCTAGTGTGAACTTTGCTACCAGTAGTTATGAGCGTTCCAATATCAACAACTTGTATAATTCGCAGTTGCTGACTCAGAATACCAAGACTTCCAGTATCAGTTATTCACGCAGCTTTCCGGATATCGGTTTGACTTTGGCGGGAACAACGAATATTGCGCAGACCATGCGCGACTCATCGATTGCGGTCACCTTGCCCGACTTGAATATCACGTTGAGTCGTTTGTATCCTTTCAAGCGTAAGAAGGCTGCCGGTGCCGAACGTTGGTATGAGAAGATTTCGGTGAGCTACAGCGGCCGTCTTACCAACAGTATCCGCACGAAGGACGACCGTCTGTTTAAGGCAGGCCTGAGCGAGTGGGAGAATGCCATGAACCACAATATCCCTATCAGTGCTACGTTTACGCTGTTTAAGTATTTGCAGGTTTCGCCGTCGGTGAACTATACGGAGCGTTGGTACACACGCAAGGTCAATCAGCATTATAATGAAGAAACGAGCCGCTTGGAAACGTTACCGGGAGATACCATTCATGGCTTTTATCGGGTGGCTAATTATTCAGCCAGTTTGAGCTTGAGTACGAAACTGTATGGTATGTATAAGCCGGTGTTCGCCAAGAAGAAGGACATTCAAATCCGTCACGTTATAACTCCTGAAGTGAGTATAAGTGGTGCTCCTAGTTTTAGTAAATACTGGGAAGAATATACTGACAACAACGGCCAGACGCAATATTATTCTCCTTTTACGGGGCAGCCTTACGGGGTGCCTTCCCGAGAGGGAACAGGAACGGTGAGTTTCTCTCTTTCTAATAATTTGGAGATGAAGTATTACGATGCCAAGAAGGATACGGTAAAGAAAATCAGCTTGATTGATGAGTTTCGTGTAGGAATGTCGTATAATATGGCTGATAAGGAAACTCCGTGGAGTGATTTGGATATGAATATCCGTTTGAAGCTGACGAAAAATTATACGTTCAACATGAATGCGTCGTTTGCTACTTATGCTTATACTTTCGACAAGAATGGTAATGTGGTGCCAGGCAACCGCACGGAATGGTCGTATGGCCGTTTCGGACGTTTCCAAGGTTATGGCTCTTCTTTCAACTATACGTTTAATAATGATACGTGGAAGAAGTGGTTCGGTCCGAAGGATGAGCAGAAGAAGGACAAGAATAAAGGGGAGGAGGACGATCAAGATTCGGATAGTTTGGGAGATGCTGAAACGGAAACGAAGAAGGTGGAGAAGGCACAGGCTGACTCGGATGGCTATCAAGTATTCAAGATGCCTTGGTCGCTTAGTTTGAGTTATTCATTCAATATCAGTGAAGACCGTTCGAAGCCGATTAACCGTCACTCCATGCGGTATCCGTATAGGTATACGCACAACATCAACGCCAATGGTAATATCAAAATTTCCAATAACTGGTCGCTGTCGTTTAATTCGGGTTACGACTTCCAGGCGAAGGAGATTACGCAGACTTCCTGCACCATTACGCGCGATTTGCACTGTTTTAATCTTTCTGCCAGTCTGTCTCCGTTCGGACGTTGGAAATACTATAATGTTACCATCCGTGCCAATGCAAGTATCCTTCAAGATTTGAAGTACGAACAGCGTAGTCAGACACAGAGCAATATTCAATGGTATTGATGGAAAAAGTGGTACAGTGAACGGAAAAGGGAGGAGTCGTTATTTTACCGGTCCATTTCCAGATGGATAGATGGGATAAATGATAAAAAGAAATCAGCTGGTATGTTTACCAGCTGATTTCTTTTTTGCCGTGTGCCTTTAGATATTCGTTGGTACGGCTGAAATGTTTATTTCCGAAAAATCCGTTGTAGGCGGACAGCGGAGATGGGTGGGCAGAGGTGAGTACCAAGTGTTTGTTTCGGTCAATGAAAGCTCCCTTCTTTTGTGCATATGCTCCCCATAGGATAAAGACTAGATTCTCCCGCTCTTCTGCCAGTATGCGGATAGCTGCATCGGTGAATGTCTCCCATCCGTGACGTTGATGAGAACCAGCATGATGCGCTCGTACGGTTAGCGTAGCGTTGAGCATGAGCACCCCCTGTTTGGCCCAGCGGGTTAAATTACCGGTAGCCGGTGCATCGTGTCCAATATCCGATTTGATTTCTTTGAATATATTCTGCAGGGAAGGGGGAAAGGGAACCCCGTCGTTGACAGAGAAACACAAGCCATGAGCTTGTCCCGGTCCGTGATAGGGGTCTTGCCCAATAATCACTACTTTTACTTCGTCGAAAGGGCACAGGTTAAAGGCATTGAAGATTAGATGTCCCGGTGGATAAATTGAGTATTGTTGATATTCACTGCGCACGAAATCGGTCAGTTGGCGGAAATAATCCTTTTCAAACTCTTCCTTTAGATGCGATTTCCAACTTTTTTCTATTAGCACATTCATACGATATTATATAAGGTGTATTCTCAGTTTGCTACATTCTTTGCGCATTTCTTCCGGCCAGATGCTAGCTTGTATTTCTCCAATATGCGCTTTCCGGAGATAGAACATACATAGACGTGACTGCCCGATACCGCCTCCGATAGAAAGCGGAAGAGTGTCCTCCATCAGGCGTTGGTGGAAATAAAGTTTCAGTCTTCTCTCTTCCTTTTCTTCCTTCAGCTGTTGGAGCATTACTTCCTTGTTGACGCGGATACCCATGGACGATAGTTCGATGGAGCGTTCTAGTACGTCATCCCACAGCAAGAGGTCTCCGTTGAGTCCCGGCAGTCCGTTCAGACCGATCGTGGTGTAGTCGTCATAGTCCGGAGCCCGTCCGTCGTGCTTTTTGCCGTCACTCAGTTTGCAGCCGATACCGATGATAAATACGGCTCCGTATTTTTGGCAAATGGCATGTTCGCGGTCTTTAGGTGTGAGGGTGGGATAGAGTTGTCGTAGTTCCTCTGCATGGATAAAGTGTAGATTCGCGGGCAGACAAGGTGTGATTTGCGGATACATTTCGTATACCATGTATTCTGTTCGTATCATGGCAGCATAGATACGGCTCACAATTTCTTTCAGAAACTCCACGTTTCTGTCGTTGTCGGTGATGACCCGTTCCCAATCCCACTGGTCTACATACAGTGAGTGTAGGTTGCCTAGTTCTTCGTCCGAACGGATGGCATTCATGTCTGTGTAGATGCCATATCCTGGTTCAATCTGGTAGTCAGCCAAAGTCAGTCGTTTCCATTTAGCCAATGAGTGAACCACTTCTGCCTGTGCGTCGTTTAAATCTTTGATAGGAAAAGATACGGCACGTTCTACTCCGTTCAAATCATCGTTGATACCCATTCCTTTCAGAACAAACAAGGGGGCCGTAACTCTTCTTAGGCGTAACTCGGAAGATAGGTTCAGTTGGAAGAACTCTTTTATTTTTTTGATGCCTAGCTCGGTTTGTTTCATGTCGAGTAAAGGCGTATAATTTTTAGGTTTGATTAGATAGCTCATAGGAATAATGAATGTTAACTGTCGGCAAAGATAGAAATAAAATTGATATATGTAAACTTTCTAGGGTTGAATATGGTCAAAATGATAAAATATACAGCCTTGTGATGAGCAAAATAATAGATTGCGAAAGAAGAATTATGAAGCTTTGCTGATAAAAAAAAGAGAAAGATTAGGAAAATGAGAACTTTTTTTATACTTTTGTCATCGCATAAGAGAAATGGCCCCGTAGCTTAGTGAATAGAGCGTCAGATTCCGGTTCTGAAGGTCGTGCGTTTGAATCGCACCGGGGTCACATAAAAAAAAGTCCTGCAGGCAGTTGCTTACAGGACTTTTTTATGTTCGGCTTTTTCCTATATTAACCTTCTTCCACTTCTAGGGTTAATTCCACCGGGCAATGGTCGGATCCGAATATCTCGGAGTGGATAGCTGCTCCTTTCAGTTGAGGTTGAAGCGCATTGGAAACTAGAAAATAATCGATGCGCCATCCAGCGTTCTTTACACGTGCTTTGAATCGGTACGACCACCAAGAGTAGGCACCTTCCAAATCAGGATAGAAATAGCGGAACGTGTCAGTGAATCCTGATTTGAGCAGTGTGGTAAACTGAGCACGTTCTTCATCAGTGAAGCCGGCATTCATGCGGTTGGTCTTGGGATTTTTTAAATCGATTTCCCGATGTGCCACGTTTAAGTCACCGCACACAATCACCGGTTTGTTCGTTTCCAGTTTTTTCAGGTATTGTCGGAAATCATCTTCCCATACCATGCGGTATTCGAGACGACGCAGGCCGTCTTGGGAATTCGGAGTATAGACGGTGACTAGATAGAACGTATCCATCTCCAGCGTGATGACACGTCCTTCATGGTCGTGTTCTTCGATGCCGATTCCGTAAGACACAGAAAGGGGCTCTTTACGGGTAAAGATGGCTGTACCTGAATAGCCTTTTTTTTCTGCATAGTTCCAGTAGGAGTGATACCCTTCAAAAGATAAGTCGAACTGGCCGGCTTGCATCTTGGTTTCCTGCAGGCAGAAGAAATCGGCGTCGAGTTGTTTGAATGCATCGGAAAAGCCTTTTGTATAGCAGGCACGAAGTCCGTTTACGTTCCAGGAAATAAATTTTAGCATAGGTTTTTTTTCTATTATGGGATTATTACAAAATTAGCTTCTCGACACTTGCAGTCCTTTGTCCGAAAGGGTCATTTCTACAAAGCGTGCCCGCGGGTTGGGTGCGTTTTCTGTCAGGATGCGTCGGATGCAGGCTGCTGCTTGTGCGTCTTTGGCTATCATATATAGATATCCTCCTCCTCCGGCTCCCGGAAGTTTATGGCCTAAGGTGTAGTCTTTAATCTGCCGGATGATGGCTTCCACTTCCGGCGGATTGGTGCTGCTGTCCAATGCTTGGTTTTGCATCCACGTTTTTCCTACCAGTTGGCCAAACAGCGTAAAGTTGCTTCGCAGGATAGCTTCGTTCATATCCATAGCATGAGCTTTCATTTCGGCCAGTAGATTGAGGTGTGTGCCCGAGTTGAGGAACATGGAGCGTACAATTTCTGTCAGAATACCTTTAGCAGTGCGTGTGATGCCAGTGTAGTACAGTAGATGACAATTTCGGTAGTCAGGATGGATAAAGAGCTGTTCAGGAAGCCACTTAATCAATGGTTGCTGTTGGAAGCCGGCTTCCGACTGCAGTAGTTTTACGCCAGGAAAAACACCGCCATACTGGTCCTGCCATCCGCCTCCCGTAGTCAGCAACTGTTCCAATAGTAGCGTATAGCTGCACAGGTCGTTCTTGTCCCATGCCAGTCCGCAGAAATCATTGATGGCTCCGAGCACAGTTGAAGCAAGGATGGAACTGGTACCCAATCCGGAGCCTGCCGGAATAGCAGCCAGCAACGTGATTTCAATGCCTGAGCCGAATGCTTTCAGCCGTTCTTCCAGTGAGGCATGCGGTTCATCTGAAAAGGCGGGAGAAAAACCGGCAAGGCTTAGGGCTGCTTTGGGTATAGAGAAAGGTGAACCGACTTTCCGGTAGTCTTCCAATTCCTCGTAGTTGGATATCACTTCCATAGCTCCCATGTCGATGGATCGGAGTACAATACGAGGTTCCCGGCAAGGCTTGATATACACTTGCAGCGGAGGCTGTCCGTTTAGTTCGATGGCCATATTGACCACACAGCCTCCTGAATAAAGGGAATAAGGAGGAGTGTCTGTCCATCCGCCAGCCATGTCGATTCGTACGGGGCTGCGTCCCCATACAATCTGGTCAGAATGAATGTTGAGGATAGGGTGGCATTTGTGTTGGGGCAACGTTTCCAGGAGTTCTTCCTTCAGCAACTGGAAAGCAGTCTGTTCTTCCTTTTCCCAGTCCTTTTCCTGACGGAGCTGACCGATGCGTGCCCGGAGCATGCTGTTGTGTATCCGGTTCAGGGGAGCAGCTTTCAGTCCCAAGGGCGCGGGTGCGGGAAGCTCTAGTTTCACATATTCTTCTGCAGCATCTTGAAGATCGAGTTGATAGAATACACTTCTTTCATGGTTATTCGCTAATCTTTTCCAATTGTCTTTGCGAAACTCCATTCGTTGGTTATATAGGCGTTGGAGGTTGGCAGCAGCTGAAATCTCATCTGCTGAAAGCTTCTTAGCCTTTTTCCAGCCTTCTTTGCCCTCTTTTAGTTGTGGCTCGGCAATCATCCAGCGTATGATTTTCTCCAGTGCATCACTGTCGGTCACTAATGGAAAGATAGCTGCCGCTTGCAAGTCGTCCTGGCGGCCTTCGATATCTTCCCAACTGATTTGCCGTTCGCTCATCCATTGCATGAAGGGAATATGCAGATAATGCGTTGATTCATTGCTTAATGCACCTTTGAACGAGTCGTCTAAACCATAGGGACGTGCCACGTATCCGGTCTCACCGACCGGAATGATATCCAGGCAGATTCCGTCGGGAAGGAGGATATCCCATTGGTTGACCGGTACACCGGTAATGATGTGTTGGGCACCCAATTTCCATTTCTTTCCGATAAAACTGTTTTCTATCCAAAGATTGGCATTGCGAGCCGAAATGGAAATTTCGGTGATGGCATTTTGGATAAAGATAGCCGGATTGGGTTTTATTTTCCGGTGCATGATTTTGCGTTGGTCGCACACTTTGTTCTGGATTGACAGTGTGGACGATATTAGTTCCCGGCTGGTTCCGTAATGATAAAACTCTCCTCCGGGTAGTGGAAGAATGGCCACTGACAGTTGGTTGACTTCAGAATCTTTCCGTTGGGGATGAATGCCCAGCGCTCTTCCGAAATCGGAGTATAAGTCGTAATAGGACAATTCGTTGCTTCCTTTGCGTTGAGAGCGTTTCATCAACACCTCCACTGCTCGGTCGCTCAGTAGCCAAATGCCGATATCCATGAGAAACAAATGGGTATTCGATAGGTGTTCCAGTTCTTCGAGCGAAGGCTTTTGTAGCATGAAGTCGAGTTTTTCTGGACTGTTACGGTGGGATACAAACACTCCATGGTGAGTGGCTAGTGAAGGATTCACCCACAGACCATAGCACACTACGTCGGCAAAGGGAATGTCCTGCAAAGGCTTTTCCGAACGGATATATACATCTCCGCTGGCAATCAGCGTGTGTAGTCCTTCGGGAGCCTGCTTCATGATTTTTTCATATAGCGGTAGCTGAAGAGAAAGCAAGTTTTGCCCCAATTGCTGACCCCGTTCCCAACTGAAGACAGGAATTGGAGTCAGTATTTTCCCTGAGGGAGCATAGCTCGGTAAGCGTCGGCTCTGTCCGCCGGCATGCAACAGGATTCTTTTTTCTTTTCCTATCCATTGTTTCCAGGGTACTTGGGGGGCAAACTCTTCGTGGCAGGTTTGCAGTAGCCAAGTGGTACCGCCGCCGGAGCCCAGTTTGCTTCCGATGGGGTCGGAAGTGCAGAACCATTCTGCACGGTCTACATTTTCCAGTTTGTGAAAACTGTTAATCAAGTTGGGAGGAAGCGACAGTAGCTTTTGCATTATTCAGAAATTTTAGTGAGTTGAATTATAAATAAGTTAACGGTTGATTGTTATTTCATACCAAGCATCACACAAGGCTTGCATGGACGGAAAAAGCAGGTCGGCCCCTGCATCCAGCAGTACTTGGCCGTCTAATGGTCCGGTGTTGACTGCGATGGTAAAGATGCCTGCTTTGTGTCCGGCTTCTACTCCTAGTGGAGCGTTTTCAATAACAACGGCTTCTTCGGCCTTCAGTCCACCTTTGACGAGCGCCATAAGATAGGGTTCCGGATTGGGCTTTCCATACTTCACATCAAATGCCGTCACCATGAGTTCTTTTTTGAACATGCCCGGAAAATTATGCTCGAGTCGTTCCAGTAGCGAGACTTGTCCCGAACCGGTAACCACCATCGGTGTGAGTCCTTCCTTTTTTATCTTTTGCAAGAGTTCCCAAGCCCCCGGCATGCGTTTTGCTTCTGGATAGGAGTTGAATAGCACACTCTTTTCGGCATAGATACTTTGGATTTCTTCTGGAGTAGCTTCTTTGTTCAGTTCTCGCTGATAAACAATGTTGATCGTGGCAGCCCCAGTCCGCCCTTCGTGCATATAGGCTTCTTCCCGGCTGAGTGTCAACTGGTGTCTTTTCATTACCTGATGCCAGGCTTCTGCATGGTAAGGCATCGAATTGAAGAGGACGCCGTCCATATCAAACAGAACGGCTTTTAGTTTATTGTTCATGTTGAATCTGTCGTAAGTTTTTTATGGTGCAAAGATAGCGATAAAAAATGAGAGCAATGATAGAAATGTCAGATAGTTGCAGTAGCGTCTTCTGTTTGATTGCTTCTACAAATATTTGCATTTTAGAAGATTATATGTATTTTTGTGGCATTAAAAAACAAAATATAAGCATGAAAAGAAGTGTTTTATGGTTACTGCCTTTGTTTTGCGGTGCCTGTGCCGATGAGGGTGAAAGTCCGGTCATTACGGTGGAAAAACTGTATATCAAAACGGCTGCCAATGAGGGAACTGAAAGGGTGGACTATGCCAACCGGATAGAAGACCTTCCTGTGTTGAAGGAGGGAGATGAGGTGGAAGCTATACTTCATTTGGATGGCAATGGTGCCGATTTGAAGACATTTTCTCTGATGAATGACCGAGAATTGGTGGTGAAGCCTTTGCAGTTCGATAAAACTGAAATTTCTACGGAAGGCAATCTGACCAATGAAAGCAAGGGGCAATATCGGTTTAAAGACGGAGTGAGACAGTCACAGGTTATGGTGCGTGCTGTCATCGAGGAGTCGGGGAAAAAGGAAGTGAAACTCTCTTTCTATTTATCTTCGAAAGCAGAATGTGAAGGCGATGAAGAAGAGATTGAATTCCAACTTCAGCTGGAAGATTGATGTTTTTCTTTTGTTGTGAGCGTTCTTTTCTTTGACAATTTTTGGGGGCTTAGGAATGTATTTTAGAGAAATAGAATCCATGAAAAAACCTCCCGTTA
>AMCI01001825.1_pt1 | contig 10767 bp, 7 predicted proteins | sample 419838 | NCBI WGS metagenome assembly AMCI01 (sample SAMN01090643, study PRJNA158313) | gut metagenome
TATCCTTTCGGTAAGGACCCAGCTTGATGTAGTCGAACGCCTCCAAGGGCAGTTNTTGGGGTCAAATTCTGTTTGCCGCTGTACCACCCCGTACGGATCTGTTCGCCAAATGTTTTTTGATGCTTTGGAGCAGTTGCGCCACCGTCATGGGATCGTTGTCCCCTCCCATGAGTCCTACGCAAGTGATTTCTCCGGAGAGGTCGCTGACCAGCGATTTCAGTCGGCTTTCTGTCAGTTCTTCACCGATGTCTCCCTGCAGGAATGCGCTGTGGCATCCCGGACAGCCGTTGGGGCAAAGGGAGAGATTGATGGCCAGGGTAACTTCGTTTGGAAATTCCTGGAAGACAATATCGTAGTTGTAATATTTAATCACGGCAGTTCGTGTTAGGAGTTGGGTGGATGTTTCGGTGTCCGAAGGTTTTTGGGGAGAGATAAACAAACTTAGAGCAGCTTACGTCTTAAATCGGCTTAGGTCCGCTGAAATCATTTAGATCCGCTGAAGGCGGTTTAGCGCGCCCTATAGGCTGTCGCAGTTTAGCGTGTCCCAGCTGCTGGAAGTGTTTTGGGACGCTGCGGAGAACGCTTTTAAAGTTCTCCGCAGTTCCCGGTATCCTTTATTCCGCTTTGGCGTAGAAACGTCGTGCAGCTTCCTTCTGTCGGTCGAGGGAGAAGTTAGACACGCGCTTCAAGTAGCCGATGATGCGGGTGAGGTAGTCCACGTTTTTGCTGTGGCAGTGCGGACATTCCTGAAGATAGCGCTTATCGATATGGCCGCAGTCCTTACAGAGCGTATTAGGAATGTTGAAGGTGAAGTAGTTGCATCCTTCTTTTGCAGCAACGCGGAGCAGCTGTCGGTATTGTGGCTGACTCAGGTGCTCTTCGAGGTTCATGTGCAGAGCCGAACCGCCCGTGAGGTGTTCGATATAGCGGCGGCCGTGCAGGCGGAACTTCTCGATGACGCTGGTGTTGGCGCTTTCCACGATGTAGAAATAACTATTGTAGCAGTCGCGGGGAACGAAGTAACCGTCTTCGCGGTCCCAGTTGGCATGCTTGACACCCACGTTTTCAGCAGGAATCATTTCACAATTGAAGAGCAGGTCCTTGGAACGGTATTTCTTGTTGTAGGTTTCGATGAGGCCCAAGATGTTGCTTACGAACTGTTCGTATTCCGCATTGTCGGAGATGGTGATGCCCAGACTCTCGGCAGCCTCTACTATACCGTTGACACCTACTGTCAAGTATTGGCGTTTGAGGTTAATGTAGCCAGAATCGAAGAGGGGCAGCATACCCTTATCCAAGAGGGTGCGCAAGTTTTCGTTGTAGGCGATTTGTACCTTGTGTACCAGGTCGACGATGTTCTCCAGATATTCTATATAGGAGCGGCCCTCACGTGTAGCCTGCTGTACGCAGCGGTTGAGGTTGATGGTCAGCACCGATTTGGAACCGGTTGAGACACCCCCCGCACCCAGCGTATAGCTGAATCCGTTGTCCTGGATTTCGTTGCGTAGACGGCAGCAGGAAGCCAGAGAATCGGCATTGTCGCTCATATAAGTAAAAAAAGGAGTGGCCCTTCGCATACATTTCGGCAGTGAAGTCTGCATATTCCTGGTCCATGACATCATTGTCCTTGGTGAGCAGTGCCATGGTTTCTACCGGGAAGGTGAGCACGGCGCGGGTACGTTCCTTATTGAACCAGTTCATGAAATGCTTCTGCAACCAGTTTAGGGCATCCCAATGTGGCGCGGTGCCATCGGGGAAGCGGAAGTTGCCGAAGATGCTTTCGAAATAATATCTGTCGTAATAGGAGATATTCCAGAATACCGACTGGAAATTACGGGCACCTGTCGGCTGGTTGATGGAATAGACAATCTGCTCGTAGCAGTCCGTAATGATTTTTGAGATGGTGCGCTTGCGGGTGGATTTGTCCACAATTTCGTCTGAGCGCAGGTAGTAGTCCTCGCCGTATTCTTTTTCCAGGAAGTAGCTCAGGTACATGAGGAATTCAGGTGTCGCGCAGGCGCCGGAAAGCATGGAAGACACGATGAAGACCATATTGACAAAGCCACCGCAGAAGGATTTCAGGTTAGAGGGAGGAGTGCTGTTACCGCCCAGGCTCTTGGTGCCGCCCAGCAGCCAAGGATACATTGTGATGGAAGCACAATAGTTGGCGAGGCTGGTTTCGTCATTCTTGTAGATGTAGTGGTTTTGCAGCAGGTAAAGGTAGCGGTCGGCAGTTTCCTTGCCATACAGTTCCTTGATTTTGTCGCAGAGCAGTCGGCGGTTGAGGCGGATGAAGCCCTGTTTGGGGAGTTCGCCGATCAGCGTAGCGATGTTTTTGTTTTCAACATTGGCGTTCGAATCATACTTAGAGCCGGTAGCGGCATTGGCCGAGTCGCAGTAATTGATGAGGAACCGCAGTTTGTCGGCGGTTTCGCGGTCGTCTTCATGTTGTTTCCGATAGAGCATGAAAGCTTTGGCAGCTTTGAAGTAGCGACCGTCCATCAGGGCTACTTCCACTTGGTTTTGGATGTCTTCCACACTCATGCCGTTACAGAAACGCAAGCGTGCGATGATGCCCTGCAGGTCTGCTGCATTGATGGGTTCATTGACAGAGGCAAAGGCTTTCAGAACGGCACTCTTGATTTTTTCCAAAGAGAAAGGTTCGGTGGTGCCGTCTCTCTTGGTGATCAGAAATGAATCGTAGCACATAGTTATAAGGGTATATAATCGATATTTTGAATTACTGCTTTGGTGAATAAGTTATCTTTTTTGGCAACTTCCAAGATAGTTTTGAAATAAAAGTTGTCTGAAACTATTCATTGTGATACCAGTCTCTCCTTGTTGTGATTTAGTTCCCGAAATGGCAACAAGTGTGGTGGCGGCAGGTATTCTGACTCTCCTTGACACGAAACGCCTTCCCGTATTTCTTTGTTTTACAGTGGCTTGTGTGTTTTGTGCAGTAAAAAAGGATTACAGCAGCGGGTACTGTCGCCGATTTCCATGGCGTTCCCTCTTAGCCGAAGCCCTAAGGCTTGGAACCGTCATCTTGTGCAAAGATACACCAAGCTTTCTGAACGGAAAAGAAAATTCCAAGGAATATTTTTCAGAAAAAGGACTTCTTAAATAAGCAAATTTTTTGTGTTCTATTTTTATGCTGTTTTGACTCTCTTTTACTTTTCAGCGCTTTTTTCAGCGGGTGGCAGAGTCAATTTTTGCAGTACTGTTGGTTAGGTATTGGGGCGTGCCAGCAGGTGGGGCTTGCCGCAAAACCAGGGGGAGATGTGGAGTGCATCCATCCCCCAGGCGATGGCGAAGCTGCCGGTGATGGCAATGGTGGTGGCGATTATGAGGAAGAGCATCCCGGTGGGGTCGAAGGCCAATAATGGTACGAGGGGTTTGGCCAGAAGGGTGAAGATGGGGGAGAAAAGGAGGATGACCAGGGTATTCTGGCCGATGAAGCGTGAGAGTTGGTGCAGGGGGGTGGAGATCCGGTCGTAGCACCAGAGCAGCCATTTGATGACCAGGTAGACCAGGAAGATTCCAAAGGGGGTGTTGTAGTGCAGGTTGTTGGGATAGATACAGATGGCTGCAGCCAGTAGCAGACTGGTGAGCGAGGGACGGAAGAGTTGGAGGAAGGGGGTGCCTGACAGGGAGATGGCAACCCCTAAGAAATAGTAGAAGACAATATCGCTGATCCACCCCGTGGCATAAACCCAGAGCAGAAGGATGGCACCGAAGGCACCGAGCTGGTAAAGCCATCCGATTTTATAGAGGAGGTGGCGCACTGTCCACAGCGAGAGGTTGCAGATGAGGAGAGTGTGCAGGTACCAGTAGGGGCCCAGCGGGTCGGCCACCACGCGGTAGGCAATGTGGAAAGGAGACAGGTCGGTCTCTCCGCCTCTGACCCCCAGCAGACCTGAGAGTACGAGATAGGGGAGTTCGAGGGCTACATAGGGAACCAGCAACCACCATTGGGATTTGAAAAAGGGCAGGGCATCGCGGTCAGCACGCACCAGATAACCGGAGATCAAGAGGAAGATGGGCATGTGGAAAGTGTAGACAATCTGTTTGGCGTAAGGGAACTTTTCACCGATGAAGACCAGATGGAAAATGACCATCAGGACGATGCAGACACATTTGAGGAAATCCAGTTGGCTGATTCTTTCGCGTGACATGAGGAGTTGGGGTGATGGGTTTAAGGTAGTAGAATAGGGTGCTCTTCCTAACTTGGGATATATAGGGGTCCCGTCGGGAATCGTCCTACAAATTTACGAAATTGTCGGGGTTCAGCGGTGGATCAGACGCGATTTTTACCCGTGAGAGGGGAAGAATGGAAAAAGGACCATTGTGGGTGGGAAAAAGTAAAGGACAGTTCCTCGTTCGAGCAACTGTCCTTTGAAAAATATGTTGAAGTTTTTGTGTAGGCTGGCCAGGGAATGTGCTGGCTGCAGTCTGCAGTAGAGCTTAGTCGCGTCCTGCACGCTTACGTGCCAGGTGGTCGAGGATCACCTTGCGCATACGCATAGACTTCGGAGTCACTTCAAGGTATTCATCCTCCTTGATGTATTCCAGGGCTTCTTCGAGAGAGAAGACCAGTGGAGGAATGATGCGAGCTTTGTCATCGGCACCCGAAGCACGCATGTTGGTGAGCTGCTTCGCCTTGGTTACGTTGACCACCAAGTCGTTGTCGTGTACGTGTTCTCCCACAACCTGTCCGGCATAGACTTCGTCCTGTGGATTGATGAAGAACTTACCGCGGTCCTGCAAGTGGTCGATGGCATAGGCGAAAGCCGTACCATTTTCCAATGAAATCATAGAACCGTTCTGGCGGCGTACGATTTCTCCCTTGTAAGGCTGGTATTCCTTGAAACGATGAGCCATGATGGCTTCACCCTGGCTGGCAGTCAGCACGTTGGTACGAAGACCGATGATACCACGTGAAGGAATGTTGAATTCGAGGTCTACACGGTCACCCATGCTGAGCATGGAAACCATTTCGCCCTTTCTGCGGGTCACCATGTCAATCATCTTGGAAGAGAACTCTTCAGGCACGTTGATCATCAGTTCTTCGATCGGTTCGCAGTGTTCGCCGTCGATTTCCTTGTAGATCACCTGTGGCTGTCCTACCTGGAGCTCATAGCCCTCGCGGCGCATGGTCTCGATCAATACGGAGAGATGGAGCACACCGCGTCCGGAAACAATCCAGCGGTCAGCACCCTCGGTTTTGGTCACACGCAGCGCCAAGTCCTTTTCCAATTCCTTTTCGAGACGGTCGTTGATGTGGCGGGAAGTACAGAACTTGCCTTCTTTGCCGAAGAAAGGAGAGTCGTTGATGGTGAAGAGCATGGACATGGTCGGCTCGTCGATGGCGATGGTAGGCAGTGGTTCCGGATTTTCGAAATCACAGATGGTATCGCCGATCTCAAAGTTCTCCAAACCGACAACGGCACAGATGTCACCGCTCTCTACGCAGTTGGTCTTCTTGCGTCCCATACCTTCGAAAGTATGCACTTCCTTGATTTTGGTCTTTTCGAAAGAACCGTCGCGGTGGGCGATGGTGCAGTTCATGCCTTCCTTGATGGCACCGCGGTGTACGCGACCCACAGCGATACGTCCGGTATAGTTGGAGTAGTCGAGGGAAGTGATGAGCAGCTGCGGTGTACCTTCGAGCTGGTGAGGAGCCGGGATGACTTCAATGATTTTATCGAGGAGATATTCGATGTTGTCGGTTGGGGTATTGTAGTCTTCGCCCATCCAGTTATTCTTGGCAGAACCATAGACTACAGGGAAGTTCAACTGGTCTTCTGTAGCGTTGAGGTCGCACATCAAGTCGAATACCATTTCGTAAACTTCTTCCGGACGGCAGTTGGGCTTGTCCACCTTGTTGACCACCACGATGGGTTTCAAACCGATTTCCAAGGCCTTCTGGAGTACGAAGCGAGTCTGTGGCATCGGACCTTCAAAAGCGTCGACCAACAAGATACAGCCATCCGCCATATTGAGGACACGTTCTACTTCACCGCCGAAGTCGGAGTGACCCGGAGTGTCGATGATGTTGATCTTGGTACCTTTATAGTTGATGGATACGTTTTTGGAAAGGATGGTGATACCGCGTTCGCGTTCCAAATCGTTGTTGTCGAGCATGAGGTCGCCCGATTGCTGGTTAGCTCTGAATAAATTTCCTGCGAGAAGCATCTTGTCAACGAGAGTGGTCTTTCCATGGTCTACGTGGGCAATGATGGCAATGTTACGAATGTCTTGCATACTAATACCTTAAAAGTTTAAGAACAGCGGTGATATGATTGGTAAGACACTGTTGGGTGGGTGTTTTACCATGAGTTCCCCTGTTTTCCAATGCAAAGTTAGTGTAAGGTTATTGAAAGACAAAGGGAAATTAATTTTTTTAGCTTTTATTGGGTTTAAAAACTGCTTTCTTCCCATGGTCTGCTAACTGCATGGGGCATTTGGGGTTATCTTGGACGTTTGTCGGGCACACTTTGGGGCTTGTACAGGTGAGGGCGAAACCTTTGCTCGGGATTGGGGCCATGGGGTGATGGTGCCCAATACGGTTGTAGGATACCTGGTTCAATTAGGATGCCGGATAGGGAGCAGGGCGTGCTGTAGGCCCTTGCTCCGTTTTGCTTTTATGCCTGTCTCTGGGCCTGAATCCTTCTGTAGCCGATATAGAGGGTTATGGTCAGGAGGGTCAGACTCTCAGCTGCTGAGACGGCGAGCCAGATACCGGGGGTGCCCAACCACTGTGGCAGCAGCCAGAAACAGGGGATGAGGAAGACAAAGCCGCGCAGCAGGGCGAAGCAGGTGGCCACCTTGATGCGCTCCATGCTCTGGAAATAGCCAATGATGGCGATGTTGAGGATGAAGGCGATGAAGCCGAAGGAGAAGAGGGGGAAACCGTCTACAGCAATTTGGGCGGCCGTTTCTTCCAACGGCAGGAAGAGGCCTACGAGGAATTCAGGGAAGAAGGTGAAGGCGGAGGTGACTAGCAGACCGGAAATAAAGGTGGTCAGTACGAGAAGGTGGAGGGTCTGGCGTACACGGTCGAACCGCTTGATACCGAAGTTGAAACTGATGATGGGCTGTGCCGACTGGGCAATGGAGTTGCCCACCATAAAGATGAAGGGGGTGTAGTAGCAGGCGATGCCGAATGCCCCGACACCATTATCGCCGATGTAGTGCATAAAGGTAAGGTTACCGGCAAAGATGAAGACCGCGAGGGTGGTCTCACCCAAGAGGGAAGAGGATCCGATGCGGCAGTGGTAGCCGATGTTGCGCAGGGAGAGGCGGATACTTTTGCTGCTGAGTTTGATAGGGTAGGGGCGGAGCTTGTTGGCATAGCAGAGCATATAGGTCATGGCCATGCAGCCGCCGATGGCGATACTGATGGTGGAGGCAATGGCAGCACCGAGCATGCCCCAGCCTAAGACGATGATCATCAGATAGTCGAGAAAAATATTGGTGAGCGATCCTACCGCGTTGCACCACATAGCGATACGGGGCGAACCGTCCAGACGGATGATGAAGAGGCCGATCATGCTCCACATCTGCAGGATGAAACCGGGCATGATGGCAATGAGGTATTCGCGCACCATTGGTTCGAGATGGGGAGAACTGCCGAAAAGACGGGCGGTGGCTGTCGGATAGGTCATGATGAGGCCGCAAATGATGCTGGCGATGAGGGTGGCGAAGACCAGGGCTTGGGATACGTTGAGTCGTGCCACCTTGAGCTTTTGGTGGGAGAGGTGGATGGCGGTAGTGACCGAACAGCCCACGCCCATCATCAGGCCGAGTCCGGCGAACAGCATCCATAAGGGTGCAGTGATGTTGACGGTTGCCACACCGTCACTGCCAATGCCTTGACCGATGAAGATACCGTCAATGGCGGTCATGGCTGAGGTGCTGAGTGAACCGATGAGGGTTGGGAAGAAGAGTTTACGGAAGAGCGTGGATACTTTTCCGTTTTCGAAGTCGATAGCATCTCTTTTCATGGATACATTTATTGTATATAGGATTGAGGGTTCGTTGGGTGAAATGATGGAGAGTGAAGCATTGGCGTCAACCTTCCTTTTGTTTGCGGTTGAGCTGGTAGCTGTTGATGAGGTTGTGCCAGATGCTGTAGAAGCCGCCGGCAATGGCGGTGACGGGTGTCATGAAGGTATAGCCGAGCCAGATGGCGAAGACCGTATTTTTTTGTCCCAGTCCTTGTCCTGCACTGATGGTGTCGCCATAGCGGGTGCCTACCCATCTGCCTAGACCGAACTGCAGGAGGCAGGTGGCGAGGGAGACCAGGGCGATGCCGAACTGGCAGGCGAGGCTTACCGTGGTGTGTACCAGTGAGTGGGTGGTCATGGCGATGGCCAGCGAGAGAGCTACTACCCAGAGTTTGAAGGCGAGGTCCTTGCAGTCGGCAATGCGTTGATGCACACGGGGCAGGAGACGGCGGAGCAGTTCGGCTGTCAGGAGCGGGCAGATCAGCAGGGGAAATACCTTGGCTAGAATCAGCAGCAGCGAAGTACCGAAGGTCATCCCGTCTTGCGGATGGCAAAAGGGGACGAATAAGGGAATGGTGATGGCTGCTGTGAGATTGGAGAGAATGGTGTAGCCCACCAGGCTTGCTGCATTGCCTCCCAAACGGGAAGTGACGACGGCGGCGGCTGTAGCTGTCGGACAAATCAGGCAGAGCATGGTGCTCTCTACGAGAACTTTGGAGTCACCCGATGGCAAGAGGGAGGCCGGAAGGGTGAGGAGGGCAAAGCTGCCGCTCTGAAAGAGGAGCAGGAGGAGGTGCCAACGGCTCAGGCGAATATCGGCAAGTCTGATTTTGCAGAAAGTGACAAAAAGCATGGTGAAAATCAGACTGGGCTGGAGGATATGGATGCATTGGCTCACGAAGGGATTGGCCACTTCATGCCCCGGTAGACTGATGTAGGCAAAATAGCCGAGGGCTCCGCTTAGCATGGATAGTGGTAAGGCCCATGTTTTCATCCATTTGAAAAGTTTTTCCCGTTTTTTGAAAATCGGGGATTCCAATGATTGAATCATGCGTTAAAGGCATTGGGTGGGTAATGGGGAGATACAGTGGCACAGCTGGGTTCCAGCTGCAGAAGGGGATCAGGACTTCTTTTCCATTACCTCGTTCGCGTTTTCTTCTTTTTTAGTCATGTGGCTTTGCATTTCCTCTACTTCTTTGCGGCGGTGCTTCCAGCGTTTGTGGCTCCACAACCAGAGGTGAGGCTGGCGCTGGATATTTTTCTCCAGAGCCTGCATGTAGAGGTCGGTAACCTGGAAATCGGGATAGGATTTCACATCTTCGGTCAGCAGGTACATGCGTAAATGGTAGTATCCTCGCTTGATGCGCTGTACGTCAGCAAAATAGATGGCAGCGTTCACTTTTTTTGCGATGCGCTCGGTACCGGTGAACACCGGAGTTTCCTGGTGCAGGAAATTTACCCAGTCGTGGATGTTGTTGGGGCGGGGCGACTGGTCGGAAATGAAGCCGATTACGGCTTGTGTCTTTTCCTTTTTCAGGGTAATGATGTGGCGGAACGCGTCGTATTTGGATATGTTGTGCGAATAGAAACGAGTACGAAGCTGGTAGAACATATCGTCCATCACCTTGTCCTTGAGCGGACGGTAGAGCTGGCCGCAGTAGTAGTCACTTTTTCGCCAGAGTGGAATGGAAGAGATCCATTCCCAGTTGCAGTAGTGTCCTAAGTAGATGAATACAAAAGGATTGTGCTGAAGGGACTTTTCGATATCGTCCATGCCTTCGATGACCATGCGTTTGCGCATCTCCCCCTCGCTCATGGTAAGCAGCTTTACGGTTTCTACAGCATAGTCGCAGAAGAAGCGGTAGAAATCTCTTTCGATCTTGCGCTTCTCTGCTGTCGTCTTCTCGGGGAAGGAATTTTCAATATTGGTGCGTACCACATGGCGGCGGTAGCGCACCACGTAGTAGATCAGGGGATAGCAACAGGTAGATATGGCGTAAAGAACCCCTAACGGAAGTCTTGATAGTAACTGTAAGAGTTTTACTAAGATAATCATAGTGCAAAAATAATAAAAATATTTAAGGTATTGACAAAATGAAAGGTGTTCGAAATCATAAAGCCGTATTCTGGGTTGCAATCTACCTCAACGGACGGTGAGATTTCGGTTTTGGACTTGCCTGAGGGAGGCTGTGAAGGCAAGTTTGTGCTTTCAGTGGAAGTGCCTGAATATAAGAAAGTCCTGGTGAATGCTTACGGAATGCTTACGGCAGATGAGTGGGATGCTTAAATATACTGATGTAGGGTTGGGTGAGAAGGGTTTTGGAATAGATAGAAAAAAAGTTTTGATTTTGATTTTAAGTTTCAGTGTAATTCAGTGATACTAAGGTAGATATGCTGAAACGTGTTTTGAGGTGGACTATCAAGGGCCTTTGTGGTGGCTTCCCGGTGGTTTCTGCTGTGAGGGCGTGTCGGCGTGGAGAACGACGCAAGGCTGTGTCGGTGATTTCGCATGGGCGAAGGCGGGCTGAGACGAATAGGTGGGTTGCTTGGGCCATAAGAGACGAGTAGGTCTTAAATGTGGTTGCTGATTTCTATCCTTCAGTATAATGGATTGATAAATAATGGTTTGTACTGAACTTTGATTTTGGTTTCCCAACTTTTTTTAGGGATGAGGCAGCAATGGGTGTCGGCGGTGGTGAATTTTAGCGGCGGTGAGGGATTTCACATCGTTCTCTGTTGAGGGGATAACCAGAAGGCT
>AMCI01001835.1_pt1 | contig 10748 bp, 9 predicted proteins | sample 419838 | NCBI WGS metagenome assembly AMCI01 (sample SAMN01090643, study PRJNA158313) | gut metagenome
CTACAATGGATATAATGGAGTCGCAATCCTTGGGCTTGAATGATTGTATCATGGTTTCCACCAGCACCTTAAATGCTTCTGAGAGCATATTTAGGCGTACGCAGAACGTTTGATAAGACGGCAATTTTGGAAACCATGATGACAGATACTCCTTGGCGAAAGTATGTATCTCCTTGATGTTGAAGTATCTCTGGCAGTACCCGCAGAACAGATAGATGGTAAGAACCTCCTCATCCGTAAACTCGGGATTGGAATTGTTACTGAATCTCTGGCAGTGGAAACGCAGAGAAGACTTATGGACATCACAGATATACATATACAAACCTATTAGTATTAACTTTTTCTCCTTGGGAATCATAATTAGAAAAATGAGTGGTTTTATTCTTCTAATTTACTGATTTTCAAGGAGATTACAAAATAAAATAATGAAATAATTAACTGAATTACAAACTTTTAAATCAAGAATCAGAAGATGTTTTCAACTGCTGATTCGCATAATTTATTCTATCTTTGCAAAACGAAAAACGAACTTAGGCAACTTAAATAAATTAGAAATGAATATGAATACAAGAAAGAAAAAATCATCTCGTACTCCCGGGCGGTGGCTGCTCATCTTGGTGCTGCTTGGTCTACTAGGATATAAGAACGGTTGGTTCGAAGGGACTTCCTTCGATTCCCTGCCTTCCCTGCCATCGAAGGAACTTTCCCCCAAAAAATCACCCTCTTCGCACCCAAATCCGCAGACCCCTTCTCAACCTGCATCAACTTCCCAACAACGTGGTTCTTATGCCTCGTCTGCTCAAGAAGGCATCGAAATACCGGTCATGCAATCGCGCAAGGGCGGACAAATCCTGAAACGCAAAGGATACACCGCCTCGTATGACGCCGATTATAAAACCCCGCAATGGGTGGCCTGGGAACTAACCCGCAAGGATACCAAAGGACGTGCGGAACGTACCAATAAATTCTTGCCCGACCCCGATGTACGAGGAGCCAAGGCCTATACTGGAGACTATACCAACTCGGGCTACGACCGCGGACACATGGCCCCTGCAGCCGACATGAAATGGAGCAAACAGGCCATGGAGGAATCGTTCTACCTGAGCAACATCTGTCCGCAGAACCCCAACTTGAACCGGGGCGACTGGAATGACCTGGAAGAGAAATGCCGCGACTGGGCGAAAGAGTATGGCGTGGTGTACATTGCCTGTGGACCGATTTACGATTCGAAACGACCGAAACGGATCGGCAACAACAAGGTAGCTGTACCCAATGCCTTCTACAAAGTAGTCTTCATCCACGACAAACAACAACCGAAAGCTTTCGGATTCCTCTTTCCCAACCAATCAGGCCACCGGCCCCTGCGCAAGTACCTCGTGACTGTAGATAGTGTGGAGAAACGTACAGGCATCGACTTTTTCCCTGCCTTACCCGACGATCTGGAACGACAGGTAGAGGCCCAAGAGCATACCCAACTGCCCTAATCTTGCTACCCAACCATTGTTTTCACCCCCTTTTCCCCTGTATATCTATGACTACTCAACAACGAAAATACATGGCTATCGGCCTGCTGATCCTTCTCCTGGCTCTTGGAGGAGGAATTGGTACCATATACTATTACTTCTTCGCTCCCCTCTTCCCGCTGACAAAAGCCGTCTACATCTACATCGACCGGGATGATACCCCCGACTCTGTCTACCTGAAGATCACGCAAGCCGCCCAACCCCGACAGCTGACAGGCTTCCGCTGGCTGGCCGAACGGGAAAACTACGGAGAACGCATCCGCACTGGCTGCTATGCCATCCATCCGACCGACAATTCCCGCCTGCTCTATCGCCGAATCTCACGAGGCTATCAATCGCCCGTCAACCTAACGATCCCTAGCGTACGCACATTGGACCGCCTGGCCCGCACAGTGGGACGTCAACTGATGATTGACTCACTTGAAATAGCCCGCCTGCTGGCTGACACAACTTTTTGTCGAGAATTGGGATATACGAAAGAAACCCTGCCGGCCCTTTTTATACCCAACACCTATGAGGTATACTGGAACCTAAGTGCAGAAGGATGGATGAAACGTATGGTGAAAGAACATGCTGCCTTCTGGAACGAAGAACGCCGTCAGAAAGCGGCCCGACTGGGCATGACCCCGAATGAAGTAGCTACACTGGCATCAATTGTGGAAGAAGAAACTGCTTACGGACCGGAAAAACCGATGGTAGCCGGCCTATACCTGAACCGTCTTCGTCGTGGTATGCTGCTGCAAGCTGACCCCACCGTGAAATTTGGCCTGCAGGATTTTGGCTTGAAGCGTATCCTCTACAAGCATCTGAAAGTAGATTCACCCTACAATACCTATAAATATGTAGGCTTACCCCCGGGCCCAATCCGCATCCCGTCCATCCAAGGACTGGAAAGCGTACTGAATTATACGCCACACAACTACCTGTACATGTGTGCCCGCGAGGACTTTTCAGGTACGCACAACTTCGCCGCTACCCTGTGGCAACATGCAGCCAATGCCCGCCGCTACCAACAGGCATTGAACCGCCGCAAGATTCGATAAAAGCTGATGATAAACCACAAAACTCCTTCGAAGGACTTATGATACACGCCTTCGAAGGATCCATGATATCTCCTTCGAAGCCGGTAAACAATCTTTAAGGTTGACTGTACATTCCTTGAAGACAGGCTGATTCAAAGAAAACGACGATACTGTCCTTTACCACGTGTCCATGGGCCATAAGCTACGGCATGCACCGGACAGGCATGATAACACGCCAGACAATGGGTACAATCCGATCCCCACACAGGACGTCCATCGGTCAAATGAATATTCTGCATCGGGCAGGCACGTTCACACTTCCCGCAACCGACGCAAGAACCGGTGACATGAAACGGTCGGGACGACATCAAAAAGGAATGAAACAGTGGACGTAACACATGGGTTTTAGTCAATGGTGCCGCTCCCTCATGACAATTGAAAGTGCTCATCCGTACTCGTCGAGCAAGCTCATTGGCAATAAACTGCAAACGAGCCTCTGCATGCCGTACCTTCTGTTCCTCTACTTCGGGAGCATCCACGTCAAATCCCGGCAGAGAAACATACGTGTTTGGCATCGTCACCGACCAACCTGCTGCACAAGTCCATCCTTTCCGTTGTAGAGCGGCAGAAAATACTTGAGCCGTGCGACCTGTATCGTCACCACACGTACACACGAAATACACATACGCAGGAGAACTAGCCAGTTGCAATTGTTCCACAAAACGCAAAACCACAGGTGGAGGACCCCAGGCATAAACCGGAAAAACAAATCCCAACGTTTCCTGGGGAGCTAAGGAATAAACCTTCGACCTTCGTAAGGCTTCAGCGATAGAAACAACATCTTCGGAGGATGAATGCTGCCCAACAGACATACAAGCATCCGCCTTTGCGTTATCTTGCTTATCTGCACATAGTCCACCCTCAGCCAACCGACGAGCAACCCAAGCCGAATTGCCAGTTCCAGAAAAATAAAAAATCATAATTGTATCTAGTTGTCATCAAATAAAAGAAGCGATGCTCATCTTTACAGAAAAGCATCGCTTATAGGAAGCCGCACCAGTGATGCGATGAAACTCCGAATGACAGGTTTTGAGTGCTCTCCCCCTTTGTAATCCACCGGCATAAATGCTACCCGAAGGCGTGGCCCGCCATTGGAAGATGAAGCGTTGTCTCGGTATTTCAGATTAGTTTGATGAGTTTCCCAATCGAACTAATGCGGCTTATTTTTCATCTCTTTCTTTACGACAAATATACGGGCTTTTTAGGAAATAAGCAAGTTTCAATCTTATTTTATTTGTTAAAAGTGAATAGCATCTAAAGCAAAAGGACTGACCCTTATGGGAGTCAGCCCTTTTGACTTGTTTCTTATATAAACCAAATAAAGGTTTTATTAAGCAGCCTTTGCCTTAGCAACCACAGCCTTGAATGCTTCAGGGTGGTTCATGGCCAGGTCAGCCAACACCTTACGGTTGATTTCGATACCAGCTTTGTGCAGTGCACCCATCAACTTAGAATAAGACATTCCTTCCAGACGAGCGGCTGCGTTGATACGCTGAATCCACAAAGCGCGGAAGTTGCGTTTTTTGTTCTTACGGTCACGGTATGCGTAGGTCAAACCCTTTTCCCAAGTGTTCTTAGCTACGGTCCATACGTTCTTTCTTGCACCAAAGTAACCTCTGGTCAGACCTAAAATTTTCTTTCTTCTTGCTCTTGAAGCAACGTGATTTACTGATCTTGGCATAGTTTTGAATTCTTTTTGAATGTTAGCGCCGCTGTTTCACACAGCGAACTTCAAGCTAAAGACATTCGGTTAATACTTTAAATAATACGTTTACGCTTTCGTTAAGATTACTTCATGCAAAGCAGTTCCTTAACCTGACCCATGTTGGCATTAGCAACCAAACCTGAGTGTACCAGATTTCTTTTCTGCTTCTTAGTCTTCTTAGTCAGAATGTGACTGTGAAAAGCGTGCTTTCTTTTGATTTTACCCGTTCCGGTAAGAGTGAATCTTTTTTTAGTAACCGGAGTTAGTCTTGATCTTTGGCATCTTGTTTTAATTTAAATGTTTATTATTCAAAATGGTGGTAACGCACTATACCGGCGCGTTACGCACTCTCTTTTTCTTATTCCTGGGTTTCTTCCGCCTTCTTAGGAGCCTCAGCTTTCTTGGGAGCATCCTTGGTCACATTTTTCTTGGCATCAGCATTTTTTTTAGGAGCTGCCGCTTTCTTCGGCGCCAAGAAGATGGTCATACGCTTACCTTCCAATACCGGCATTTGTTCCACCTTACCATATTCTTCCAAGTCGTTGGCAAAACGCAACAGCAGTACTTCACCTTGTTCCTTAAAAAGGATAGAACGACCTTTAAAGAACACATAAGCTTTTACCTTATTTCCGTCTTGCAGGAAACCAATGGCATGTTTCAGTTTGAAGTTGTAGTCATGATCATCTGTCTGAGGACCGAAACGAACCTCCTTCACATCCACCTTCACCTGCTTGGCTTTCTGTTCCTTCTGACGTTTCTTTAACTGATAAAGAAATTTAGAATAATCGATAATTCGACAAACCGGCGGAACAGCGTTGGGAGAAATTTCAACCAAATCAGCTTCACGTTCTTCAGCCATGCGCAAGGCCTGACCAATCGGGAAAACTGCTGATTCTATATCATCGCCCACAATACGGACTTCTTTGGCACGAATCTGTTCATTGATTCTGTGTTGCCCTTTTAAACTGTCATTCTTCATTCAAAAATTTACTTCCTGTTTGTTTTCTTCTTTATTATTACTTGTTCTTTATCAAACGCAAAAGTTGCACAAAGGTTTTGCAATGGCTTCTTTCACAAACGGCTGCAAAGTTACCATTTATTTATCATATTCGAAACTTCTTCGGCAATATTTTTTGCAAATTCCTCGATTTTCATCGATCCCTTATCGCCTTCACCCTGCTTACGTACAGAAACTTCGCCATTTTCAGCTTCTTTTTCACCTACAATCAGCATGTAAGGAATGCGCTTCATCTCGTTGTCACGGATTTTGCGGCCGATCTTTTCGTTACGGTCGTCTACCAAAGCACGAACATCATACTGAGCCAGCACGTTCTTTACCTGTTCGGCGTATTCATTGAACTTTTCCGAAATAGGCAGGATAGCTACCTGGTCGGGAGTCAACCACAACGGGAATTTACCGGCTGTGTGTTCAATCAACACCGCAACAAAGCGTTCCATCGAGCCGAAGGGAGCACGGTGAATCATCACCGGACGGTGCTTCTGGTTATCGGCACCCATGTATTCCAACTGGAAGCGTTCGGGCAAGTTGTAGTCTACCTGGATGGTACCCAACTGCCAACGGCGGCCAATGGCATCCTTCACCATGAAGTCAAGTTTCGGACCATAGAATGCAGCTTCACCATATTCGATCTTGGCCTTCAATCCCTTTTCTTCACAAGCTTCGATGATAGCCTGTTCGGCACGATCCCAGTTTTCATCGCTACCGATATACTTTTCGCGGTTCACCTTGTCACGCAAAGAAATCTGAGCTTCAACGTTGGCAAAATCCATCGACTTGAACACGATATTGATGATATCCATCACGCGCAGGAATTCCTCCTTCACCTGATCGGGACGACAGAACAAGTGTGCATCGTCCTGCGTAAAGCTACGTACACGAGTCAAACCGTGCAGCTCACCGCTCTGTTCGTAACGGCAAACCGTACCGAATTCTGCAATACGCAAAGGCAGGTCCTTGTACGAACGCGGAGAATTCTTGAAGATCATACAGTGATGCGGACAGTTCATCGGTTTCAGGAAGTACTCTTCACCTTCTTCCGGAGTATGGATAGGCTGGAAAGAGTCCTTGCCATACTTAGCATAGTGACCTGACGTGATGTACAGGTTCTTGTTACCGATAGGCGGACACATCACTTCCTGGTAACCGTAACGACCCTGGATACGACGCATGAAGTTCTGCAGACGCAAACGCAGAGCAGTACCCTTCGGCAACCACATCGGCAGACCCTTACCTACCATGTCGGTAAACATAAACAGATCCATTTCCTTGCCGATCTTGCGGTGGTCACGTTTCTTGGCTTCTTCCAGCATCACCAGGTATTCGTCCAACATCTTCTTCTTGGGAAAAGTGATACCATAGATACGAGTCAGCTGCTTGCGGTCTTCCTGACCACGCCAGTAAGCACCTGCTACCGACAACAGCTTGATGGCCTTAATCGGAGCGGTAGTCACCAAGTGCGGACCACGGCACAGGTCTGTAAACGAGCCCTGTGTATAAGTCGTGATATGACCGTCTTCCAGTTCTGAAATCAATTCGCACTTGTAAGTTTCACCACGGTCGCCGAACATTTTCAGCGCATCTTCCTTGGCAATGCTTTCACGAACCAGCACTTCCTTCTTGGCTGCCAGTTCTGCCATCTTGGCTTCAATGGCCGGGAGGTCTGTTTCCTTGATGGTAGCTTCACCCGGATCTACGTCATAGTAGAAACCATTTTCAATAGCCGGACCGATACCGAACTGAATGCCCGGATAAAGTTCCTGCAGTGCTTCTGCCAGCAAGTGAGCACTGGTATGCCAGAAGGCATGCTTACCCTGTTCATCGTCCCACTTGTAGAGTACGAAGCTAGCATCTTCATTGATGGGGCGTGACAAATCGATTGTTTCACCGTTCACCGAGCAAGCCAGGACATCCTGAGCCAGGCGTGAACTGATACTTTCTGCAATCTGCAGACCGGTAACTCCTTCGTTGTATTCACGAACAGAGCCGTCGGGGAATGTTATCTTAATCATAATAGGTTATTTATATTCTTTCTTGAGGGTGCAAAAATAACGAATTCTTTTTGACTTCCCCTCATTTTTGCAAAAAAATGTTATTCTAATCACTTATACGTCATTCTTTCCGCTCCGTAAACCGTTTGATAATGTTATAAGCTGAGAAAAGTCCCAATTCACCTGCCTTACTCAAGTCCTGGATGCCCTGGCGGTTATTACCCAAAAAAATATGGGTCAGTCCCCGATTGAAATACGCATCGGCCAGTTTCGGATCAAGTTGGATAGCTCGATCATAATCAACAATAGCTGCGCGATAATCCTTAAGCAAGGCTAATACATTGCCACGATTATAATAAGCATATACAAAATCAGGAGCCAACTGAATAACCTTATCCAAGTCATGCTTCACCAGTTCATAGTCGATAGCTTTCACAGTCTCCTGTTTTTCTGCTGAGATTTCGCGGTCAAGGTTTTGGTCGCGCTTTTTCAGTTCCAACTGCTTGTACAATATCAAAGCACGGGTAAAGTACGACGGGAAAAAACGCGGTTCCAAAGCAATAGCTTGATTCAAGTCCTCCAGCGCACTATCGAAATCCTGTACCAAATAAAAATCCAAGGCACGGGCATAACGTTTATGAACATCCTGAGGATACGCCACAATGGCAGCACTCTGTTCATCGACAGCCGCAAAATGCTTTTGGACTTGTGCTTCTGTCAAAGGAGCTTCCTGGTTCGTTATGATCAGACGATTCGGAAGTACCTTATCACTATTCAGAGTCTCAATGAATTTATGGTAATAAACCAAACGATTCACTTCATTACGACGCTCATAGTAAGTCAGTGCAAACAACGGCTGCGGCACAATATTGACATGTTTATCCTGCACACGACCCCGATAATCCGTCTTATAACGATTTTGCGAATCATCGTTATCTGCCACCACAATCTTACGATAGTTGTTCATGTTCTTATCCGACTTCTTACGGGTCTTGCCATCGCCTTTGTCTGAACTACCTCCCTCTGATTTGTCAGAAGAAGCATCTGCTGTCTGGTGATTGGAAGACACTCCATTCTGCTGATCAAGCTGCGCCTTCAGCACCTTGAATTCATCGGCATCAGCCCCCTTTCGGTCACCGATTTTACGACGAGCCTGAGCACGATACTGATAGCCCAACAAAAAGTTAGGAAATTCTTGGATCACAGCCGAATAATCACGAATAGCCCCTTTGTAATCACCAGTCTGATCTAACAAAAGTGCCCGGTTGAAACGCGCCATCATATTATCCGGTTCCATTTCAAGCACAAAGTTGAAATCCTCAATAGCCCGATTGTCATCACCTACCTGCGCACGCAGCAGCCCTCGGTTATAATGCCCAATAAAATCATTGGGGTTGATATCCAAAGCTATGTCATAATCGCGCATCGCACCTCGCAGATTATTTTGGTAATAACGTGCCAAGGCACGATTGATATAGACACCCGAATTGCGAGTAGACAGATGGACAGCCTGGTCTAAATCCTTTTCCGCATCCTCATAGCGTTTCTGATGCATCCGTAAAATCGCCCGGCTCGCCCATGTATCTGAATCGTAACGATCTATCTCGATGGCACGTCCGAAGTCTTTCTCAGCAGACAGCGTATCCTTTTGCTTCAACTCCACTTCACCGCGCATCAGATAAGCACGGGTATAACGCGGAGCCACAGCAATCAGCTGATCCAAATCCTTTTGAGCACCTGCATAATCTTCCTGACGAATACGGCAAAGGGCCAAATTATGCCATACACCCACATTTTCGGGATCATATTCCAAAGCCTTTGTATAGTCATTGACCGCATCGACAAATTTATCCTGCTGTATACGAGCCAATCCTCGCACTTGATAAGCACTCACAACAAACGGATTGCGTTCAATAGCCTCCGTACAATCACTCTCCGCCCCTTGATAGTCATCCAAATTCATCTTAGCCAACCCACGGAAAAAATACGGTTCCGCCAAGTACGGTTTGGCATTGATTACCTGATTGAAATACTGGATAGAAAGCACATAATCTTCGAAATACAGGGCATTCCGACCGATATCCATTACCCGCTCCGTATTAATTTGAGAAGAAGCAAGCATAGGAAGCAACGTAAGCAGCAAGCAAGTTAAGCGACGAATCATTTGACAGTCTTCACTTTGTACGAGCAACGTGCCTTTCCTTTAATCATGGCATTGAGTTTGCCACGAATCATTTGCTTACGCAATGCAGAAAGATGATCGATGAACATCATACCTTCCAAATGATCGAATTCATGCTGCATGCAACGGGCCAGAAAACCATCCACCCATTCATCATGTTCAAGAAAATTTTCGTCCAGATATTTTACACGAATACGAGTCGGACGTTTCACTGATTCATGGACACCCGGCAGACTCAAACATCCTTCCTCCAAGGAATCTGTTTCATCATTGGTCTCTACAATGTGAGCATTGATAAAGACACGACGAAAACCCTTGTATTCGGGCATATCGTCCGACATCACATCCAGATTAATCACCACTAAACGGATAGGCAAGCCTATTTGAGGAGCAGCTAATCCACAACCATCGGCACGATCCATGGTCTCGAACATATTCGTAATCAATTCTTTCAGATTGGGGTAATCGGGCGTAATATCTTCCGCCACCTGGCGCAGCACCGGCTGGCCATACACATAAACAGGTAGTATCATACGTTTTATTTTAGATTGCAGTAAATAATTACAATACACATATTATATATAACCATACACCTATATAATAACAGGTATAATAACGACCACTAACGATGTGACTCCAAATAAGATTGCAAAATAATCGTAGCGCTGATCTCATCGACCAAAGCCTTATTCTGCCGATCCTTCTTTTTCAATCCGCCCTGTAACATGGCTTGATGGGCTAACACCGACGTAAATCGTTCGTCCACTAACTCTATAGGAATATCCGGCAACAACTTGCGTAAACGATTCACAAAAGGAACTATACGCACCATGTTTTCAGACTCCTCATAATTCATCTGCCGAGGATGTCCCACGACAATACGTTCCACGGGCTCTTCCTTGACATAATTCAAGATAAAGCCCTCAAGCTGAGACGTAGGCACAGTGGTTAGACCATTTGCGATAATCTGCAATACATCCGTTACCGCAATACCCGTCCGCTTCTTTCCATAGTCTATGGCCAATATTCTACTCATATCAATTTGCAAAAATAGGAATTAATTCGCAGACAAGCGACTGAAGAACGTGAAAAATCGTTGTTTAAAAGAAAAACAAACAGAACAGAGACCGTTCACAAAAAGACAAAAACACAAACAGCGGAATAAAACAACACAACACTAGCGATTAATGATATATCAGCCAAAAATTCCAACAAAAGGAACATTGACTACGTAACAGTCTGATGCC
>AMCI01001846.1_pt1 | contig 10712 bp, 12 predicted proteins | sample 419838 | NCBI WGS metagenome assembly AMCI01 (sample SAMN01090643, study PRJNA158313) | gut metagenome
GAAAAGAAAAAATCTTGCCCTACGTTTTACCGGCGCTTAGCAGCAAAAAAATCTTTCATTAAAGCAGCACATTCATCGGCCAGCAGTCCCTTTACAACCACCGTCTTCGGATGGAGTGCTGAAGCTGCATATTTCTGATAGCCTCGTTTCTCGTCTTCAGCCCCAAACACCAATCGGCCCGTCTGAGCCCAGGCTATAGCCCCCGCACACATCACACAAGGCTCCACTGTGACATACAACGTACATTCATTAAGGTATTTACCACCCAGCACATTGGCCGCTGCTGTAATGGCCTGCATCTCGGCATGGGCCGTAACATCATTCAACGTCTCCGTCAAGTTGTGGGCACGGGCAATAATGCGATTCTTACACACCACCACAGCCCCCACAGGAACTTCACCCCGCTCGGCCGCTTTCTGCGCCTCCACCAAGGCCTGTTTCATAAAATAGGTATCATCTAACATCATAAGTTCAACGTCTCATTTCGTGTTCACCAAAAAGAGTAGGATAATCCTCCTCCATATTTTTATATATAAACATAAGAATCGTTTCGCGAAGCCAGCGTGATTTGTTTGATATCTTGTATTTTTCCAGATACCGCTCAATAATCTGCTGCTCCTCATCACTCAATAAAATGCTCATCCGCCGCTCTCTTTTGACCGACTCCGCCTGTTTTCTAACACACTTACAACCTCTTTTTCTCATATTGTCCGCAAAATTACTTTTACTTCTGTAAATTCAAAGAATAAAAACGTAAATTTGCAAAAAAAAGATGGCGAAACACAATGATTTAGGTAAAGCCGGTGAAAATGCAGCCGTAGCATATCTGGAACGCCAAGGATACTGCATCCGTCACCGCAACTGGAGAAAAGATCATTTCGAACTGGACATTATTGCCGTAAAAGACAATGAAGTGGTAATCGTTGAAGTCAAGACCCGAAGCAATACTGAATTCGGCGAACCGGAAGATGCCGTAGACATGCCCAAGATCAGACGGACAGTGCGCGCGGCAGATGCCTACTTAAAATTCTTCCAGATAGACCTGCCCGTACGGTTTGATATCATTACCGTGGTGGGCCACGAGAACAACTTTACCATCGAACATCTGAAAGAGGCCTTTTACCCGCCCCTATTCTGAACCTGTTCACACCATCTGATATATACAGATAGAACTGATTGAAAGATTTATCAACTAAATCGTAGCCTATGGATATAGAAACTGTCAGAGAATATGGCCTAAGCAAAAAAGCTGCAACCGAAGACATGCCATTCGGTGATGACGTACTGGCCATCCGAGTGATGGGGAAAATGTTTATCTGCATACACCTAAACATGCCCGACCGCATCTCCATGAAATGCGACCCCGACTATGCCATCGAACTACGCGACCACTACAACGGCATTGAAGGAGCTTGGCATTTCAATAAGAAATACTGGAATACGGTCTATTTCAATCAGGATGTAAACGACCGGTTCATCAAAGAACTGATTGATCACTCCTACAACGAAGTTATAAAAAAATTCACCAAAAAAATGCGTGCTGAATATGACAACATCCGCTAGTTCTTTTCCCACTTCCTTGATTCATCTTACGGAAACAAACTCCACCAACAGTTATCTGCAAGCTTTGTGCAACCGGCAGCCGGTGGAGGAACTGACCACGGTACTGACCGATTTTCAGTCGGCAGGCAGAGGACAACGCGGCAATTCATGGGAATCGGAACCATGCAAAAACCTGCTGTTCAGCCTTGTGCTATACCCCACGTTTTTGGAAACCAGGCAACAGTTTCTCATTTCTCAAATGGTGTCACTGGCCATCAAAGAGACACTGGACGAATATACCCAAGGCATTTCCATCAAATGGCCCAACGACATTTACTGGAATGAAAAGAAAATCTGCGGCATCCTGATAGAGAACGACTGGATGGGACGCTCCATCAGCCAGAGCATCATCGGAGTGGGCATCAACATCAACCAAACAGCCTTCTACAGTTCGGCTCCCAACCCAGTCTCCCTGTTTCAGATTACCGGCACTGAAACAGATACACAAACCTTACTTCGGGCTATCCTGCTGCGCATAAAATCCTATTATCAATCGGCCCGGCAAGGAAATATAAAAGAAATAAACCAACGATATGAACAGGCTTTGTTCAGAAAAACAGGCATGCACCGCTACCAGGATGCTCAAGGTGCCTTCTTGGCCCGCATACTACGGGTGGAACCGGAAGGAAAACTGATACTGGAGGACGAAGAAGGCGTGCAGCGAGGATACATGTTCAAAGAAGTAGAATATTTACTATAATCCGGATCAGCACACAGGCAGATAATGAAAAAAGAAATACCACACCCCATCAACAAACAGATTTTACATATTGCGATTCCTTCCATCATATCCAACATCACCGTACCGCTTTTGGGTCTGATTGACGTGACGATTGTAGGCCATCTCGGCTCGCCTGCCTACATCGGAGCCATCGCCGTGGGAGGCATGCTGTTTAATATCATCTACTGGATTTTCGGTTTTCTGCGCATGGGTACAAGCGGAATGACTTCTCAGGCCTACGGACAGCAGAACAAGGAAGAAACCAACCGCCTGCTGGCCCGTGCAATGAGTGTGGGATTGCTGGTGGCCTTTACTTTGCTGTTGCTCCAACAGCCTTTGCTGAAAGTGGCCTTCCAGTTCATACAAACCACCCCCGAAGTGGAACGGCTGGCCAGAACCTATTTCCACATCTGCATCTGGGGAGCACCGGCCACCCTGGGACTCTACGGGTTTACGGGCTGGTTCATCGGCATGCAGAACTCGCGCTTCCCGATGTACATCGCCATCACACAAAACATCGTAAACATCACAGCCAGCGTGTGTTTCGTCTACCTGCTCCATATGAAAGTAGAAGGAGTAGCTGCTGGCACCTTGATAGCCCAATATACCGGTGTACTGATGGCTTTCCTGCTCTACCGCAAACATTACCGTAAAAACAGGCAGGCAGTGCTATGGAAAGAAGTATGGAAACGGGAAGCCATGGGACGCTTCTTCCAGATAAACCGGGATATCTTTTTCCGCACCCTCTGTCTGGTGGCCGTTACCCTTTTCTTCACCTCAGCCGGAGCCGCACAAGGCGAAGTGGTGCTGGCCGTCAACACGCTACTGATGCAACTCTTCACTCTGTTTTCGTATATCATGGATGGATTTGCCTATGCCGGAGAAGCCCTGGCCGGACGCTACATCGGAGCAAAAGATACGGCATCGCTCCGCCGCACCATCCTATACCTTTTCTATTGGGGAGGAGGACTTGCTCTGGGATTCACGCTGCTCTATGGTGTGGCAGGAGAAGCCTTTTTAGGTCTGCTTACCAACGAAGAATCGGTCATCCATGCTTCGGAGGTATACTTCTTTTGGGCGCTGGCCATCCCGTTAACGGGCTTTGCCGCTTTCCTGTGGGACGGCATCTTCATCGGAGCTACCGCCACACGCCTGATGCTATACTCCATGTTCATAGCCTCTGCCAGTTTCTTTGCCATCTACTACAGCTTTCATACAGGCTGGGGAAACCATGCCTTATGGCTGGCCTTCCTCACTTATCTGGCGCTCCGGGGAATCGTACAAACCTTCCTCGGACGGAAATATGTCAAGGGCAACTACATTTCTGCCGATGGCATGTAGCTCTATTTAATAAATATCTCTATCTTTGTGGAAAACATAAAATGTAATTAATATGGCTAAGTATAAAAGAATCTTACTAAAGCTCAGCGGAGAGAGCTTGATGGGAGAAAAGCAGTATGGCATCGATGAAAAGCGATTGGCAGAATATGCTGCACAGATTAAGGAAATCCACGAACAAGGTGTACAAATTGGTATCGTTATCGGCGGTGGCAACATCTTCCGCGGCTTGAGCGGAGCCAACAAAGGGTTCGACCGGGTGAAAGGCGACCAAATGGGAATGCTGGCAACCGTCATCAACAGCCTCGCCCTGAGTTCGGCATTGGTAGCTGCCGGCGTAAAAGCCCGTGTACTTACCGCCGTGCGCATGGAGCCTATCGGTGAATTCTACAACAAATGGAAAGCCATCGAATGTATGGAAAACGGAGAAGTGGTCATCATGTCGGCCGGTACCGGCAATCCGTTCTTTACAACAGACACCGGTTCTTCACTGAGAGGAATCGAAATCGAAGCTGACATCATGCTGAAAGGAACCCGTGTAGACGGTATCTATACAGCCGACCCGGAAAAAGACCCGACCGCTACGAAATTTGACGACATAACTTACGATGAAGTGCTGAAACGCGGCTTGAAAGTGATGGACCTCACTGCCACTTGCATGTGTAAGGAAAACAACCTGCCTATCATTGTATTCGACATGGACACGGTGGGCAACTTGAAAAAGGTCATCAGCGGAGAAAAAATCGGCACAGTGGTGCACAACTAATCCTGCCAAGCATACATACCCGACCATAAAGGTTGCAGCATACCCGATGCGGTATGCTGCAACCTTTTTTGCATGGAATCCAACCGAATAAAATTAAATTATCCTATCCACCCCTCAAATGCTTGTTTATCATTGCCGAACTCAGTAATTTTGCACGCTATTTAATAACAAAATAAAAATGAACAACAAAACCAAAGGATTTCTCTATGGAGCCATTGCAGCCGCAACCTACGGCATGAATCCACTTTTCACCCTTCCACTTTACTCTGCAGGTATGAGTGTTGACACGGTACTTTTCTACCGCTACTTCTTTGCAGTCATTGTGCTGAGCATACTAATGAAAATACAGCATCAGTCCTTTGCACTTCACAAATCAGACGTAGCCCCTTTGGTTACCATGGGACTGCTGTTTTCCTTCTCGTCGTTGTTTCTATTTATGAGCTACCATTACATGGATGCAGGCATTGCCTCAACCATTCTGTTTGTTTATCCGGTCATGGTGGCTGTCATCATGGCATGCTTCTTCAAAGAGAAGGTCTCTCCCATCACCGTATTTTCCATCCTGCTGGCCCTCTCAGGCATTGCTATGCTTTATCAGGGCGACAGTGACAAACCCTTATCAACAGTAGGCATCCTGTTGGTGCTGCTTTCTTCCCTCTCCTATGCCATTTACATCGTGGGAGTGAACCGGTCGGCCCTAAAAGAACTACCCACTATCAAGTTGACCTTCTACTCCATCCTGTTCGGCCTCTCTGTCTATGTGGTGCGCCTGAAGTTCTGTACAGAATTGCAAATGATTCCCGAAGTTTGGCTATGGGCCGATGTTGTGGCACTGGCTGCACTCCCCACTGCCGTATCTCTGGTTTGTACAGCACTGGCCATTCACTATATCGGTTCCACCCCCACAGCCATCTTAGGAGCATTGGAACCGGTCACCGCCCTATTTTTTGGCGTATGGCTGTTTCATGAAAAACTAACCCCCCGGTTAATGGTAGGCATTTTAATGATTATCACTGCAGTGACACTGATTATCATTGGCAAATCGTTAGCAAAAAAGATAAGCCTGCTGTTGCAGATAAACAAAAAATAATATACTTTTGCTAAATAAATAAACAATCAAATAGGAACTTTAAATATCGAAAAAATGGTAGATGTAAAGACTTGCCTTAACAATGCACAAGAAAAAATGGACATGGCCATCATGTATTTGGAAGAGGCTTTGGCACATATCCGCGCTGGAAAAGCGAGTACACGACTGTTGGATGGTATCCGCGTAGATTCTTACGGAAGCATGGTGCCCATCAGCAACGTAGCAGCCGTAACGACCCCCGACGCACGAAGCATCGCTATCAAACCTTGGGATAAGAGCATGTTCCGTGTCATCGAGAAAGCAATTATCGACTCAGACCTCGGCATTATGCCCGAAAACAACGGTGAAATTATCCGCTTGGGTATTCCTCCTTTAACGGAAGAACGCCGTAAACAACTGACAAAACAATGCAAAGCTGAAGGCGAAACCGCCAAAGTAAGTGTACGTAATGCCCGCCGCGACGGAATCGATTCACTGAAAAAGGCCGTGAAAGAAGGATTGGCAGAAGACGAACAGAAAAATGCCGAAGCCAAATTGCAGAAAATTCACGATAAGTATATCAAACAGATTGATGATATGCTGATTGAAAAGGACAAAGAAATTATGACCGTATAATTGAATGCCAAATAAAAGGATAATGGAGATGCAATCGTTTCTCCATTATCTTTTTTCTAACCATCAAGATAAAAAACAAAAGTAAATTGACTGAATGCAGGGATTAGTAACTAAAAACACAGGTAGCTGGTATCAGGTAAAAACCGATGACGGACAACTTATTGAATGTAAAATCAAAGGCAATTTCCGCTTGAAGGGAATACGTAGCACAAATCCTGTTGCAGTGGGCGACCGTGTTCAAATTACCTTGAATCAGGAAGGTACGGCATTCATCAACGAAATAGAGGACAGAAAGAACTATATTATCCGACGTTCGTCAAATCTGTCCAAGCAATCTCACATCATTGCCGCCAACCTCGATCAATGCATGCTGGTGGTTACCATCAACTATCCGGAGACTTCTACCATCTTCATTGACCGCTTTCTGGCATCGGCCGAAGCATACCGGGTGCCTGTCAATTTGATTTTTAATAAAATAGACATCTACAATGAAGATGAACTCCGTTACCTCGACACATTAATCAACCTATATACATATATCGGCTACCCCTGCTTCAAAGTATCTGCACAGACCGGTGAAGGCATGGACGCTGTCAAAAAGGCACTAAACGGCCAAGTTACCTTGTTTTCCGGTCATTCCGGAGTAGGTAAATCGACCCTAATCAACCTCATTTTACCAGGGGTCGATTTGAAAACCGGTGCCATCTCTTCCTATCACCACAAGGGAATGCACACAACCACCTTCTCTGAGATGTTTCCGGTAGACGATAAAGGAGGCTATCTCATTGATACTCCGGGCATCAAAGGATTTGGCACGTTCGACATGGAAGAAGAAGAAATAGGACATTATTTCCCCGAGATATTCAAGACTTCAGCCAACTGCAAATACAACAACTGCACACACCGCCATGAACCGGGATGTGCTGTACGGAAAGCAGTGGAAGAACACTTCATCAGCGAATCACGCTATGCCTCTTACCTCAACATGTTGGAAGACAAAGAGGAAGGAAAGTATCGTTCTGCTTTTTAAAAACTGGACTACTCAATACTTCCCATACAAACACAGGGCATGTCAAAATCATTCATGACACGCCCTGTTTATATATACACCCTGGGAAAATCCCAGGGTTATCTATTCATGCCAAAGGCAATTACTTGGCACAGTTCCAAGGTTTCAGCTGCTTGAAGAAGTCGTTACCTTTATCATCCACTAGGATAAATGCCGGGAAATCTTCCACTTCAATCTTCCAAATAGCTTCCATACCCAGTTCCGGATATTCCACACACTCAATGCTCTTGATGTTGTTTTGAGCCAAGATAGCAGCCGGCCCGCCGATAGAGCCCAGATAGAAACCACCATACTTCTTACAAGCATCCGTTACCTGCTGACTGCGGTTACCCTTAGCCAACATAATCATGCTACCGCCATGACTCTGAAACAAGTCAACATACGGATCCATACGGCCCGCTGTGGTGGGACCCATAGAACCGCAAGCCATTCCCTGCGGAGTTTTTGCCGGACCAGCATAATAAATAGGATGCTCCTTGATATATGAAGGCAAATCTTCACCGCGGTCCAGACGCTCCTTCAGTTTGGCATGTGCAATATCGCGGCCTACTATAATCGTTCCGTTCAGTGACAAACGAGTGGCTACCGGATATTTAGTCAGTTCTTTCAAAATTTCCGGCATCGGACGATTCAAGTCGATACGTACCACATCCCCTTCACCAGCCTGACGCAAAGCTTCCGGAATCAATTCACCCGGATTAGCATCCAGCTTTTCAATCCAGATACCATCTTTGTTGATCTTACATTTAATGTTACGGTCGGCAGAGCAAGAAACACCCAGACCCACCGGACAAGAAGCACCGTGACGAGGCAGACGGATGATACGCACATCGTGAGCCAAATACTTACCGCCAAACTGAGCACCCAAACCAATCTTATGAGCTTCAGCCAACACTTCTTTTTCCAATTCTACATCGCGGAAAGCACGGCCAAATTCATTACCGGTAGTCGGCAGATTATCATAGAAGTGAGTAGAAGCCAGTTTCACAGTCAGCAAGTTCTTTTCAGCCGATGTACCGCCGATAACAAAGGCAATGTGATAAGGAGGACAAGCTGCTGTACCCAACGTCTTGATTTTTTCCACCAAGAACGGCACCAGTGTACCCGGATTCAAGATAGCTTTTGTTTCCTGATACAGATAAGTCTTATTGGCCGATCCGCCCCCCTTCGTTACACACAGAAACTCATATTCCATGCCTTCAGTAGCCTCGATATCAATCTGAGCCGGGAGATTACATTTCGTATTCACTTCTTCATACATGCTCAGCGGTGCATTCTGAGAATAACGCAGATTCTCTTCCGTATAGGTTTTATACACACCCAGAGAAAGTGCTTCCTCATCACAGCAACCCGTCCATACCTGCTGTCCTTTTTCACCGTGAATAATCGCAGTACCGGTATCCTGACAGAAAGGAAGCACCCCTTTCGAAGCCACTTCCGCATTACGCAAGAAAGTCAAAGCTACATATTTATCATTATCACTGGCTTCCGGATCATTCAAAATTTTAGCCACCTGTTCGTTGTGTGAACGGCGAAGCATGAAAGACACATCACGAAAAGCCGCGTTAGCCATTGCAGTCAACCCTTCTTTCTCGATTTTCAAGATAGGTTTACCTTCAAACTCGCTTACAGACACATAGTCTTTGGTAAGCAGATAATACTCAGTTGTATCTTTCCCCTTTTCAAACATAGGTTGATACGTAAACGGAGGTGTTGCCATAAATTTATTATTTTATTACGATAAGTTTATTGTTTTATTACGTAAAGTTAGTTCGTGAGACAAAGGTAATAATTAAGCGTGAATTATTACTCCATCCCTTAGGCTTTATTTACTCTTTTATATTTTCGAAAGACAATCATCAGCCAGACAAAAAAAATGCCCCAGGCTTCCAAGCAGAAGCATACATGGGATACTCATTCTTCCTCGTACGTCTGATAAAGAAAGTCGTTGTAGGGATACTTCTGAACGTGCAGTTCCCTCACGCGTTTATAGACCACACTCTTCAGTTCATCCAAATTGATTTTCTCGCGGGCGGAAATAAAGAGACAATTATCCTCCATCTTCGCCATCCACGTATTCATCAGTTCCTCGAGCGTCAGATTTTCCTTCGTGCGGGGTGTCAAGTCATCCGGAGCTTTTTCCACATACGTGTAAGCATCAATTTTGTTGAACACCAAAATCATAGGTTTACCCCCTCCGCCAATTTCAGCCAGAGTTCTGTTCACCACCTCAATCTGTTCTTCAAAACTCGGATGCGAAATATCCACCACATGAATCAGTAAGTCAGCTTCCCGTACCTCATCCAACGTAGACTTGAAAGAGTCTACCAAGTCAGTAGGCAACTTACGGATAAACCCTACCGTATCCGAAAGCAAGAAAGGTAAATTGTCGATAATCACCTTACGCACCGTTGTATCCAGCGTAGCAAACAGTTTGTTTTCCGCAAAGACCTCACTCTTGGCCAGCAAGTTCATCAACGTTGACTTCCCCACATTCGTATAGCCTACCAGTGCCACGCGAATCATCCGTCCGCGATTCTTGCGCTGAGTCGCTTTCTGCTTGTCAATTTCCACCAGCCGTTCCTTCAGCAACGACATACGGTTCAAAATAATACGGCGGTCCATTTCAAGCTGCGTTTCACCCGGTCCGCGCAAACCTACCGAACCTTTACCGCCACCGGCGCCGGAGCCACCTCCCTGTCGTTCCAAGTGAGTCCACAAGCGCTGCAGACGAGGTAACATATATTTGTACTGCGCCAGTTCCACCTGTGTTTTGGCATTTGCAGTCTGTGCACGCATGGCAAAGATATCCAGAATCAGAGAAGTACGGTCCAAAATCTTCACCTTCAGTTCCGCCTCGATATTCCGGATCTGTTTCGCCGAAAGTTCATCATCAAAGATGACCATTCCCACTTCACGTTCCTCTTCCTCCTCCTGCAAGATATATTGTTTGATTTCCTCCAGTTTACCTTTTCCCACATACGTCACAGAGTTGGCAGCAGGTACCTTCTGAATAAAACGTTTCACCACTTCCGCCCCAGCCGTCTCGGCAAGGAACGCCAATTCATCCAGATATTCATTTGTCTTGCGCTCATCCTGCATCTGCGTGATAAGTCCCACAAGCACTGCTGTTTCCACCTTGGCTTCGGATATAATAAATTCTTTCATTTTCTACTAGTCGTATATAATCATATGAGACGCAAATATAACAAAAAAAGGGGGGTAGCACTACGCTTACCCCCTAAAAAATCTTTATATATCCCAATAATCAAATCATTCCTTCCTTCACGATATCAATCAGAATCGGTTTCACTCCGCTTACGAAACATTCCACAGCAATCACCATCAGAATCAACCCCATCAAGCGCATCATCACGTTGTTGCCCGTTTCACCCAGCAGATTAACCAGTCGTGTAGAAGCCCTCAAGATAAAAAAAGTCAGCAGATAAATCAAAGCGATGACACCGATAAGCACACTTTTCATCTCAAACGAATGCGCATCCTGCATCAG
>AMCI01001857.1_pt1 | contig 10669 bp, 7 predicted proteins | sample 419838 | NCBI WGS metagenome assembly AMCI01 (sample SAMN01090643, study PRJNA158313) | gut metagenome
AAAGGTATAAAGAAACATTAAATACAAGAAGTTCCTTGTTTAACAGGAACAAATATAGCGATTTTTGGGGACTCATGCCACTTTGTTCCTTCTTTTTTTCACCGGAAGGCTCTTTTTTTTCTCCCGCTTTTCCATTCCGCTTTTCCTCCCGTCTTTCAGAACTTTTCTTCCTGTTGTGCGCGCACTTTCCGTGCACTTACCATGAACTTACCATGCACTTTTCCTCCTGTCTTTTCGTACCTTTTCGCACTTTTACGTTCCGCTTTCGTGTATGTTCGTTCCTGGCATTCCCAATGCTTGCATAGTATAAAAAAACACTCTATATTTGCTCCCCCCCCTAAAAAAACAACGGGGTCAGGAAGGTACGTTGCGCAACGAAAAAACTCCCCTGAAGCGAACAGAAAATTAAAAACAAACCCAAAAAAAATCCTTTTAAACAAGCATCCTTATGGAAGCACCCAAACCGATGGAAGCCCCGTCCTGGACACCCCAGGCAGCTTCCCTACTGCAAGGAATGAACCCGGGTCCCGGAGCAGCACCCGAAAAGAAAGAAAGTCCGGCAAAGCAAGAAAGTCCGGCAAAGCAAGAAACCGCCTCCAAACCCGTCAAAAGACGCAAGTTTTCAGTCACTGCTCTTCAGAAAGAAATGAACAGATGGAACCGACTGAAGATTACCGACCTGTGTTGTTACAAACTGTTGCGCCTGTACATCGGCATGCCGGAATTTCTCGACGAAAGCGGTATCTACCCCATGAACGAAATGTATCACATTTCCGTGAAAATCTACAATAAACAAGGCAGAAAGCTGCTCCGACTGATTGAAAAGAGCGGCTCATTCAAGTTTCTGGTGGATACGCAGACCCAGCAGTGCGTAGGGTTCTTTTCACCGGCTACCCTGCTGCTGGACGACCTCGAGACTTACCATCCGAAAAATCCGGAGTTTTTACAACTTCCTGTCGTTAATTTCTGCACCCTGCAGAAAATGACGGCGACGCAGAAAAAGACGACGCCGCATAATAAATACTATGTCTTAGATAGTCTTACTCATCAAGATAATCATTTTCAGAATCCTTCTACGAAGGAATGCCTGACGGCACCCGGCGAAGAAAATTCATGGGACCAGTGGTTCGTGAAGAGCGCCAGCCAGAAGAAGAAGGCACCCACAGATTACGGGGATGCGGAAGAATTCTTCCGCCAGCTTTTCCAACCAGGCAAGACGCAAAAGGACTTCCTGGAACCACAGCGGGTCTTGCTGATGCGACGATTTCATCTGAACCGCGAGGAAGCCGACATCGAGGTGGGCTACTTCATCGACCATTACCTGATCCCGCACTTCAACGCTGCTTCCACGTTCCGTTCCACCCCCTTCGCCGGACGCTGTGCCTGGCTGCAGCACATCTTGAACCAGCACTATATCCAAGGGCAGCTGGACGATTCGCACCGCGCCTGCCTGGATACGATTGCCGCCCTTCGCCGACAGCATGCCGAACAACAGCGAAAGGCCCAGTACGAATACCGCCCCCTCTCGGCCTACGAATGGACCCACCCACAAACGGGCCAACGCTACTACCGCGACCCCGACGACGGTGTCATCGACCTGCCGGCCGAGGCTCCGGCCCGCCCCACGGCAACCGCCCGCTGGAATCCCTACACCCGGACCTGGACCGACGAGGCGACACCGGAAAACCCCACGGAAATGGAACCAACCGACGGAACCTCGACCGACGGAATCACAACCGACGGAATCCCCGACTTCGACGACGTGTTCGGCAAAGACGTGTTCGGAGAAGAAGGGGACGGCGAAAACGTGTTCGGAGAAGAAGGGGACGGCGAAGACGTGTTCGGCGAAGAAGCGATTTTCGGAAACGAAGCCGCTGAAGAGACATCCGGGGAAGGAGGCGAACGATGAGCCTCCGTTCCGACCATCCCGATTGGCCCGTACTGACCTCCGACACACTGGAGAACCCGAAACGGGCCGGCAGAAGCTGGGTGTGCACCTGCCCCCTTTGCCACACGCATCACCTGAACGTCGACCGCCGTACCGGACTCTTCAAATGCTGGTACATCGGCTGCGAATTCCGGGGCATCCTCGAGGACTTCCGCAAGAACCCTGTCGACTACGACCGGTACCGCCACACACACGGCACCCCGAAATTCGGAAACAACGGAAACAACGGAAAACGACGCCCCAACCCCCACAGCTGCTGCGACACGAACGCCGACGGCTGGCAAATCCTCGGGTCGGACGACGACCGCATGGATTAACCCCAACGAACATGGATACATTCAACCTGCGGTGCGACGAGGCAACCGAATCCCGTCCGCCGCGCAAACTTTCAGCTATCATGGAAGAAATAGACTGGTTACAAAACCACTTACCGCAAAACGGAAACAACAACGAAGCGAATCACAACAACGAAGCCAACCACAGCCATCCGGAATCCTTGGGCGCCTACCTCCGCCAACAGTTCGGTCTCGACAGCTGCGACACCCTGCCCCTGCCGTCCGATTTCAAGACCCTGGCGCCCGAGAAGCAGAAAAAAGTCTTCCCCCTCACCGCCAACCCGAACACCTCCAACCCCGCGGAACGTGCTGTGCAGTACTACCTGCAGGCGAACGGCATCTCCCTGTCCACTGCCGTCGAACTGGGATTGGGCTATGCCCAACTCTCCATCGAGCGCGACAGTCCGAAACGCGATGCCAACGGTCAGCCGCTGAAGGAAAAAGTGCTCCTGCCCTTCCTGGCTTACCCCTTCCGGGTGAACGGACGCATCCTCAGCTACAAGGCCCGCAGCTGCAACGCCCTGCCGCCCGTCTATGCCGACGAGCCGGTCCGCTTCTCGAAGTACTTCATGCAGCTCACCGACCATTCACCCCTGGGCATCTCGCCCTTCCACATCGACTGCATCGCCCCCGAACGGCTGCAGGGCAAACGGGTGCCGCAGTTCCTCCTCACCGAAGGCGAAAAGGACTGCGTGGCCCTGTGCGAGGCGGGCTTCCCCTACTGCATCAGCGTGCCCAACGGAGCCGACAGTAACCCCGAGGAATACCTGAAGCCCTTCCTGGGCTGGCTCGAGGCGGTCGATTCCGTGGTGCTCTGCGGCGACACCGACCTGCCCGGCCGCACCATGGTGAGCCAGCTTGCCCAACTCCTGGGCAGCCACGCCCGCTTCGTGAAGTACCCCGCCGACTGCAAGGACATCGGCGAAGTGCTGCTGCGCTACGGCAAGGAGACCGTGCGCCATATCCTCGAGAACGCCCATCCGCCCAAGCTCGACCAGATTGTCACCGTGGCCCAGTTGCACGACACCATCCTCGACTACCTGGACGGGAACTACGACCACGGCTACGACGTGGGCTACGGTCCCTACACCAACCACGTGTTTCATCCCACCCACGAAGGGGGACTCATCGTCGTCACCGGTCAGCCCAACTGCGGCAAGAGTTCCTTCCTGAAGGACCTGATGCTCCACATGATGGTGAAGGAAGACATCCGCTGCCTGCTCTTCTCGTTCGAAGACCCTGACAAGGCCAAAAACTACGCCCAGATGGTTCGGCTCTACCTGAAGACCAACAACCCGCGCCACCTGCCCCGCGCCGTGTGCGAGGACTGCCTGCGCTTCCTGAACAACCACATGGCGCACGTCGACCTGCAAGGCGAGCTCGCCACGCCCGACCGCATCTACCAGTTGGCCGACAGCTACCTCCACCAGCATCCGTTCGACTACCTCATCATCGACCCCTACGTGTACGTCGACTTCAAGGACCGTCCGAAGGACGAGAACGAAACGCAGAACGTGAAGTACCTGCTGACGAAGCTGCAGAGCTGGGGCCACCGCAACCACGTGTGGGTGGTCATCGTCGCCCACCCGCGCAAGTCGGTCACCGCCCACGGCGGCCACACCAGCGACGACGTGAGTCCCGACGATATCGCAGCTTCAGCGCATTGGAAAAATCTGGCCGACTTCCTCTTCGCGCTGAAGCGCGTCAACGAGCCCGGGAGGCACTACACGGAACTGAACATGCTGAAGGTGCGCGACCAGGACCTCTGTTCCACCGGCAAGGTGTACTACGTGCGCCAGCCCTGGGGCACCTTCCTCGAGATGCCCGATGCCGAGAGCTGCGAGCAATGGTACCAGGCGCACGAATGAGCTGACTGAAAGAGAAAACTGAAACTGAAAACTAAAAAACAAAAACTGAAAACGAGAAAACGAGAAACCCTTATGAAGTACGGCACGCTGACCGACGCCCTCCATGACTGCAACGTCGGGTACGACACCCTGCCGCTGGCTCTGGAAGCGTATGCAAAGGGCCCTCCCGAGCCCAAAGGAACCCTCTTTCTGTCCATCCTCCTGGATACCTTTCCCCACTTCTTCTTCCAACGGATAAATGTTGCCATTGGAAAAGCTACCGATACAAGAAAAAAGCTCTCCGTCAAGAACCTGTTTCTTGGCGGAGAGCTTTTTTTGTGCTTGTTTTTCTCTGACAATTAGTTCCTGCAGAACTATGTAAGCAAGAAGCGTAAAAGGAAGTCTTAGAGGTAGTCGACAGCATCCGAGAAGAAATTCAGCTGCATGTGCTTGAGGAAAAGAGCGCTTTTGTTTTAATTTCTTTTAGGGCTAGTAGAAAAAAATAGGTTATTTTAATGAATTTATCAGATTATAATCTTATCTTTGCATCCTAGGAATGCCTGATTGGTGTTTCATGGATTAGTTCTGCAGGAACTAATCCATGAATAGGAGTGGTTCCTTCCTTAATGACCTATTAACGCTAACTATTAATTGATTAACTATATCTAAAAACAAAGTAACGCCTATGAATGGATAGAATTAACCTTTGTTGATTGTAGAAAGAAGGACGCTAAATGTCTTCTGCTAAAGAAAATTCTATTATTTAAAAGATTCACTATGAATAAACAAACCTATTTGCAGGGTAAGTCGGGCAAATTCCAAAGCCTCACTTATTCCAAAATGGCAGGGGTCGGATTGTTCTCCCTGCTCCTAAGTGCCTCTCCTCAAGTAGCGTTGGCTCATAATATGAGTCATGCGGATGCAGTCAGCATCGCCCAACAAACAGCACAGATCAAGGGTACTGTTATCGACAATTCCGGTATGGGTGTCATCGGTGCTACCGTTGTTGTGAAAGGAACAACCAACGGGGTTGTGACTGATTTTGACGGCAATTTCGTACTGAATGCCAAACCGGGTGACGTGCTGGAAATCTCGTATGTGGGTTACAAGACACAGACTGTCAAAGCTACAGCTCAACCGATGAGCATCACTCTTCAGGAAGATACCGAAACTCTGGACGAAGTGGTGGTAGTGGGTTATGGCAGCACGACCAAGCGCGATTTGATCGCCTCTGTTTCTACCGTAAAAGCCGAACAGCTGTCGAACATGCCGGTATCCAACATCGCACAGGGTCTGGCCGGACGTTCTCCCGGTCTGATCGTGCAGGCTGCGGGAGGTGGTATCAATGCTACACCGAAAGTCAGCATCCGCGGCGGTGGCGACCCGATTTACGTCATCGACGGTATCATCCGTTCGGCAGTGGACTTCCAGAATCTGTCACCGGACGACATCGAAAACATGTCTATCCTGAAGGACGCTTCAGCTACAGCTGTATACGGTTCGCGTGCGACCAACGGTATCATCCAGATTACTACCAAGCGCGGTAAGGAAGGCAAAGCCCACATCGAATATGACTTCAACATGAGCTTCTCACAGCCCAGTATCTGGCCCGACAAGATGAGCACCTACGAACGGGCGAAATACACCAATATCGCTTTCGAAAATGACGGTAAGGAACCATACTACTCACAGGAAGCTTTGGATCACTTCAAGAATGGCACCGACCCGCTGAACTATGCCAATACCGATTGGCGCAAGCTGGTGCTGAGAGATTGGGCACCTCAGTCGAAGCACTCGCTGCGCTTGACGGGAGGTACCGAGGCCAACCAATACTATGTATCGTTGGGCTTCATCGACCAGAACTCGTTGTACCGTAGCGATACACACTGGATGAAGCGTACCAACTTCCGTCTGTCGAATTCGGCATTGATCAAGGAATTGGGGCTGCGTGTCAACACCACCATCGACGGTTACCGAGAAAAGAACACGCACCCGTACACTTCTACCTCTAGTGGTTATTACAGTGTGTTCTCGCACATCAAGGACCGTGACAGCAGCAAGCCGGGTCTGAACAAATATGGCTTGCCTTATAACTCAACCGATAACCCGGTGGCTGAAACCGCCAAGGATGCCGGTTACATCCGCAACACGACCAATGTGATCAACGGTAAGGGCGAACTGATTTGGGAAGTGCCTTGGGTAGAAGGACTGAAGGTGCGTGCCGCCAGCAACTACCGCTACTACAGCGAAACTTCGAAGCAGTGGCGTAAGGATGCAGCGCAGTACGACTGGGATTCGCAGACACCGGTCTATGCCAACAAGCCTTTGCTGAAGCATGTATCGGGCAGTGGCTACTCGTTCACCAACCAGGCCTTCATCGAATATGCCAATCAGTTCGGCAAGCACTCGGTATCGGCTTTGGGAGGTTTTGAACAGTATTACGAAAATACCGAATCGTATGGCTTGCAGCGTGAAAACTATTCGTTCAACATCGACCAGATTGGAGTGGGTGACGTAAACAGCCAGACCAACGAGGGTAGCGAACAGGAAGCCGGACGTGCCGCTTGGATCGGTCAGGTGAAATATAACTATGACAACAAGTACTACGCTGAAGGTAGTATCCGTTACGACGGTTCCGACCGCTTTGCACCGGGCAAGCGTTGGGGTGCCTTCTTCAGCGGATCACTGGGTTGGGTAGTGACGGCCGAAAAGTTCATGCAGCCGCTGGTGGAAAAGAACATCCTGAACAGCTTGAAACTGCGTGCATCGTACGGTGAAACCGGTTTGGACGAAAGTGCCGGTCGTTTCCAGTACATGACTTCGTACAACTATAACCCGCAGGCTTCGGTCATCAACGGCAAGTATTATCCGGGCTTTACGGAAGGAAACCTGGCTTCGCCCGACTTGACATGGTACACCACCAAGCAGCTGGACTTCGGTTTTGACTTCGCATCCTTGAACAGCCGTCTGTATGGTTCGTTCGACTACTTCTACTATGCCACTACCGGTTACCTGGTGGCTCCGCGAGGAGATTCTTACCTGAATACCGCATTGGGTATCGGTCTGCCGCGTGTGGCTTCTGATTCTGAATCACGCCGTGCCGGTATTGAAATGCAGCTGGGCTGGCGCGACAACATCGGCGACTTCAAGTATGATGTGGCTGCCAACTTCACCGTGTACAACACCCTGTGGGCGCTGCGTGAAGACGAAGGGGAATCCGACCGTCTGAACCCGTACCGCCGCAACCAGCAGGTCAAGGAAAACTTCTATGGCTTGCTGTACAAGAACCTGGGTTACTATGTCAGCGCCGAAGATGTATACAACTCGGTGGGTATCATCAATTCGTACAACTCGGGCTATCTGTCGGCCGGTGACTTAAAGTATCTGGATGTGAACGGTGACGGTCAGATTACCAGTGAAGACCAGCGTCGTTTGGGACGTTCGGCTACTCCGCACAACCAGTTCGGTCTCAACATCAACCTGAGCTACAAGGGATTCTACTTCAGCACCCTGTTCCAGGGATCTTTGAACTTCGATATGTATGCGGCCGGCGAACTGAGCATGCAGACCGGCCAGAGCGGGGTGATGCCGGTGGCTTACGGCTTCCAAACTGACTTCTGGACACCGGACAACCGCCATGCACAGTATCCCCGTCTGATGTCGGATACCGGTAGAAATGCCAACAACAACTATGTGGGCAGTGACTTCTGGTTGATCGACGGCAGCTACCTGCGTATGAAGGACTTCCAGTTCGGCTATGACTTCAAGTACTCGCTGCTGAAGAAAGTGACTTGGCTGAGCCGCTGCAAGGTGGGTGTCTCGGGCCAGAATATCTTCACCATTTCGAAAGCCAAGGACTACGGACTCGACCCGGAACCGTCGGATACAGGTTTCAATGGCTATCCGCAGGCCAGAACCGTGGCATTTACTCTTAATTTAGGATTTTAATCAATAGAAAATTATGAAGAACATATTGAAATATAGTTTGATTAGCTTGAGCTTGCTGACTTTCTCATCCTGCATGGATACGCTCGATACGCATCCTACTACCGTATTCCCCGGTGAAGTGGTATGGGGCAGCAAGGCCACTGTGGAAAGTTTTATCTACGCTACCTATACGGATGTCATCCACAACGGATACGCCGGTTCGGGCAGTAGCGTGGGTTGGGAAGCACGTACACCCAATTCTGTGAAATGTTCACAGGTTGGTGAAGGTATCGACAATGTGGCAACGGAGTTGGGACTGAGCAGCGGCAACGACTGGGGCTGTGATAAGTTCGGTCTGCTGCGTAGAGCGAACCTGATCATCACTAATGTGGAAGCTAGTACCGTATTGAGTGATGCCGAAAAGCTGGAACTGGCAGCGCACGGCTACCTGATGCGTGGTATGATTTTCTTCGACCAGGCTCGCTTAATGGGACGTTTCGTCCCTGTTCGTCAGGTCTTCACCATCGAGGCTCCTGAAGAGGTCAAGATTCCGATGACAGCCAATGTATCGGAAAGCTATGACATCGTCATTGAAGACTTGAACAAGGCGGTCAAAAACTTGCCGACTGAAAACTTGGCCGGTCTGCCCACCCGTTATGCTGCCGGTGTGCTTCTGTCAAGAGCTGCTTTGCAGGCTTATGCATATACAAAGGAAGACCGTTATCTGGATGTAGCCATTGAAGCGGCCAATTTCGTGATTGACGAATCGGGAGCTACCCTGGCTACCAACCTGACACCCGACAAGAGCTTGTGGAATGAAACAGACTCGTACAACCCCGAAATCCTGTGGGCGTACTACCGCGAAAAGCAGAATACCAGTGTATCGGCTTTCGACGAACTGATGCGTACGTATCCGAATATCTCGACCGACAACGTGTTGAACTCGCTGTCGCCCGTGCCCTTGAAACAGGCCAACGGTCAGACCTTCGAAGGTTGGGCCATCTTCTTCCCCACACAGGATCTGGCCGACCAGTTCCTGGTGACAGACGAAAAGACAGGTAAAGCGCTGCCTTGGTATGAAACGTCACAATACCTGGCCAATGTGGACATCAAGGACCCTGCTACAGTGACTGCACCCGGACAGCTGGATGCCTACAACCAGGCCAGCTCTACGGCCCGCCGTATGCCTACTCCGCAGGATTTCCAGGACACGAAGGCCGGTTATGCTCCCTTCAAGCGTTATCACGAACTGAAGGCTGCCAACGACGGACGCGACCTGAGTGACCTGATGTACAAAAACCGCGACAAGCGTTTCTATACCACCATGGTACACGACAAGTGCACCTGGATGAATGAAGACATTGAAACGAATTTGGGTGGTAACCTGTCGGCCGGTGTGCGCGACAAGGAAGACGGAGGATGGTACAATACTGTTACCGGTTACTACTGGAGAAAGAGCAATATCGAACATCCGGAACCTCGTGCTTACCATAACTCGAAAGTGGCGCTCCACTTCAACATCGCTCGCTTGGGTGAAGCTTACCTGAACAAGGCCGAAGCTCTCTTGCTGAAGAAAGACATTTCGGGTGCGGTTGAAACACTCAACAAAACTCGTGTAGCGCACGGGGGCATCGCTCCTTCGGAAGCTACTAGCGAAACAGCAGCTTGGGCGGACTACATCCGTGAACGCAACTGCGAAATGGCCAACGAGACCGGTGATATCTACTTCAGTTATCTGCGTTGGGGAAAATATGGTGGCGCTGCCAACCAGGGTCGTGAACCCGGTGGAATCATCGCCGACCTGGACCGTCCGGCTTACAAGATTGAAATCAGCCGTGACCGCAAGAAATTGCTCATTGGTCAGGTTACCCTGCTGAACAGTGCACAGCGCAGTTTCACCGACAGACGTTATTTGATGCCGATCAATCAGGGATTCCTGAATACCCGTGAAGTATACGGAATCAAGGATGCCCAAAATGAAGGCTGGTAATTACTAATTGACTAAAATTTTACGGAACATGAAAAAATATTTGAATATCCTCGCTGCCTTCTTCGTGGCAGTATTGACTACATCTTGCCTGGATAGTGACCTGGAGGACCTGGGTGAGCACAGCGGTTGCAGCATTGAAACCGCCAATGTCTACTGGCGCTACTATGGCAGCAACGTGAATCCGGGAACAGGCGAACAGGAAGTGAAGCAGGTTTACCTGGCTGCAGCCCGTGAAAAGGATGAAGAGAACTGCACCTATAAGGTGCGTTATGTGCTCAATAACATTCCCGAAGCTGAACGACCCAACTTTACGGAATCCAAGATGGTGGTGGTACTCACTGTTTCACAAGCAGCCATCGTGAAGCCGGTGGGTGATGCTCCTACGTTGGGCGCACCGGGCGACTGGACCGGTGATCACCAGTATGAAATCACCGCAGCTAACGGTGACAAGAAGGTATGGACTGTGATTGTTGAACCCAATGAGTGATTGCAAACGACGATTTGTAAATTGTTTTAACATAATGAAGTATACAAGGGTGGGACGTTTTCTTGGATGAAAATGCTTCTGTTACCCACATAATAAAAGGTTAGTATATATTAGAAAAACTGACTAATTTAGGAA
>AMCI01001868.1_pt1 | contig 10567 bp, 10 predicted proteins | sample 419838 | NCBI WGS metagenome assembly AMCI01 (sample SAMN01090643, study PRJNA158313) | gut metagenome
CCTCTTTTGTCCATTTTTCGCGCCATACAGGTTCTCCATTCCTGTCTATTGCCTTGATGACGGACACATGCACCCCTTTTGTTCCGGCGATATTTGCCAGCACCGAGTTTTTGGAAATGAGGTTTCCGACCATGATAAATCTTCCCCGGCCTACATCCAGCGCTCCGAAAAGGGCTTCTTTCACCCAGTCAGTGATGTCATGCACCCGCTTTTCATTGCGACACAGTTCGTCATCGTCCAGATCGTCTATGACGATGTAGTCCGGGCGTGCTTCGCGGTCGCGCAGACCACGCGGAGACTGTCCCCTTCCACAAGCGAGGAATTTCACTCCGTTGGCCGCCTTGAACTCCCCTTCCTGCCAGGAGGCATTTCCTTGCTGCTTGCCAAAATCGGCAATGATGCGCTGGTTATGCTCCAGTTCGGCCTGAATATCCCCTAGCAGACGTGTAGCCGAATCCTCACTCTTGCCGACTACAACCATAAAATTGATCAGCCGTTTGGGCTGGAACATCAGCCATAGTGGCACAAAGATGTCCATGTGTGTGGACTTGGCATGACCACGCGGCCACATGAAAACCGCTTTCAGATTGGGCGTGCCCTTCACTTTGGCTGCTGCCGCATTGTGGAAGGGGGCATTGTGGATGGTTCGTATGACTTCGCCTGTCGTCTGATCCCGGAGAGTGAGGAAATGGGGAAAATAATACTCGCAGAAAGCGGCATAGTTCCCCTGCAGGCGTTGAATGCGTCTGTCCTTTTGTGCCGGAGTTTCAGTAGCGAGGAGAGCCGTATCCGTGATGGACTGCACTCTTTTGCAATGTTCCTTCCACTGTTCGTAAGCCTGTTTCTTTTCCGCTGCTGTTGCCATGTCCTTTATTCTTTATTTAATGCCCATCTGCTCTGTGATATAGAGGTCCTGGTATTTGTTGATAGCCTTGACCAGTTCCGGAGTGACTTCCGGGTCGATAGAAGAACGATATTCAATCCATTTTGAGAATGCCATAAAGACTTCGATGACATCCACTACATTGGCCTTTTTATCTAATTTTTCAATGACGGCCGATAGTTTGGCGAGTTTGTCGCCGAGTCCGGCCACCAGAGTGGGGTCGTTCGACTCGTTGACATTGGTGATAAGAGTATCAATGGTGAGCAGGAGTTTATTGACCAGTTCGGGGCGTGTGACATTCTTTGCCGCCCTTGCTTCCTTCCATCCGTCGGCTGCACACCATTTAGAGATGGTGACGCGTGACACGTCGACTTTCTCTGCAATTTCGGTCTGCTCCATTCCCGAAAGGAAAAGGTGACGTGCTAGTGATTTCTTTTTTTCGATATCTGCTTTTTTCATGCGCAATTTTATTGATTCCGCACAAAGTTGCCCCGAACGGCAGCGGATACCAAAAAAGTGTGCAATGGTTGCATACATCTGTGCAACCGTTGCATAGATTTTTGACGACACAGGAAAGCAAGTGTAATATTGCAGCATCGACGCACAAAGGCGCGATGATAAATATGAATAAACGAGTAAGAATTTCAAATGACAGCTTGAACAGCTACGGCAGCCGTGTGTTGACATCGGGCATGAATGTGGATCAGTATTGCCGGAATCCGGTGTTGTTGTACATGCACCAGCGTGGAAACGTGATTGGCTATGTAAAGGATCTTCGGGTGGAGAATGGCGAGGTTACCGGGGAACTGGTGTTTGACGAAGCAACCGATCTCAGTAAAAGATGCAAGAAGCAGTTTGAATTCGGCAGCTTGAGAATGGTCAGCGCCGGGATTGATATTTTGGAACTTAGTGAACAACCTGATCATTTGGTACAGGGGCAGACCTGCCCGACCATCACCAAGAGCAAACTGTATGAAGTATCGCTGGTGGACGTGGGTTCCAACGATGATGCCATCGTACTGATGAAAGATGGGAAGCAAATCACATTGGGAAAGGATGGAGATTGTCCTTTGCCACTAATCAATAACCAAAAAACAAAAGAAGAAATGGAACTGAAAATTTTGGCCCTTCAATTGGGGCTGCCGGAAACGGCGACGGAGGCTGAAGTGACACAAGCCTTAAATGAACTGAAAGCAGCCAAGGCAGAGAATGCTACTCTGAAAGGAAAAAACGAGCAACTCACCCTGGCCCACATTACCGGTCTTGTGGAAAAGGCTATGGAAGAAAAACGTCTGGGAGAAGATAAAAAGGCGCAGTTTATCGAATTGGGCAAGAAGGTGGGTGCCGATGAACTGAAGAATGTGCTTGATGCCATGCAACCCCAGATGAAACTGTCCACAGTACTGAAAACCGTAAATGGTCGTGTGTCGGCATTACCTACTACCTACGCAAAATTAAGTGAAGTGCCTGCCGATACGCTGCTTAAACTGCGATCAGAAAATCCGGATGAGTACAAGCGGTTGTATAAGGCCGAATACGGAATGGAGTGTGAACTTTAAAATAGAATAGTATGAAGAAGTTTGTAACAATGATTATTACGGCACTGTTGTTTAATTCGCTGACCGGTGCCGCTTTTGCATCTATATTGGGAATTGCCCCTATAGCGGGTGCTATTGGGATGAATGCAGTGGGTACGTTGTTAGGATGTATGCCGGATACTGCATCTATCCTTCGTTCCGGAGTGTTGAAAGAAGTTTGGACCGGTGAATTGGTTAAAGCTCTCCGTGCCGGTTTGGAAGGGAGTTGGTTGGATGGAATACCTGACCAAAGTTCCATTGTTGACAATGATGTGATACACTTGGTAGATGTGGGCGTTGATCCAGAAGTATTGGTGAACAATACGACTTATCCGATTGCCATTCAAGAATTGGATGACAAGGATATTGCCATTAAGCTGGATAAATTCCAGACCAAGGTAACCCCTATCACCGACGATGAGCTGTATGCCATCAGCTATGACAAGATGCAACGAGTGAAAGAGAGCCACTCGAATGCCATCAATGATGCGAAATTCGCGAAGGCGGCGCACAGCTTCTGTGCCCAATCCAACACGGCCACGACCCCCGTATTGAAAACCAGCGGACCGAAGGTGATTGCTACAGGCCGTCTGCGTCTTATTCCCGACGACCTTGTGGCATTGAAAGAGTCGTTGGACAATTTGATGGTACCGACAGACAACCGCAGATTGGTGTTGTGTACGGATCACGTGAACGATTTGTTGTTGGTGGACCAGAGTTTCAAAGAGCAGTATAACATCGACCGGAACACGGGCAAAGTAGGCAAACTGTATGGTTTTGACATTTATGAATATGCCAATAACCCTGTATATACGAGTGCCGGAGCGAAAAAAGCCATGGGCGCTACGGCGAGTGTCGGAGAGTTCCAGTGCTCTTTTGCCTTCTATACCAAACGCGTATTCAAAGCCACCGGTAGTACACGGATGTATTTCAGCGAGGCCTCTACCGATCCGCAGAACCAGCGCAATCTAATCAACTACCGTCACTACTTTATCGCCATGCCGAAGAAAGCAGATGCCGGAGCTGTAATGATGAGCGGATATCAAGCGTAGAAGATATGGGAAAGTTGAAATATTTAGTGATACACTGTACGGCGACCCCTGAGGGGAGAGAAGTGTCGGCGGCGGATATCCGCCACTGGCACACCTCTCCAAAGAGCGAGGGTGGGAGGGGCTGGAAGCAGGTGGGTTATACCGACCTGTTTCACCTGAACGGAGGCGTGGAGAGACTGGTTGACAACAATGAAGATGCAGAGGTGGATCCCTGGGAGGTGACGAACGGAGCGAAGGGCTATAACAGCGTGAGCCGTCATATTGTGTATGTCGGAGGTGTGGCTAAAGATGGCAAAAACCCTAAAGATACACGTACTGGCTGCCAGAAAAAAGCATTGGAGAAGTATGTAAAGAACTTCCACCGTAGATTCCCGGAAGTTCGCATTATGGGACACAATGAACTAGCGGCGAAAGCCTGCCCGAGCTTTGATGTGCAGGAGTGGCTGAAAGAAATAGGTATTAACCAATGATGATACCGGGTGGTATGGATTTTAGCGAGATAATGAACATCATTCTTAGCGGAGGCCTTGTAGGCACAGCAGCGACCATCGGTTCGCTACGTGCCACGGTGAGGAAAGCGAAAGCGGAAGCGATGAAGGCCGAAGCCGATGCGGAGAGTGTGCGTGTGGACAATGCGGAACATGCCACCCGCGTATTAGTAAGCAATATTGTGGTACCTTTAAAAGAAGAGTTGAATGCAACAAGAAAAGACCTGCAGGCGAATAAACGTGAGATGGCGAGACTTCGTAAGGCTATTGATACAGCCAACAGTTGTCGTCATCGTGATGACTGTCCTGTGCTTGGCGGGTTGCGCAAGCAACAGGAAGAGTGTGACAGCGGAGAGAAACCGGACGGAAACGGCAAGCGCCGACAGCGTGACCGGAAGTCACCGGGCGGGACTGGTGATGACGGGGATACCGGCAAGTGCAGTGAAACTGACGATACCGATGGACAGCCTCCGTAAGCTTCCTTCAGGCGCTGTATATCGCGGCAAGAGTGGACAGGCGAATCTGGCTATCGAGCGAGATGACAGCGGGCACATCGTGGCCGAAGCTTCGTGTGACAGCCTGCAGCAACTGGTGGTGTGGTATGAAGAGGAACTGATGCGCATCCGCAGCGAGACCCAAAGAGAAACTTTGGAAGATGTTCGAACGGAAATAAAACGATCTCCGAACCGGATGCGGGTGTTTGTCATAGGTGTATTGGCCGGTTTGCTGGCCGGAGTGTTATTAACAATCAAACTTTATAAGCAATGAACAAGAATTTTATGTACGGCATCGGTGCCGTGAAATACAAGGATTTTGTGGTGGGGTATATTGAAAAAAGTTCGTTTGACCTGAACGGGCAGAAACCCGAAGCCGCAAAAATCGAGGCGGAACAGGTGCCGGGAGCCCCGGTATTGATTATCCCACAGAGCAACGGAAGCATTGCACCCACTTTTAACGTGATACAGGCGAACTATGAAAACCTGAATGCCCTGATGGGCGGCACGCTCCATTACGCGAAAGACGACGTGGCGAAGAAAACCCCGATAGGCTGGACCGCACCCGAGGCCGCGCTGTTGATGCAGGGACCTTTTGAACTGGCACTGGTGAGCGGTCAGAGCATCCTGATACCGAATGGTACGTTGTTGAGCAATTTGGACGGTAAGCTGACGCTGACTGAAACGGCCAAGATAGCCTGTACGCTGGAGGTGGCTTTGCCGGAGGACGGCTCGAAGCCATACGGCGTATTTGACACGGGCTCGCTGCCAGCGGAGTGGGCACAGTACAAGTTACCGACCGCTGCTGCTGCGGCTGTACATACGGCAAATCAAGCGGGTTAGCGTATGGAAGACCGTCTGGATCGACTGATAGAGATGGAGTGTGCGGATGCGCTGCTGGACAGCGGCGTGTCCGTTCCTCTTAAAAGGTGGAAGCTCCCATGGAAGAAATGTCCGTTGGAGGTGCGTGTGACGATGAAGCGTCCGAGACTGCGCGGGCAGATTCTGCTGGCGAGGGAATATCTGAAAACGGGCGTTGCCCCGGGGTGGCAGCCAAAAGACAAGGCCGAGGAGGCGGCGTTTGTGGCAGAACACGGGGAGTCGATAAGTCGCCTGCTGGCCTATACGGTATGCCGTGGATATGTGGCGCGGCACGTGGGTATCGGGGTGACGGCATGGGTGCTTCGGAACTTCGTTGAATGGCGTTATCTGCTGGCAGCGTTCCGCACATTTGAGCGATTGATGGGCACGAAGGATTTTATGCATATTATCAGCTCGGCAGCCCGGGGGAACCCGATGACCGCGAGACTGAGCCATGGAAAGAGGGGGAGTTAAAGAACCGTTATGAAGGTTCCCATAGCCCTTTCGGCTTCGTGTGGCAGATAGCGAGCGCCACGGGCTGGAGCGTGGATTACATATTAGACGGCGTGAACTGGCAGACCCTGATTGTGATGCTGAGCGACGCTCCCAGATATGTACGGAAAAGAGGGTCCGTTTCCGGGAACGGAAGTGAGAACGAGCGTAGCGTCGAGGAAGAAGCGAACGAACTGGTAGGATTTTTTCAAAGCAAACTGTAATGAGCAAACCTGTAGAAGTTGAATTTTTGATGAAGGACAAACTTACGCCCGGCATTAACCAAGCCGAGCGTGAGGCGCTAGAACTGCGTAACACCGTCAGACTGTTGGAAGCCGAACTGGAAAGGCTGCGTCTTGTCGGAGAGACGGCAGCCCCCCATCTGGACCAAAGTGCCAATATTGCGCAAATTCATGCGTTGGAGAAACAACTTGAGGAATTGCGTGCCCGGTTGAAGTCGCTGCAGGAGGAATCGGAATCCGTACAGGTCACCCCTACAGATGTACCTGATGCACAGCGCCAGTTTAACGGCCTTCACAATAGCATTCAGCAGATGGCGCGTGAATTGCCCTCGTTGGCCGTGGGACCGCAAACGTTCTTTATGGCGATTAGCAACAACCTTCCGATATTTACAGATGAGTTGGCACGTGCACGCAAGGAATATGACGAACTGCAGAAGTCAGGAAAGAAAGGTACGCCGGTATGGAAACAGGTCCTGTCTTCGCTTTTCTCCTGGCAAACCGCCATGACCACCGGTATTATGCTGCTGGTGATGTACGGTGATGAAATCTGGAATTGGACAAAGAACCTGTTCAGTGCCAAGAAAGGCGTGGATGAATTCAATATCTCGCTCAAGGAAATGACCGAGATAGAAAAAGAGGGACGCGCCCAAATGGTGCGAACCCGTTTTGAATTGAAGTCGGTCGTCGATGAGATAAAGCACTTCACCGGCAGCAAGGAACAGGAAAAGGCGAAAGTGGAGGAACTGAACCGCAAGTACGGGGAAAGCTTCGGATACTATAAAACACTTTCTGAATGGTATGACGCCCTTATCCAAAAGAGTGAAGACTATGTGCAGGTACTTTTGCACCAGGCCAATGTTCAGAATCTTGTCAACAAAGCGGCAGAGGCTGATGAGGAAGTGAATAAAATAATGGCGCAAAAGCCGGAAGAAGCAGAAAGTGCCATGGGATTTTGGGGAAAGGTGGGTCAGTATATCATTCAGTCCTATATGGCAGAATCCGGACAAATCTATGATGCACAGGCAGCCATTAAACAGCATGACCAGGAAGCTTATGACATACTGTTGAAAAATGCAGAAAAAAAACGAGACGGTTATCTGAAAAAAGCGGAGGAAGAGGTAAAGAAAGCCGCAGAAACTGCCAAGAAAGGAAATATCGGTGGACATGTTGACCCTAAGCAGCCGGGAGCAGATCCAAAATCAGAAACGCAAAGACGGCTTTCTACAGAACGCAGGCTGGCACAGGAACTTGCCGCTCTGCAGGCTGAAAACCGAAAGGAAGAGATAGACCGTATGAAAGATGGCACTGATAAGAAACTGGCACAAATAGAATATGATTATAACGCGCGAAAAGAAGAAATTAACCGGCAGGAAGCTTCCTGGAAACGGGAAAACAAGGAAGCTGGCATAACTACCGGGGGAGGCGGTTTGACCCCAGACCAGAAAGACGCCCTTGCTGCTGCCAGGGATTCCAATGACAAGAACTGGAGTGCAGCCCTTGTTGCCACCTTTGAGGAAGAAAAGGAAAAAGAAGCCGAAGCCATGCGAGATTACCTGTCGGAATATGGAAACTACGAGGAAAAGAAACTGGCCATCACGCAGGAGTATGAAAAACGCATTGCAGAAGCCACGACAGAAGGCGAACAAAAAACACTTCAGGAAGAATTAAAGAAAAAAAAGGCTGACCTTGATATGGAGGAATTGAAGGAGGGGCTCGACTGGGAGGCTGTATTCGGGGACCTTGATAAAGTATCCACTGAAAGCCTGCAGACTCTCCGTACCAAATTGAAGGAATTTATCTCCTCGCAAAAAGGCCTGCAGCCGGATAGTTTGAAAGATCTGGTACGTGCGATAGATTCCATTGATAAAAAATTAAATGAGCGTAATCCTTTTATAGCGTTGAAGATATCCATGTCTCAGGTGAAATCTGCAACTTTATCCGTGAAGGAAGCACAGGATGCTTACAACAAGGCTGTTAAGGAGGGTACAGAAGTTGAGAAGGCGAATGCTAAAGCAACTCTAGATGCTGCCCGGAATGCAAAGCAGAAGGCTTTGTCTGAAGCCACAGACTCGCTGCACAACAGTGTGGAACAGGTAAAGGAATACGTGGGTGCTGCAGAAGACCTGTTTGAACTGGTGGAACAGTTGGGTATAGATCCCCCGGATTGGATGGGTGAATGGCTGGAGGGAATGGGCCAGATGCTGGACGGTTTGGAGAGCATAGACCTGACACGACCGATGACCGCTATTACTGGCGGAATCAAATCATTGAGTGGTGCAGTAAAACAAGTGTTCAGTATAGGAGGTATCATCAACTGGAACGGGAGCAATGCCAAGAAAGTGCAAGCTACCATTGAAAGGTTGACCCACCGAAACGAATTGTTGCAGGCCTCGATAGAAGACTTGACTGATACTATCAAACAGAGCCAGGGAACGAAGAGTGTGGCTGCGTATCGTAATGCGTACAAGATGCAGCAGAAAACGAATTCGAACTATCTGCAAATGGCGATGGCGCGAGCCGGATACCACGGGAAACATCATAGCTGGAATCACTACTGGAGCGGATTCAGCCAGGCACAGATAGACAAATTGAGCGAACAGATAGGTCGCCAGTGGGATGGAAACCTGTGGAGCCTTTCTCCGGAGGAAATGAAGGCACTGCGCAGCAATGTGGATATGTGGACGCAGATACAGAATACCGGTAAGGGTGGCTATGGTGAAAAACTGACTGATAAACTGGATGACTACATAGCTCAGGCTGGTAAATTGGAGGAACTGACTGATCAGTTGTATGAAGGACTGACAGGTATTTCGTTTGACGGAATGTACAGCAGCTTTATTGACAACCTGATGGACATGAAGTATGGTGCCAAGGAAGCGGCTGAGGACATATCCGAGTACTTTATGCGGGCGATGTTGAGCAACAAGATCGGAGAGATGTATAGTGAAAAACTGAAAGACTGGTGGGAGAAGTTTGGCAAGGCAATGGAGGACAATGATCTGAGCGATGCGGAACGGAACGCATTGACGGATGAGTACATGCAGTATGTCGAGGAGGCATTGAACCTGCGAGACCAACTGGCTGCCGCCACGGGCTACGATAAAACGGAGTTGAGCGGCGTGACCCAAAGTGCCAAGATGGGAGGATTTATGTCCATGACGCAGGAACAGGGCACGAAACTGGAGGGAATGTTCACCAGCGGACTGCAGCACTGGAGCAGCATGGATAGCCGGATGGAAAATGTGGTGGAGAAAATGGACACAGCGGAGGGACACCTGGCGCAGATAGCGGAGAATACCGGTGTGAGCGCCGGACACCTGGGCGAACTGAAGGAAATGATAAAGAAAATGATACGAGATGGACTAAAAGTGAAGTGATATGAATATACTGAGCGGACTTGTGCTGATGAACGGCACGGATATCTGGACTAAATATGGTGTGTTTTTGGTGGAAGAACATCGCGGTGGCATGGAGAACCTAACGGCTATTCTGACTCCGAGCAGGGCCAAGAAGGATACGGTCGTGGACATCCGGGAGGAGCATGGAGAGAAGTACAGCGCCGTGCTCACCCCACGGAATGAGGCAAGGGATGTGACGTTGCACTTTGCTTTGTATAATCCAACTAAGGCAGGCTGGATGAGACAGTACTTTGCTTTTGTTAACTTTCTGAAGCAGGGAAAGGACGGCTGGCTGGATATCAATTTCCCTCAGCTTGGATTACAATTGCGAGTGAAGTATGCCGATTGCACGAAGTTCACCCCTTTGACCTACCTCTGGAGGGAAGGTGTGCATGCGGGGAAGTTCAAGGTGAAGTTTCGGGAACCAAAGCCGGTTATATAACCATTCAAACACTATTAGAATATGCTTCTAACGATATATGAGAAAGGTGGTATCAAGCGTGCGGACGTAGCTGTGAACGACAGTTCGACCCAAAACAAGGAAGTGCAGGGGGACAATGTGCTTTCCTTGTCGTTCAGCTATTATTCGTTTTTGCCGCTGGACGTGAACGATTATACGGACTATCAAGGAGAACGGTATTGGCTGACTGAACGCTATACACCGAAGCAGGTGAGCGAAGGCGAGTGGACCTATGATTTGAAGTTGTATGGTGTGGAAAGCCTAATCAAACGCTTCCTGGTGTTGGAAACCACAGGCGGAGACACGAACCCCTTGTTTACACTGACGGCTACACCCCGAGCCCATGTGGCCATGGTGGTGAAGGCTATCAATGACGGTATGGGCCACATCACCGACTGGAAGGTGGGTACGGTGGAAGGTACGGAACTGATTACGATAGATTATGAAGGCATGTATTGCGACGAAGCACTGAAAGCCATTGCGGAACAAGCAGGCGGAAAAGTGGAATGGTGGATTGAAGGGCAGACGGTAAACGTGTGCCGGTGCGAACACGGAACGGCCGTCACACTTGGCTATGGCAAGGGGTTGACTTCGATCGAAAGAGATACGAGCAACACGGT
>AMCI01001879.1_pt1 | contig 10557 bp, 10 predicted proteins | sample 419838 | NCBI WGS metagenome assembly AMCI01 (sample SAMN01090643, study PRJNA158313) | gut metagenome
GGTGCTGAGTCTGCTGTCCTACTTGATATCTGCCTTTGTCCTCCTCTTCCAACGAATGAGTTTCAAACTGGAATTTTCTACGGCAGGCGAAACTTTCAGCCAGCGCGCCATGACGCTCTGCGTGGGTTCTGCCCATGGCTATGGACAGACACCAAGTGCTTCCCCCTATAACGGACAGTTGGACGTGAGCCTCATCACAACCCCACAACTCACCCAATTGTTCCACGGCATGTGGCTTCTCTTCTCCGGACGTTTCCTGAGCCATAAGGGAATCAAGATCTGGCGCACGCGTCAGATTGAATTCCATTCTTTAGGCAATGCGCCCATTAGTCTGGACGGCAGAATGATGCCCAAGGAGGTGACCCACCTTAAAGTGACGATTCTCCACGAAGCCATCGACTTCTTGATTTAGTCCCGATCATTAAAGGGACTTTCTACAAGAACACTTCAAAGAAATACAACCCATTCTTTTTTTACGATAAACAATCGCCCGATATTTCCATGCTGCACAATGGAGCATGGAAATATCGGGCGATTCTGTTGATGAAAGGCTACCCGACTATCCATTCGCAAATGCTGAAAACTTCGCTGAATGTTACAGCCATAAAGAGTTACGGCAAGAGAAAACTATTCCCTTAAAATACAGCCACCAATAACAGCCGATGAACAGCCATAAAAAAACTGCAACTCCCCAAAGGAGAGTTGCAGCTACTTTTAAATGCAAATGAATTAATCAAGATTTGCAAGTTTGTTTTCAGAACCCAAAACCTCAACAATCTTGTGTTCGTACTGCTTCTGCATGTTGTCGCGAGCAGGACCGAGGTACTTACGTGGGTCGAATTCACCTGGCTTTTCAGCGAACACCTGACGGATAGCAGCTGTCATAGCCAAACGAGAGTCAGAGTCGATGTTGATCTTGCAAACAGCGCTCTTAGCAGCCTTGCGGAGCTGTTCTTCAGGAATACCTACAGCGTTAGGCAACTTACCACCGAACTTGTTGATAGTGTCAACTTCTTCCTGAGGAACTGAAGAAGAACCGTGAAGAACGATAGGGAAACCTGGGAGCTGTTCCATAACTGCATCGAGAACGTCGAATGCCAATGGAGGAGGAACGAGGCGACCAGTCTGAGGATCTACAGTACACTGTTCTGGAGTGAACTTGTATGCACCGTGGCTAGTACCGATAGAGATAGCCAAGCTATCGCAACCAGTCTTAGTTACGAAATCTACAACTTCTTCAGGCTGAGTGTAGTGGCTCTCTGCGTGAGAAACTTCGTCTTCAACACCTGCCAATACGCCCAATTCACCTTCTACAGTTACGTCGAACTGGTGAGCATAGTCAACCACCTTCTTAGTCAACGCTACGTTTTCGTCGTAAGGAAGACCAGAACCGTCGATCATTACAGAGCTAAAGCCCATGTCGATGCAGCTCTTGCAAGTTTCGAAGCTATCACCGTGGTCGAGGTGAAGAACGATTTCAGGATGGTTGCAACCCAGTTCCTTAGCGTACTCAACAGCACCTTCAGCCATATAACGGAGAAGAGTCTGGTTAGCATACTGACGTGCACCCTTAGAAACCTGCAAAATTACAGGGCTCTTCTTAGCTGCAGAAGCCTTAATGATAGCCTGCAACTGTTCCATGTTGTTGAAGTTGAATGCAGGAATAGCATAACCACCGTCAATGGCTCTCTTGAACATCTCGCGAGTGTTCACCAAGCCTAAATCTTTGTAATTAATCATAATTGTTATAATTTGTAATTAAAAGTAAGATTTTACGAGAGCAAAAATACAATTTCTCTTTGTGACTAACAAATTTACAGTGCTTTTTTTTAGGTCGCCACTGCTTTTTTAAATAAAAAGTAACGCTACGGGCAATGCAAGGGGCTGTGCCGCCTCTTTTCTGATGCCTCTACGCCCTGCTCTTCTTCTCCTCAGCGCTCTATTCCAACGGACGTTTATCCCCCTTCCGACTCCCCCGCCCACGGCTGATTTACGAAAAACACGGGGAGAACTTGGCAATACCAAAACCAAAGCGTAATTTTGCAGTAGAAACGCAACTCGGAAGACGAGGCTCACGTGGGAGGTGCTAATGGGCAGCCGCCGCTGTGCCTTTCTTCTTATACCTATTAAAAAATGGAAAAAGAACTGCATACACGAAAAGAACAAATGGAGGCGTTCGGTCGCCTGCTCGACATTTTGGACGAACTCCGCGTGAAATGTCCGTGGGACCGCAAACAGACCAACGAGAGTCTGCGTCCCAATACCATCGAAGAGACCTACGAACTCTGCGATGCGCTGATGAAAAACGACAAGAAGAATATCTGCAAAGAATTGGGTGATGTCCTGCTGCATGTGGCCTTCTATGCTAAAATCGGATCGGAAACGGGCGATTTTGATATTGCGGATGTCTGCAACCAGCTTTGCGACAAACTGATTTTCCGTCATCCGCATGTCTTCCCACCAAAGGAGGATCCCGACCATCCTGCCGAGATCCATACGGCAAAAGAGGTGTCGGAACAGTGGGAGAAACTGAAGCAGCGGGAAAAGGATGGCAACAAGACTGTACTTTCGGGGGTCCCCAATGCACTGCCCTCCCTCATCAAGGCTTACCGCATCCAGGACAAGGCACGCAATGTGGGCTTTGACTGGGAAGAGAGAAGTCAGGTGTGGGAAAAGGTGAAGGAGGAAATCGGTGAATTCGAGGCGGAAGTGGAAAATATGGAGAAAGATAAGGCGGAAGCCGAATTTGGCGACGTACTCTTCAGTCTGATCAATGCGGCGCGCCTGTACCATATCAATCCGGACAATGCCTTGGAACGTACCAACCAGAAATTCATCCGCCGTTTCAACTACCTGGAGGCGCAGACCCTGCAGAAGGGACGCCAGCTCTCGGATATGACTCTGGCGGAAATGGATGAAATTTGGGAGGAGGCGAAAAAGTTGGAAACCGAACAGCACTAAGCGACAGGGAATCTTTCCCTGCTTTTCCCTTTGAAGCCTGTGAAGAGAAAAAGAGAAATAAAGAAGAGAATTGTTAATTCTGATAAAAGAAACGAAGCACCTCATATTTTTTATGTAAGTTTGCTCTTCAGATGAATATCTCTACCGGTGAGAACTGCTGTAAAAACGAAGACGCCCACGGCTCAGTCTTCTTCCTGCTGCTTCTCGCCGCCCTAAACTAAACCAGTTATGACAACAAAGAAAATGATACAGAAGTCCTCCATGGGACTGGCCCTTTCAGCGCTCACGCTGATGCCTTTCACTTCATGCTCCGACGACAACGATCCGATCACGATCTATCCGGAACTGCCGGCTGACGGGGCGGACAACATCAAGTCGATCGAGCACAAGGGCGCCATTGCCAATACGACTTACGACTGGAAGATGTCGTACTACGATAACCGCCTGACCAATGCGAAGGGTACCATCCGTGAACCTGAGGATGACAAGGACAAAAAGTTCTCCTATACCAGCGAAATCACCTATGGACACGACTTCATCAATGTGGTCAACAGCCATCAGGAGAAGGTGAAGATCGTGCTCAACCGTGCCAACTATATCGAGAAGATGACGGTCAACGAGAACACGTATGAGTTCCACTATGCCGATGACCACCTGAGCCGCTGGGAAAAGACCATTACGGAAAATAGCTTCGGCCATGCCAGCATCCACAAATCCTATGGCGTTATCGAATACCTCAACGGAGACCTGAAGTCGATCAAGACCAGCACCGACATCAATGACGAAGTGGTCACTACGACCTTCACGTCCAGCGACCTCGTCAACCACAACGGACTGCTGCCAGAAATGGTTTCGGCACAATTGGGCTGCATCGGTTTCGAACACCTCTATTATGCCGGTCTCCTCGGCAAACCGACAGTGCACCTGGTCAAGGCCATCAAGGTGGACCATTCCAAAGACAGCAGCAAGAACTATAGCATCGACTTCCACTATTCGCTCAATAGCGACAAGAATGTGGAGCTCTGTTCCTACACAACGCCCGAGGGCAAACCGGCATCGGTCATCTACAACTATTGATGCCGTTCCATCCTGCTTTGCTGCTCTGATTGGGGCAAAGGAAATCTACCGATAATATTTTAAGGAAAACCATTTTGAACGAGTTTATACATCTCAGCGAGAAAGACGTCGAAGAAGGACGTTTCACCGGGGAAGGTTATGTATTCTACCGATTTCCCGATGCTGATTGCTATACATTTGTATCACAACAGGGGCGGCCAGAAGAACTGGTCGCTCTTGACGTTTCCGACAGTTTCTCGGGAATCGTCATCGCTCCCTTCTCTCCCGCTGCCGACTGCCCCATCGTGCTCCTCCGACCGGACTATAGCCAAACGCAGCCGGTGAATCGCCTCACGTCTGCTGTTCCGGCTGCCGGTGAATATACCGACGACCAGGAAGAACGAAGAAAGGCATATGCCCAGAGTTTCCAGTCTTGCCATCAATGGCTGCTGGAGGGCACGGCACAAAAGATTGTGCTGTCCCGACGGTTGCAACTGGACAATCAGGCGGAAGCAGACTGGTGCCCTACGGCGCTCTTCCATGAGGCTTGCCGACGCTATCCCCACAACTACATCACGCTGTGGTGGACACGCCGCACGGGCTGCTGGTTGGTTGCCACGCCAGAAACCATCCTGCGCAACGCTGCCGAGGGGAAATGGCAGACCATGGCACTGGCGGGTACGATGAAATGGGAGGAGTATCAGCAAAATCCCGAGGAGGCGTGGACGGAAAAGAACAAGGAGGAACAGGCGTATGTCAGTGATTATATCCGCCAGCGCCTCCTGCCCTTTACGCAAAACTTGGAGATCTCCGACACTTATACGAAGCAGTCGGCTGAAATCGTACACTTGTGCACAGACTTTGTACTGGATCCCCTACCAGGGGTGACACTAGGACAGCTCCTGCAACAGCTCCATCCCACGCCTGCTGTGGGGGGCGTGCCGCAGGAAAAGGCGCTCCAGGCCATCGAACACTTCGAGGATTCGCCGAGAAAATACTACGGCGGCTTCAGCGGTCCGGTGAACTGGAACGGCGAGAGCCAGCTGTACGTTTCCCTGCGCTGCATGCAGATCAGTCCGCGCCAGGCCTTGCTCTATGCGGGCGGCGGACTGCTCAAACACAGTAGAGAGGAAGAGGAATGGAAAGAAACGCAGCGCAAAATGAACACGATGCTGCACCTCTTCAACTAAACGAATCCCTATCCTAAAACAAACAGAAATCATGTATTGCGACAAACCTCACGTTAACCAATTGACAGCCTTGCTCAAAGCCTACCCGATTCACCATGTCGTGGTGTGCCCGGGTTCCCGCAATGGCATCCTCGTACACAATTTCCATGCTGCCCAGTTTGTGGTCCACCCCGTGACCGACGAGCGGAGTGCGGCTTTTGTGGCGTTGGGCCTCTGTCTGAGTACGCGTGAGCCGGTGGCGCTTTGCGTCACTTCGGGTTCGGCATTGCTCAATACGCTTCCGGCCACTGCCGAGGCGGCTTACCGTAACCTACCCTTGCTCGTCATCTCTGCCGACCGTCCGCAAGAATGGATCGGACAGCTCGACGGACAGACCTTGCCGCAATGCCACGCGCTGATGCCTTATGCCCGCTCCTTCCAGCTCAATGAGTGGAAGACGGCTACGGAGGGTCAGTGGAATAACTTGCTGATCAATGAGGCGCTGCTCCAGCTGAAGCAGAACGGAGGGCAGCCCGTGCATCTGAATGTGCCGATCAGCGAACCCCTATTCAATTTTCATACCGAGAATTTGCCGCAGGAGCGGTTGATTGTCGAGGAATACTGCCAAGAAGAGGGTGGTTTCTCTCCCGCTACCTTGGCGCAGATCCAAGCTGCCGAACTGCCCATTGTCATAATGGGGCAGTACGAAAAAGGGGCGCTGGAGGCTGTGGCTGCCCTTGAGGCAAACAATGCCTTGCTCTTCCTGCCCGAGATCATAGCGGGACAGACCGGGAGCTGGCGCTCCAACATCTTGGAACACTGGCTGCCGGAAGTGGATTTCCAACCGGATTTGGTCATCCATATCGGAGGTAACCTGGTTCACAAGCAAACCAAACTCTTGCTCCGCAAACTGCCGTCCTGTCCGGTAATCCGGATCGAACCGAGCCCTGCCCTGCCCGACACTTTCAGGAAAATGACAAAGGTGATTCGCACCTCTCCGGAAAATGCGCTCAAACAATTAGCAGGCATCACGGGGGCAAAGGCGAAGGTGGTGGAATGGAAGAAAAGACTGGACCTTTGCTGCGACTGCACCCTGCACTACTCGCCCCAGCGCTACTCGGATATCGGCATCCTGCACGCTCTCCGTGCAGTGCTGCCTTCCGACTGTGCCTTGCAAGTGGGCAACAGTTCGGTAATCCGCAATGCAGCCCATTATTTTGACTTGCACAACCGCCGGCTGTTCTGCAACCGGGGACTCAACGGCATCGAGGGTTCGCTCTCTACCGCGGTGGGCTATGCCCTCGGCTACGAGGGAATGACGTTCTGCCTTATTGGCGACCTGAGTTTCTTCTACGACCAGAATGCACTGTGGAACCAGCAGCTGCCGTCCCGCTTGCGCATCTTGCTATTCAACAATTCGGGCGGACAAATCTTCTACCGACTGCCGGGGCTCGACCAAACGCCTGCCCTCTCGCCCTATATCGCCGCTTCCCACCATACCAGTGCCCGCGGCGTGGCTGAAAGTTATGGACTCACCTACTTAGCCGCCCACAACTACGAACAGCTCGGACCACAGCTGGAGCGGTTCCTCGATCCTCAAGAGGAGCGCCCCGTACTGCTGGAGGTCTTCACCCAGCGCGAAGACAACGAGAACGAAAGAATTAGAATCAAAGAATATATCAAAGCCTATTTTTATGGAAAGAAAATGGAACAAGATTAAAGAATACGAAGAGATCCTCTTCGACGAATACAACGGGATTGCCCGTATCACAATCAACCGTCCCAGATACCGCAACGCCTTCACCCCTCTGACGGTGAGCGAGATGAGCGATGCCTTCCGCTATTGCCGCGAATGCCAGGACATCAGTGTTGTTGTCCTGACCGGTGCGGGCGACAAGGCCTTCTGCTCTGGCGGCGACATGCACGTGAAGGGCGTGGGCGGTTATGTGGGCAACGACGGAGTGCCCCGCCTCAATGTACTCGACGTACAGAAACAGATCCGTTCCCTCCCCAAGCCCGTCATCGCCATGGTCAATGGCTATGCGATTGGGGGCGGTCATGTGCTCCACTTGATGTGCGACCTCACCATTGCTTCCGAGAATGCCATCTTTGGCCAAACCGGTCCGAAGGTTGGTTCCTTCGATGCGGGTTTCGGTGCTTCCTATCTGGCGCGCATCGTAGGTCAGAAGAAGGCGCGCGAGATCTGGTTCCTCTGCCGCCAGTATTCTGCTGCCGAGGCGGAAAAGATGGGCATGGTCAATAAGGTCGTTCCCTTCGACCGCCTGGAGGACGAGGTGGTAGAATGGGCGGAAACCATGATGGAACGCTCTCCGCTCGCCCTGCGTATGATCAAGGCAGGCCTCAATGCCGAACTCGACGGCCAGGCGGGTATCCAGGAACTGGCGGGCGATGCAACGATGCTCTACTATATGCTCGACGAGGCACACGAAGGAGGACAGGCGTTCTTGGAAAAGCGCAAGCCCAACTTCAAGAAATACCCCAAATTCCCTTAATTTTTTATAGCGCTGGCAACGCCGGGCGGGAGGATAAGGCCCTTCTGCCGGCTTCCAGCCGTTGATTCCGCTGTCCAAAATCTTGAATGCCATGTCTACACTCCAAGTACGGGTCATCCCCCGTCTTTTTCATTTCCGCCAGCCTGCCGGTACCTCACGCGGGGTCTACCTGACCCGCAAGGTGTGGTACGTCATCATTACTTCGCCCGACCATCCCCATGCACTCGGCATCGGGGAGTGTGCGCCTTTGCCCGACTTGAGTTGCGACGCCCTGCCCGACGAGGCCTATACGGCCTTGCTCCAGGACTTCGCTACCCAACTGCAACACCACGGTCATCTGCCCTACGAGGCGCTCCGCCCTTATCCGTCGATGCTCTTCGGACTGGAAACGGCGTGGCTTTCGTGGGAGGCTTCGCTGCGTGGCGACTATCTCAAACTCTTCGACAATCCGTTCACAGCAGGACAGGAGGGCATTCCTATCAACGGCTTGGTGTGGATGGGAAGCTACGAGGAAATGTGCCAACGGATGGAGGAAAAACTGGCGCTGGGTTTCCATTGCATCAAGATCAAGATTGGGGCCATCGACTTCGAGAAGGAGGTGGCACTGCTGCGCCAACTGCGCCAGCGCTACACACGCAAGGATGTGGAACTCCGCGTAGATGCCAATGGTGGCTTTACACCGGAGGAGGCGCTGGAGAAACTGACGATATTGGCGCAATTTGACATTCACAGTATCGAACAGCCCATCCGGGCTGGACAGTGGGAAGAAATGGCGCGCTTGTGCCGCACTTCCCCTCTGCCCATCGCTTTGGACGAGGAACTGATTGGGGTCAACGACATGGAACAGAAACGTGCGTTGCTGGATACCATCCGCCCGCAATACATCATTCTCAAACCTACCCTCCATGGGGGGCTGCGGGGAGCGGAGGAATGGATGCGCGAAGCCACTCTCCGCCAGATCCCGTTTTGGACGACCAGTGCACTGGAAACCAATGTGGCCCTGAATGCCATTGCTCAATGGCATGCGCAAATCCACCACTTCGGTATTCCGGCTCACGACCCTACACTAGGACTTGCCGACCATGCTGCACTCGAGGTTTTCTCCGAAGGAGCAGAACGGATGCCGCTCAACTTACCTGAGTGTGTTCGCTACCAGGGACTGGGCACAGGACTGCTTTTCACGGACAATTTCCAGGAAACGAATTTACAAATCGAGGGAGAGCAACTCTGGTACGGCCTTCCCAAGGATAGGGAGTTCAATGCCCAGCGTCTGCAATTCGAGGCAGAATGGCTGAGCGAAGACCCTACACTCGAGGTGCACACTTCGGGCTCTACCGGCCTGCCTCAGGCAATGCGTGTGGAAAAAAGGCGGATGGCTGCCAGTGCTCGCCGCACCTGTGCGGCGCTCCACCTCCCGAAGGGGGCTTCTGCCCTCCTCTGCATGCCGCTGCAATACATTGCGGGCAAGATGCAACTGGTAAGGGCGCTGCTCCACCCCTTGTCTGTCGTCACCGTCGCGCCCTGCGCTCATCCTTTGGCTAAGCTGCATCAAGCACCCTACTTTGCTGCCATGACGCCCATGCAGGTCTATTCGTCCTTGGCAACAGAGCGCGAACGCTTGCTGCTCCGCCAAATCCGATGCTTGATCATTGGTGGCGGTGCGATACCGCCGGAGTTGGAGGAGGTGCTCCGCACTTTTCCCCATGCGGTCTACAGCACCTACGGCATGACGGAAACGCTTTCCCACATTGCGCTCCGCCGCATCAACGGACCGGAGGCAACGGCACACTATATTCCCTTCGATGATGTCAAACTCTCGATCAACGAAGCGGGCTGCTTGTGCATCCAGGCACCGGAAATTGTCGAGGGTACACTCGTGACCAACGACTTGGCAACATGCTATCCTGACGGGAGCTTTACCATCCTGGGCAGACGCGACAATACCATCTGCAGCGGGGGCTTGAAACTCCAGATCGAGACCATCGAGAAGGCGCTGGCGCCCCTGCCTTTCCCCTTCCAGGTGACCGCAGTTCCGGATCCGAAATACGGGGAGGCGGTGACATTGTTATATGTCGCCAACGAGGAACCGATGGCGGTGGCGGCGGCTTGCCGACAATGGGTACAGGGCCCGCAATGCCCGAAACATTTCTTTGCGGTTGACCAACTCCCCACGACGGGTACAGGGAAACCGGCTCGGGCGGAAGCACGCAAAATCGCTGCCGGTTTCCTGAAGAAGCTGGCGTAGGCGACAACGGACGACAACCAATGGTCTGGGCCGCAACGAGAAACAACGATCAAACAACGATAACCATAGACACAGGTTCTGCCGGTGAACCGCACAACGCTGGCAGAGACCGCCACACGGAGTGGCATCATGATTCAGCATTCCTCTCATCCATGAGTAACACAAACGAAACCAACGAGGCGATTGAAAGAGCTCGCCAAATTATCGAGTTCACCAATATCCACCTGTTCCTCACCGGTAAGGCGGGTACGGGAAAGACAACTTTTCTCCGACGGCTCAAACAGGAGAACCCTAAAAATATGGTGGTGCTGGCGCCTACGGGCATTGCTGCTATCAATGCGGGGGGAAGTACCATCCACTCTTTCTTCCAATTGTCGTTCGCGCCTTTCATGCCCAATGACATCTACCGCAAAATGAATTTCAAACTTCGCAAGGAGAAAATCAAACTCTTGAGAAGCTTGGACCTCATTATTATCGATGAGATTTCTATGGTGCGTGCCGATTTGCTCGATCAAATTGATGCGGTGCTCCGACAGTACCGCAACCCTTATATTCCTTTCGGGGGATGCAACTGCTCATGATCGGCGACTTGCAGCAGCTCCCACCGGTAGCG
>AMCI01001891.1_pt1 | contig 10496 bp, 9 predicted proteins | sample 419838 | NCBI WGS metagenome assembly AMCI01 (sample SAMN01090643, study PRJNA158313) | gut metagenome
GTTAATTTAGGTAAGAACGAATTGACTAATCTAGCTTTAGGACAAGCCAATGTTATTCTTCAGGTTCTTGATAGAAAAGATGTGAAAGATAAATATAAAGTGGCAGTTGTGAAGCGTCCCGTTGAATTCAGTAAGGAAACTTATAACAAGGCTTACAATGATTTCAGCCAGTTTATTGTTGCGAATAATACGTTGGAAAAGTTGGTTGCTAATGCAGAAGATGCTGGCTATCGTCTGTATCCGAAGAACGATCTTTATAGCTCTGAACATGGAATTGGTGGTGTGAGAGCTTCTAAGGATGCTTTGAAATGGGCTTTTGAAGCTAAAGTCGGTGAAGTTTCCGGCTTGTATGAATGTGGTGAAAGCGACCATATGCTGGTGGTTGGTCTGGCTGCTATTCATCCGGAAGGATATCGCTCGCTGGCTGCTGTGAAGAATGAACTTCGTGAAGAAATTCTTCGCGACAAGAAGGCTGAAAAGATTATGGCTGACATGAAGGCTGCCAACGCTACTTCATTCGATCAATATAAAGCATTGTCCAATGCGGTTACAGATTCTGTAAAACATGTCACATTTGCAGCTCCTGCTTATGTGCAAGCTTTGCGTTCAAGTGAACCCATGGTTAGTGCATTTGCTTCAGTGGCTAAAGTGGGTCAGTTGAGTGCTCCTATCAAGGGTGCTGCCGGTGTGTTTGTGCTGCAACCTTATGCTGAAGAAAAAATGAATGAAACATTTGATCAGAAAGCTGAGGAAACAACCTTGGAAAATATGCACGCACGCATGGCTACTCAGTTCTTGAACGATCTTTATCTGAACGCAAATGTAAAAGATACTCGTTATCTTTTCTTCTAATTAGAGGGGATACGATTCATTTTACATCCGCATATTGAGGTGGATAACGCAAAAAATGAAAGAAACATTTGCGTTATCCACCTTTTTTATTTTTAGGTATTGATATATAATGACTTTATTTCTTATCTTTGCATACATTACTGAATAATTAAGCGTGTAGGATGATACAAAAGAAACCTCTGTTGGGAATGACTCTTTCGGAGTTGCAAGAAGTGGTAAAACCGTTGGGAATGCCCGCATTTGCCGCCAAACAGATAGCTTCCTGGCTATATATGAAGCGTGTGCGTTCTATTGATGAGATGACTAATCTTTCGTTAAAGTATCGTGAGCTGTTGAAAGAGATCTACGAAGTTGGTGCTGAAGCACCGGTTGATGAAATGCGTTCGGTTGATGGTACGGTGAAATATTTGTATCGGGTGGGTGATGCTCATTTTGTGGAAGCTGTTTATATTCCTGATGCTGATCGTGCCACTTTGTGTGTGTCTTCACAGGTAGGTTGTAAAATGAATTGTAAATTCTGCATGACCGGAAAACAAGGATTTACCGCCAATCTTACAGCCGGACAAATTATTAACCAAATCAATTCTTTGCCCGAATGTGCGAGTCTGACCAATGTCGTGATGATGGGTATGGGCGAACCTTTGGATAATTTAGATGAAGTGCTGAAAGCTCTTGAAATTATGACTGCCTCCTATGGCTATGCTTGGAGTCCGAAACGCATTACGCTCTCATCCGTGGGACTACGTAAGGGATTGCGTCGGTTTATTGAAGAAAGTGATTGCCATTTGGCCATTAGTCTTCATTCACCGGTTCCTCAGCAGCGTCGAGAGTTGATGCCGGCTGAAAAGGCTTTTTCTATCACCGAGATAGTGGATCTTCTTCGAAATTACGATTTCAGTAAGCAACGTCGACTTTCGTTTGAATACATTGTATTCAAAGGGGTGAATGATTCCTTGCTCTATGCTAAAGAATTGTTGAAATTACTGCGTGGAGTGGATTGCCGTATTAATCTGATCCGCTTTCATGCCATTCCCGGTGTAGATTTACAAGGTGCTGATATGGGAACCATGACAGCCTTGCGCGATTATCTCACTTCGCATGGACTTTTTACAACCATCCGTGCTTCACGCGGAGAAGATATTTTTGCTGCCTGTGGAATGCTTTCTACAGCTAAGCAAGAAGAAGAAAATAAGCAATAAATGAATTTCAAATACATAGAACTTATGAAGAAGTATCTAAATTATCTGAGTTTATGTCTTTTTGCACTGCTGCTGGCAGCTTGTAGCAGTAAAGACAAGAGTATTTTTACTCCTACGTCCAGTGGAAGAGCTTATGAAATTCTGGTGGTAATCGATCAGAATATTTGGGAACGTCCTTCGGGTCGTACTTTGTTCGATGTGCTCGATTCTGATGTGCCTGGTTTGCCTCAGTCTGAGCGTTCTTTCCGTATCATGTACACTTCACCGGCTAATTATGATTCTACCTTGAAATTGATACGCAATATCATTATAGTCGATATTAATAAGAATCTCTATACACAGACTAAGTTTAAATCTACACAAAATGTGTATGCAGCTCCGCAGTCCATTCTCACCATTCAGGCGCCGGATGAGGAAAGTTTTGCAGCCTACGTATCACAGCACAAACAAGTTATCTTAAATTATTTTACGCATGCTGAAATGAATCGCCAGATAGCTTTGTTAGAGCATAAACATAATGATTATGTAGCTACTAAGGTGCAAAGTATGTTCGATTGTGATGTCTGGGTTCCGGGTGAACTGGTTTCTACCAAACAGGGTGAAGATTTTTTCTGGGCAGGAACCAATGCTGCTACCGGCGACCGCAATTTTGTAATTTATTCCTATCCTTACACAGACAAGAATACTTTTACAAAAGAATATTTTGTTCATAAGCGTGATTCTGTAATGAAAGTTAATATTCCAGGAGCGCGCGAGGGAATGTACATGATGACCGATTCTTTGATGACCGATGTCAAACCCATCACCGTACAGGGAGAGTATGCATTGGAAGCACGTGGCCTTTGGCGTGTGAAAGGTGATTTCATGGGTGGTCCGTACGTTTCTCATGTACGTCTGGATCGTTCGAATCAACGCATCATCGTTTCTGAAATCTTTATATATTCTCCGGATAAAATGAAACGTAACTTGGTGCGCCAGATGGAAGCATCGCTTTATACGATGAAAATGCCGAATAGTCGTCAAGTGGAAGTGACGATGCCGGATATTATAATTAGTAATGATTCTACTAGAAATAAGAAATAAGTATGGAAGATAGAAAAATAAGAGTAGGTATAACTCAGGGAGACATTAACGGAGTAGGGTATGAAGTCATTTTGAAGACCTTCAGCGATCCTGTGATGCTTGAATTATGCCAGCCCATTATATATGGTTCGCCTAAGGTAGCCACTTATCACCGCAAGGCGATGGATCTACCTGCGAATTTTAGTATTGTCAATTCTGCCGCAGAGGCAGTGAACGATAAACTGAGTATTGTGAATTGTTCTGATGATGAAGTGAAGGTGGAATTTTCCAAAGCAGATCCGGAATCAGGAAAAGCAGCCTTGGATGCGTTGGAAAAAGCCATTGAAGAATATAAGCAAGGACTTATAGATGTCATTGTAACAGCTCCTATTAATAAGCATACTATTCAGTCGGAAGAGTTTGCTTTTCCCGGACATACAGAGTATATCGAGCAGAAATTAGGTGATGGAGCGAAAGCTTTGATGATTCTGATGAAAGGTGATTTTCGGGTGGCATTGGTTACTGGACATATTCCTGTTGGACAGATAGCTACCACATTGACAAAAGAACTTATTCAAGAGAAACTGGCCATCTTTCATCGCTCTTTGAAGCAGGATTTTGGAATCTCTGCGCCACGCATTGCGGTGCTGTCACTTAATCCTCATGCCGGTGACGGTGGCCTTTTAGGTAAAGAAGAAGAAGAAATTATCATTCCGGCTATAAAAGAAATGACAGCTCAGGGTGTGTTCTGTTTTGGTCCATATCCTTCAGATGGTTTTATGGGTTCAGGTAATTTTAACCGTTTTGACGGTATTTTGGCCATGTATCACGATCAGGGACTTGCTCCTTTCAAGGCATTGGCTATGGATGAAGGGGTGAATTATACCGCTGGTCTTCCGGTGGTACGTACTTCCCCGGCTCATGGCACTGCCTATGATATTGCCGGTAAGGGATTGGCTTCTGAAGATTCGTTCCGTCAGGCCATTTATGTGGCTTTGGATGTGTTCCGTAATCGTTTGCGAGATCAAGAAGCTCGTGTTAATCCCTTGAAAAAGCAGTATTATGAAAAGCGTGATGATAGCGACAAATTAAAATTGGATAGTGTGGAAGAAGATTTATAATTATGACAAAATCGGAAATACAGCAGGTTAAGTTGAGGTTTGGTATCATTGGTAACAATGAAGCTCTGATGCGTGCCATTGACATTGCCATTCAGGTGGCTCCGACCGACTTGTCTGTGCTGATAACCGGAGAAAGCGGTGTGGGTAAGGAAAGTTTTCCTCAAATCATCCATCAATTTAGCCGGCGGAAGCACGGGCCATACATCGCAGTGAACTGTGGCGCCATACCGGAAGGAACTATTGATTCCGAACTTTTCGGACATGAAAAAGGAGCTTTTACGGGTGCTATAGGCGAGCGGAAAGGATATTTCGGTGAAGCCGATGGAGGTACTATTTTTTTGGATGAAGTAGGTGAATTGCCGATGTCTACTCAAGCCCGTTTGCTTCGTGTGTTGGAAAGCGGTGAATTTATGAAAGTTGGCTCGTCGAAGGTTGAAAAGACCAATGTTCGCATTGTGGCTGCCACGAATGTCAAGTTGTTGCAGGCCATTTCAGAAGGTCGTTTCCGTGAAGATTTGTATTATCGTTTGAACACCGTTCCCATTCAGATGCCTCCTTTACGTGAGCGGGGTGAGGATGTGCTTCTGCTTTTCCGTAAATTTGCTTCCGATTGTGCCGAAAAATATCGGATGCCTGCTATTCAGTTGACAGATGATGGCAAGGAGGCCTTGATGGCTTATTCATGGCCTGGAAATGTGCGACAGCTGAAAAATATTACAGAGCGTATTTCGGTGGTAGAGCCTAAACGTGAGATAGATGCTTCTCTATTGAAAGTCTACTTGCCTGATCCGGTACAAGCGCAGCGTCTGCCTGCCTTGTGCAGTGGAAAAGAAAGCAAAAGCTTTGAAAGCGAACGTGAAATTTTGTATCAGGTGCTCTTTGATATGCGCAAGGATGTAACAGAATTGAAGAAGTTGGTGCATGAAATCATGGCAGAACGTGGTCAGGTTACTTCACAGATGCCGCCAGCTTCTTATTATAATCCGACCAATCCGTTGGTGACCGTGCAGGCTCCTGTGGTACCTACCCTATTGCATCCGTCAAACGCATGTCCTACACCCCATTTGGATGATGATATTCAGGATACGGCAGAATATGTGGAAGAAAAAACGATGTCGTTGGATGAAATAGAAAAAGAAATGATTGGAAAAGCTTTAGAAAAACATCATGGTAAACGTAGAGCGGCTGCTCAGGATTTGAATATTTCTGAGCGAACATTGTACAGAAAGATAAAAGAATATGGATTGGATTAAACGAAGTATAGGTATTGCTCTTGTAGCAGTTGTCGGGTTGATGCTTTATTCTTGTAGTGTCAAGATTGGTTTGGCACCCATGACGTCTATTGATTATAATAAAGTTAAGACTATTTCCATTGCTGATTTTGAAAACCGGGCAGAATATGTGTATGGTCCTTTGGCGGTGGAATTTAATCAGAAACTGAAGGATATGTTTATCCAGCAGACTCGTTTGCGTTTGGTTGATTCGGGAGGTGATTTGGAAATCAGCGGAGAAATTATAGGTTATAACCAATATAATGAAGCGGTGGATGCCAGCGGTTTTTCTTCGAAAGTGAAATTGACGGTCACTGTCAAGGTGTCTTATGTCAACAATACCAATCACAAAGACGATTTTACCGATCAGCAGTTCTCTGCTTTTCAAACCTATGATTCTTCACAGCTGCTTACAGCTGTACAAGATGGCTTGATTACTGTTATGGTGAAGGATATTGCCGAACAGATCTTTAATTCAACGGTAGCTAACTGGTAATAGTAGTATATGACATCTACTCTTCTCATACAATGGATAGAACATCCGGAAACTCTGGATAAGGATTCTTTATACGAGCTGCGTACACTGGTAGCTCGTTATCCTTATTTCCAGTCCATTCGTTTACTATATCTAAAAAACCTGTATCTCTTGCACGATGCTACTTTTGGTGAGGAATTACGCAAATCCCTGCTGTATATAGCCGATCGTCGGATGCTGTTTTATCAGATAGAAGGAGAACGTTATGCGCTTCATGCCCAGCCATCAGAAGAAGCTTCTTTAGCATCGTCTGAAAATTCGGGTATTGACCGTACGCTTTATTTAATTGATTCATACCTCGCCAGTATGCCGGAAGAACAGTTGCCGGCAGCAGAATTGGATTATTCAATGGATTATACGGCTTATCTTTTAAAGTCAGATGATGATGTTCCTGTTTCACAAGCTGTAACCCCGGTCGAGGAAGTTCCTCAATTGCGTGGTCAGAGTTTGATTGATGACTTTTTAAGTAAAGCCGATGAACCGCTTCTGTCGCTCGAAGAACAAATCAATGCGTCGGCAGCAACGGCTTCAGCAGAAGTAGAAGTTTTGAAAGCTGTCCCCCCTGCATCGTCCGAATCTAATCAAACAGAAAAACTTCCGGAAATAGAAGAATGTTCCGATGAAGAAGAATCGAAAGTAACAGAAATACAGTCAGAAGACGAGACATTTACGGAGACTTTGGCTAAAATTTATGTCAAACAGCATCGATATGATAAAGCTCTTGAAATTATTAAAAAATTAAGTTTGAATTATCCAAAAAAAAATGCTTACTTTGCAGACCAAATCCGATTTTTGGAGAAATTGATTATTAACGCTAAATCAAAATAACAAAATGTACATTTTATTAGTTATCTTAATGGTGATAGCATCTGTCTTGATGTGCTTCATCGTATTGATTCAAAATTCTAAGGGAGGCGGCTTGGCATCAGGCTTTTCTTCGTCCAATGCTATTATGGGTGTCCGTAAGACTACAGATTTTCTGGAAAAGACTACATGGACATTGGCTGCTGTTATGGTAGTACTCAGTATTGTTGCTGCCTATGCCCTTCCTTCTTCTAACAAAGGCGGAAGTGTTATTCAGGAACAAGCTCAGCAAGAAGAAAAAACTAATCCGTACACAATGCCTGTAGGAACATCTGCTCCTGCTACAACAGCTCCTGCTGCAACAGATACTACACCTGCAAACTAAAATATAGGCGGGTTATTCCGCAAGTGGGCGGGATTGTGCGATTGAATTGTGCAATCCCGCTTATTGTTATTAACCGAATATAATATTTTATTGAAATGACAACTACTGACAAAATGCACCAGACGCTGCGCGATTCGGCAGGCGTTCGTTGGATGGTATTGCTATTTTTGGCTTTTGCCATGTTCTGTTCATATATCTTTATGGACATTCTTTCACCGATTAAGGACTTGATGCAATCCACACGCGGTTGGGACTCAACCGCTTTTGGTACGATGCAGGGTTCTGAGACTTTCCTTAATGTTTTTGTATTTTTTCTGATTTTTGCCGGTATCATTCTGGATAAGATGGGGGTGCGCTTTACGGCCATTTTGTCTGGGGTTGTGATGCTGGTGGGAGCCACGATCAATTGGTATGCTGTGACTGAGAGTTTTCAAGGCAGTGGCTTGGAACTGTGGTTTACGAATCATTTGAACTACATTCCGGGTTTTGATGAGTTGGGGATTTCTCCGTTTTATCAAGGTATGCCTGCTTCAGCCAAATTTGCAGCCATTGGTTTTATGATTTTTGGTTGTGGTGTGGAAATGGCAGGTATTATGGTGTCACGAGGCATTGTGAAGTGGTTTAAGGGACGTGAAATGGCATTGGCTATGGGTTCTGAAATGGCATTGGCTCGTCTGGGTGTGGCAACTTGTATGATTTTCTCTCCCATGTTTGCCAAGTGGGGTGGAGATATTGACGTGTCACGTTCGGTTGCATTTGGAGTGATTCTGTTGATGATTGCTCTTATGATGTTTATTGTTTATTTCTTTATGGATAAAAAACTGGATGAGCAGACCGGTGAAGCAGAAGAAAAAGACGATCCATTCAAAATCAGTGACTTGGGTTCCATTCTTACCAGTAGTGGATTCTGGTTGGTGGCTTTGCTTTGTGTGCTGTATTATTCTGCCATTTTCCCCTTCCAGAAATATGCTGTGAATATGTTGCAGTGTAATTTGGAGTTTACAGAAGTACCTGCCGGCTCTTTCTGGGCTACCAATACCGTAACTATTATTCAGTATTGCATTATGTTGGTGGTTGCAGCTTCCTCATTTGCCAGCAATTTCTCAAAGAATAAAAGTATGAAATTGGGTTTGCTTGGCCTGTCCATTGTTTCACTAGTCGCTTTCTGCTACATGGGCTATATGCGTCAGAGTGCAGAGACTGTGTTTGCCGTGTTCCCTTTGCTCGCTGTAGGTATCACTCCTATTTTGGGTAATTATGTAGATCACAAGGGTAAGGCTGCCTCCATGCTTATTTTGGGCTCTGTTTTGTTGATTCTTTGTCATCTTACCTTTGCATTCGTACTTCCGGCATTTAAAGACAATGCGGTAGGCGGTATTCTGATTGCTTATCTCACTATTTTGGTATTGGGAGCCAGCTTCTCTTTGGTACCTGCTTCGTTGTGGCCCAGTGTGCCCAAATTGGTGGATGCCAAGATTATCGGTAGCGCTTATGCTTTGATATTCTGGATTCAGAACATCGGTTTGTGGTTGTTCCCGATGTTGATTGGAAAAGTACTCGACAAGACCAATCCGCAGTTGGTAGCAGATTTGCAGAACGGAGTCATTACTCCTGAGCAGGCCGCTGTGTCTTATGATTATACAGCACCGTTGGTGATGCTAGCTAGTCTGGGTGTAGCAGCTTTGATTTTGGGCTTTGTTCTGAAAGCTGTCGATAAGAAGAAAGGTTTAGGTTTGGAAGAACCTAATATTAAAGATTAATCCGGTTCAGGCAAACTTATTTATATAAAAGTAAATAATGAGGGCAGCTATAAAGAAATATGTTAGCTACCCTCATTATTTTTATCACCCTTCCTGCTTGAACAGGTGTGTGACCTGTACAACTTTGCACATTCTTCCGGTCACCGAAGTAATTAGGAGAAACGCTTCTCCCTACAACGAAAGAATTCGTTGATTCTGTTGTATGACCTATTTGGTATCCCTGTCAACTTTCAACAGGGCACCGGTTGCGGTGTCAAATAATACTTTAGTTACTGTATTCTTATTGAACAATACAGGAGCCAAGTATTCAATGGTACCGAATTGACTGATGGACAGTTCCTCATCATATAGTTTCTTCTGCTGATAGCTCAAGGTAACTTTAGCTTTTCCAGGCACTTTGTAGGCAATTCCTTCCAGCTTTTTGTTATTTCCTTTGCCATCTTCAGCAGCTTTTTCATCGCTGGGAACGGGAATAGTCTTAAGATTCTCAACACTTATATATATAGGTTCGCCTGCCAAATCATTGTTGGCTACCAATCCCAACTTCTCAGAAAATCGGAAAGCAATAGCTTGTTTCAATTCCTGCGGCTTAATTCTGATTGTGAATGTCTTCGGCTCTTCCAGATCTGTGCCGATAAACATTTCGGTCATGGCTTTTTCCTGAAGGTTCAGATTATCTAACATCAGTTTCAGCTGTGCACCATCCTGTGGCATATAGTCAGCTTCACCACGTGTCAATGCATTTTTGCTTTCCCGGATGGTATAGATTTCTTTGGCAACCAGGCTGGCCATTTTGGCTGTGGAGTTTGAGAGTAGTATTTCCTCTGTCAAAAAACTTTTGGGGTCCAGACGTTGAGGCTGTTCAGCTTTTGTGCTTGGATTCTGCTGATCCTTGTTGCCACTGTATGGCATATTGATGGAGCGTACAATACCTTCTTCTGTCAGTTCCATTAGCGGGGCGGTGGTTTTGTCTTTGAGTTTCACAAAATAGATATGATCCTTGTCGGGCACACCTACTATTCCTGTCTCTATCTTTTCCAAGGTCCAATAAGTGTTTGCCTGAATCGGTACATTTTTTATATGCAAATATCTTTCGGCATATTTGCAAAAGTCTCCAGGGATATAAGTATGTTTAGTGGCGTGAACAGTCAACTGAATTTCTGTTTCTGGCAACAGATAAGTAACTCCGTAATCCTTTCCGCGCATAATGCCAGCGGTGACTTCCGTTTGTGCATAGGCACCTGCAGAAACAAGCAAGAGCCCGATGAGAGGCATGATTCTTTTTTTCATAACAGTTCTGTGGATACAATTTATTTTTATAATAAACAAAGTTAATGAAGTTCTTCGTTGCTAGTGCTTAAATTACGAAAGATTAACGAACTAAATTTTTTCCTTTCATCCTAAGTCCTTGAATACCAATACCTATTAGGTGAATGGTTGAGGAATCTAGTTCGTTACGTTATCTTTGGGGGGATTCACCTTTCATCGTAAATGTTTGATTTTTAAA
>AMCI01001913.1_pt1 | contig 10439 bp, 8 predicted proteins | sample 419838 | NCBI WGS metagenome assembly AMCI01 (sample SAMN01090643, study PRJNA158313) | gut metagenome
ATTCACGAGCGAAAGGAACACCCTGAGCCACGCACTGGTCAATGATGCTAGCGCTCACTTCAGCCAAACGGTATACGTTAGCTTCGCGTGCACGGTAGTCACCACCCTTTACAGTATCGTAGAAAAGACGGTATACGGAGTCACCGTCGTTCTGATAGTTCTTTGCAGCGTTGATACCACCCTGTGCAGCGATGGAGTGTGCACGGCGTGGAGAGTCCTGAATACAGAAGTTCTTAACCTTGAAACCCATTTCACCGAGAGAAGCGGCAGCGCTGGCACCAGCCAAACCTGTACCGACAACGATGATGTCAAGTTTACGCTTGTTCTTCGGATTTACCAATTTCTGGTGAGCCTTATAGTTGGTCCATTTCTCAGCAACTGGTCCTTCAGGGATTTTTGAATCTATTGTAGCCATAATGGTTTTTAGTTTTTAGAATTTTCAAATAATACGGATTAGCCGGCAGGATTAGCCGAGGCAGAAGTAGACAGCTACCGCTGCGAACATGAGCATTACGATAGTGGTGTACACCTTACCGATGAGCATCCAACGGTTGAACCAGATCTTGCCGTTCCAACCGAGAGTCTGAAGGGCGCTCCAGAAACCGTGAGTCATGTGGAACCAGATGGCTGCGAACCATACGAGGTAGATGAGGGTATAAACGTAGTTGCCCTTGAAGAGGGTTACAATCCAGTAGTAACCGTCTGCTGCAAGTGCGTGAGCCTGACCAGTAGCACCGATCAATTCCATGAACATCATGTTGTACCAGAAGTTGTAGAGGTGGAGAACCATACCGAGTACAACGATCACACCGAGAACGAACATGTTCTGAGAAGCCCATTCTACCTTTTCTGGACGAGAAGTTACGGCATAACGACTTGCACCGCGGGCCTTGCGATTCTGCAATGTCAAGATGATTGCAAATACGAAGTGAAGTGCTACGAGTGCGCCCAAGCCTGCAGTAGCTGCTACTGCATACCAGTTTGCGCCGAGCATCTCACAGATCATGTTGTAACCATCTTTAGAGAAGAGTGCAACAACGTTCATGCTTGCATGGAACGTCAAGAACAGAATAAGTGCGATGCCAGTTACCGACATAATCACTTTCCGTCCGATTGATGAGTTTGTTAACCACATAAATGTTTAAGAATTAAGTTGATATTAAATTTGTTTCCCATTTTGTAGCGTTATGCGTGGCCCGCATAGACACATTCCTCTGCAAAATTAAAATATTTCTATTGTTCTGCAAAAAAAAGTTGATGATTTTGAATGCTTTTCAGATGTTAATGCTTCCAAATGTTGGATTTCCATAGTTTTTCGCTCTGGAAATATGCTTTCATATTCTCATGTTTGGGTAGGGGCGGGGTCCAGTAGAAAACGGAAAAATCCCTGCTGCAGTTGTCGTGCAGCAGGGATAAGTTATGGGGAAGGTACGGAAGATTTTTGTGGCGCAACGGCCGGTATGCTTCCGAAAAGGCTTTGCGCTCGCCTATTTCTTAGGGCTATTGTTCTAGGGTAATAGCTAAGGGGCGGTTGGGCGAATTGGGGCCGAAGCCCGGACGGTAGTAGCCTTTGAGTTCCATTTCAAAAATCAGCATGGAGTAGGCTGGGAGTTCTCCCATAGAAGCACCTCTATAGCCCAATTCGTTGGGGATATAGGCTTTCCATCGGTCGCCGATGTGCATCTTCTGCAATACGGTGGTGAAGCCTACAACGGTGTTGCTGACCAGCAGACCTGCTGGTTGGGCGAAGTTGGGGTTGAAGACATCTTCGACGCGGCTGTTGGGGCTGGAGTGGTCGAAGACGAAGCCCTGGGGATAGGAAGGTGACGGATGCAGTCGTCCCAAGTAGTTGATGCTGACAGAGTCTGTATATTCAGGACAGCCGCTACCTGTACCTTGGCGGATGATTTGTACACAGACAGAGTCTGTGGCCTTACCTTCGGATTCGGGCGCTTGGGTAAAGGCGCGGAAAGCGCGCCATTCGCAATGCTGTTCCCAGTCATTGCCGTGGGCTGCCTTGGCAGCGGCAATTGCCTGGTGGGCATGGCTGAGTACGGATTTGAACGCTGCGTCGTTGGTTGCTTTCCAGTTTACGAATTCTTCGTTATCGGTGATGTCCTCTTCGCAGGACGTCAGTCCCCAAAGGGAAACGACACAACAGAGCAGCAGAAGGTATTGGAGGTATTGCTTCATAAGTTAGGTCATGGTCCGGTTATTGCATCCCCGAGGGGGAGTACAGGAGAATAGAAAACCGGAAGGGTGCCTGCGAGGGCACCCTTGCCGGGGAAATTAGTTTACTTGTTGATCTGCTTCAAGAGGGAAGTGATGCTTACCTTGTCTTCGATCAAGCTGCGCAAGTCGTTGATATTGACGCGCTGCTGTTCCATAGTGTCACGGTCACGGAGCGTTACGCAGTTGTCGTTCAGTGTGTCGTGGTCGATGGTGATACAATAAGGAGTACCTACAGCATCCTGGCGGCGGTAGCGCTTACCGATGGAGTCCTTTTCGTCGTATTTGCAGTTGAAGTGGAACTTGAGGTCGTCCATGATTTCGCGTGCCTTTTCAGGCAGGCCGTCCTTCTTGACGAGTGGCATGATGGCCAACTTGGTTGGAGCAAGGGCTGCAGGCAACTTGAGTACTACGCGGGTTTCACCGTTTTCGAGCTTCTCTTCTTCGTAGCTGTGGCACATGATGGAGAGGAACATACGGTCTACACCGATACTAGTTTCGATAACATACGGAGTGTAGCTTTCGTTGGTTTCTGGGTCGAAGTATTCGATCTTTCTGCCAGAGAACTTAGCATGCTGGGAGAGGTCGAAGTTTGTACGGCTGTGGATACCTTCTACTTCCTTGAAGCCAAAAGGCATGTGGAATTCGATATCGGTAGCTGCGTTAGCATAGTGAGCCAACTTTTCGTGGTCGTGGAAACGGTAGTTTTCAGCGCCGAAGCCGAGAGCCTGGTGCCATGCCATACGAGTCTTTTTCCAGTTGCCGAACCATTCGAGTTCTGTACCTGGCTTCACGAAGAACTGCATTTCCATCTGTTCGAATTCGCGCATACGGAAGATGAACTGACGGGCAACGATTTCGTTACGGAAGGCCTTACCGATCTGAGCAATACCGAAAGGCAGCTTCATGCGGCCGGTCTTCTGTACGTTGAGGTAGTTGACAAAGATACCCTGTGCAGTTTCCGGACGGAGGTAGATGGTAGAAGCGCCTTCAGCTGTAGAACCTACTTCTGTCTTGAACATCAGGTTGAACTGGCGTACATCAGTCCAGTTGCGTGTACCAGAAATTGGGCAAACGATTTCTTCGTCGAGGATGATCTGCTTGAGTTCTTCAAGATCCATAGCGTTCATTGCCACGCTGTAGCGTTCGTGGAGAGCATCGCGCTTCTGCTTGTTCTCGAGTACGCGAGCATTGGTGGTAAGGAACTGCTCTTCGTCGAAGTTTTCACCGAAGCGTTTGCGAGCCTTGGCTACTTCCTTGTCGATTTTTTCTTCGTACTTGGCAATCTGGTCTTCGATCAGAACGTCGGCGCGGTAGCGCTTCTTGGAGTCACGGTTGTCGATGAGCGGGTCGTTGAATGCGTCAACGTGGCCGCTGGCTTTCCAGATAGTAGGGTGCATGAAGATAGCACTATCGATACCCACGATGTTGTCGTGGAGCAGTACCATACTTTGCCACCAGTATTGTTTGATATTGTTTTTCAGTTCGACACCGTTTTGACCATAGTCATAAACAGCACCGAGTCCGTCATAAATGTCGCTGGATGGGAATACAAAACCGTATTCTTTGCAATGGGATACAATTTTCTTAAAAACGTCTTCTTGAGCCATAGCTTCTTAATACTTAATAAATTTAGCTGCAAAGTTAGTGCAAGCGGGGCGAAGAACAAAGAGAAATGGCAAAAAAACAATATTTTCTGTAGTTGGAACAGCTGCAGGAAGTCTCTAGGCACCACTTAGCCGCTTTTTTCGGCAGGTGGTGGATCGGGCGGCTTGTTGGGACAGAAATGGGGCGGGAAGCTGGGGAAAATATGGCAGCAGGGATTAAGAAAGGATTTAAATTTGTTCATTAAGACCTTTTTAACGCTTCCACCTTATAATATATGAAAGGGAAAGGTTATTTTTGCACCTATTTGGAAAGATTGTTTTTATGGAAAATGAATTGCGTACTGCCATGGCAGCCGCTGTGGCTGCCGGTTTGGAAATAATGGACATCTACAATCGTCCGGAAACCGAATGGGAAGTGGCCTTTAAGGCCGATCACTCTCCTTTGACTTTGGCCGACCGCAAGGCCCATGCCGTCATCAAGGAGAAATTGCAGTCTACGGCTTATCCTTTGTTGAGTGAAGAAGGCGATGACGTGGACTATGCTGTACGTTCCCAGTGGGACCGGTTCTGGATTGTTGATCCCCTCGATGGTACGAAGGAGTTTGTTAAGCGCAATGGAGAATTTACGGTCAATATTGCTCTCGTGGACCACGGGCAGCCCATCTTGGGTGTTGTCTATGTGCCCGTGAGCTGTGTGCTCTATTTCGGTAGTGTGGCAACGGGGGCCTTTAAGGCGGTGGTGACCGATCCCGAAAACCTTGACATCCTTGAACCCCAGCGCCTGCCCATGGAACCGCCCCAGATCTTTACCATCGTGGCTTCCCGTTCTCATCTTTCCCCCGAAACCGTGGATTATATCGAGGCGATTCGGCAACAGAAGGGCGAAGTTCGCACCGTACAGGGGGGAAGTTCGTTGAAAATTTGTTATGTCGCGGAGGGAGTAGCTCATCTCTATCCCCGTTTGGGTCCTACCATGGAATGGGATACGGCTGCTGGTCATGCGCTTGTCAAGGCAGCTGGCGGTGAGATGTACGATGCCCATACGGGTAAGCCTGTTCACTATAACAAAGAAGACCTGCACAGTCCTTGGTTCATTGTCAAGGGTGCGGGCGTAGTAGTCGAATAAAATTTCGTTGTGGAGGACAATTGTACGTTTTCTTATATTTTTGGCGATTGTTATCCAACGTGATTTCCTCTCCCATCGTATGGTTGCAGGCGTGAAAAAAGACAAACTTGAATAAATAAAATCGGAAAGATAAGGTCGAGAAGTTAGGCTGATCCGCAAGGACCGGTGACTAGAGAAAGGAAAAAGAAAGAAGCATGGGTTTTGCAGCACTTTTCGTATTGATCGTGGTGGGTTGCCTGTTGTTGGCACTGATTAGGGAGCTCCTCCGTCCGGGATTGATCCTACTGAGCGGAGCCGTTCTTTTTCTGTGTGCCGGTATTCTGACTCCTGCCGAACTCCTGGAAGGATTCTCCAACAAAGGAATGATGACTGTGGCCTTCCTCTTTCTCATCAGTGAAGGGGTGAGGCAGTCCGGACTCTTGGAAAAAGCCCTTCATTACATCCTGCCCGCTAACCATGCCACCGTCGGAAAGGTGCAGTGGCGCATGATGCCCTTGGTATCCTTCATCTCAGCCTTTCTCAACAATACCCCCGTGGTTGTGATTTTTGCTCCGATGATCAAGCGCTGGGCAGAACAGGTGAAACTGCCTGCTACCCAGCTTCTACTGCCGCTTTCGTTCGCCACGATATTCGGTGGAATGTGCACCCTGATCGGCACTTCGACCAATTTGGTGGTGCATGGCATGTCGCTTGATGCTGCACGCTTACATCCCGAGAGTGGCATCCGCGGTCTTTCCATGTTTGAACTCGGACAGGTGGGGATTGTCATTGCTTTTGTGGGCATTCTCTATATTCTTCTCGTGTCGCGCTATCTCTTGCCGATGCGTAGAGAGCAGCCTTCCGATTGGGTCAGTGATGAAGCCGATACCCGCTATTTCCGCGTGGAAGTTATGCTGGGTGCCCGCTTCCCTGCCATTGGCAAGGCCGTCCGTAATTTCGACTTCAAGCAGAAATACGGGGCAACCCTCTTGGAACTCAAGCGTGGCGGTGTGCGCTATATTATGCATGATCTGCGCAAGGAGCGCTTCCACGAAGGAGATATTCTGGTGCTGCTCGCCGATGACCACTTCCTCACCAACTGGGCAGATTCTTCGTTCTTCCTCATGGTGAGCGACCAAAAGCAGGGAGAACCGCGTATGGGCAAGACCAAGCGGTGGATGACCGTTGTCTTGTTGGCGCTGATGATTTTGGGCGCCACTTTTGGCGAGATGCCTGCTGTGCGGGAACGCTTCCCGGGGATTAAGCTTGATATGTTCTTCTTTGCCGCCGTGACCGTGGTCATCATGGCATGGAGCAATATGTTCCCGGCACGGAAATATACCAAATTCATATCCTGGGACATCCTGGTTACCATTGGTTCTGCTTTTGCCATCAGCAAGGCAATGCAGAATTCCGGAATGGCAGATGCTATCGCTAGTTGGGCGGCAGGACTGAGCGACCTTTACGGACCTTATGTTCTCTTGGGCGTCGTCTATGTACTCACTGCCGTGTTCACCGAACTGATGACCAACAATGCTGCAGCGGCGCTGGCCTTTCCCATCTCCTTCTCCATGGCGGAGCATCTCGGTGTGAATCCTATGCCCTTTGTTGTGGCAATCTGTGTGGCGGCTTCTGCCAGTTTCTGCACCCCGATCGGCTACCAGACCAATCTGATTGTGCAGGGTGTGGGGGGATACCGGTTTTCCGACTTCTTCAAAGTGGGATTTCCTCTCTCGCTCATCGTCTTTGCCATCAGCATGTGGCTGATCCCCGTGTTTTGGCCCTTTTAGTCGCATGTGATGGGTTCCGAATCTAAGTAGTCCTAACTTTCTTTATTATATCTTCAGAAGAAAAGACAAGCAATTATGGCTGAACAAAATATTTATCCTATTTTCGATCGCATGCTTACCCGTGCTGACAAGGAAAACCTGTTGGGACAGCGCGGTGTCATGCTTTGGTTTACCGGCCTGAGCGGTTCGGGCAAGAGCACGATTGCCCTTGCGTTGGAACGCGAACTCCATCGCCGTGGCCGTCTTTGCCGTATTCTTGACGGTGACAACATTCGTACGGGCATCAATGCCGGTCTGGGCTTCTCTGCCGACGACCGGAAAGAAAACATCCGGCGTATAGCAGAGGTAGGCCGTCTTTTTGTTGATACGGGGGTTATCACACTGGCTGCCTTCGTTAGCCCCACCAACGACCTGCGGCAGTTGGCGCGCGACATCATCGGGGAGGACGATTTCAAGGAAATTTATGTCTCCACCCCACTGGAAGAATGTGAGCGTCGCGATGTCAAGGGACTTTATGCTCGTGCCCGACGGGGGGAAGTGCCCAACTTCACCGGTATCTCTGCTCCCTTCGAGGCGCCAGAACATCCAGCGCTCTCGCTTGATACTTCCCGTCTTTCACTGGAAGAGAGTGTGAACCGCATCTTGCAATTATTGGAAATGTAAAAGAGTAGGGGGACTTCCCCTTTCTTGTTAAAATATAATAGATATGACTGAAAACTATAGTCTGAGCCACCTCAAGGAATTGGAAGCGGAATCCATCTACATCATCCGCGAAGTGGCAGCCGAATTTGAGAATCCCGTGATGCTCTACAGTATCGGTAAGGATTCCAGTGTAATGGTGCGTCTGGCAGAAAAGGCCTTTGCACCGGGTAAGGTGCCTTTCCCACTGATGCATATCGACTCAAAATGGAAATTCAAGGAAATGATTACTTTCCGCGATCAGTATGCCAAGGAGCATGGATGGGACTTGATCGTGGAGAGCAATATGGAGGCTTTCAATGCCGGTGTGGGTCCTTTCACCCATGGCTCCAAGGTGCATACCGACCTGATGAAGACCAAGGCCCTGCTCGATGCGCTCGACAAGTATAAGTTCGACGCAGCCTTCGGTGGCGCTCGTCGCGATGAGGAGAAAAGCCGCGCGAAGGAGCGTATCTTCTCTTTCCGCGACCAGTTTCATCAGTGGGATCCCAAGAACCAGCGTCCTGAATTGTGGGACATCTACAATGCCCGTGTACACAAGGGGGAGAGTATCCGTGTCTTTCCTTTGTCCAACTGGACCGAACTGGACATTTGGCAGTACATCCGTTTGGAAAACATCCCTATTGTGCCGCTTTATTTCGCAAAGGAGCGTCCTGTAGTTAATATTGATGGTCAGCTGATTATGCCCGACGACGATCGCCTGCCGGAAAATCTTCGCGATCAGATCGAGATGCGGAAGATCCGCTTCCGTACCCTGGGTTGCTGGCCGCTGACCGGTGCTGTGGAAAGCGAGGCTGATACCATCGAAAAAATTGTGGAGGAAATGATGACCACTACTAAGAGCGAACGTACGACTCGCGTCATTGACTTCGACCAGGAGGCATCCATGGAACAGAAAAAGCGCGAAGGGTATTTTTAAAGGAAAACCGAAGGGATGGCTAGTGCTTCAGCTAGCTCAACCTTCATCAAAACGAATGCAATGTCAGAAAATAAGTTATCCATAGAAGAATATCTGAATCAGGACGAGCAGAAGGACCTCCTGCGACTTTTGACCGCAGGGTCTGTCGATGACGGCAAGTCTACTCTCATCGGACGTCTGCTCTTTGATTCCAAGAAATTGTATGAAGACCAGCTCTCTGCCTTGGAACGCGATTCCAAGCGCGTGGGCAATGCTGGAGCGGGACAGATTGATTATGCCTTGCTGCTCGATGGGCTCAAGGCGGAACGTGAACAGGGTATTACTATTGACGTGGCTTACCGCTACTTTTCTACTAACCGCCGCAAGTTCATCATTGCCGATACTCCGGGTCACGAACAGTATACGCGCAACATGATCACGGGGGGATCTACCGCCAATCTTGCCATCATCCTGGTGGATGCTCGTACTGGGGTGATTACCCAGACTCGTCGCCACACCTTCTTGTGCTCGCTCTTGGGAATCAAGCACATTGTCCTGGCAGTTAACAAGATGGACCTGGTGGATTACAACCAGGAGGTGTTTGATCGCATTGTGTGCGACTACCAGCAATTCCTTGAGGGATTGGTAAAGGAAAACCAGCATCTTTTGGTGCCCGATGTGAAGTGTTTCCCGCTCTCTGCGCTCGAAGGCGACAATGTGGTGGAACGCTCCAACCATACCCCTTGGTATGATGGTCCTGCCTTGCTCGACTATTTGGAAACCGTACACATTGGCAATGACCACAACTTGAAGGATTTCCGTTTCCCGGTACAGTATGTGTTGCGTCCTAATCTCGACTTCCGTGGCTTCTGCGGTAAGGTGGCTTCAGGTGTGGTACACAAGGGCGATGAGGTCATGGCGCTGCCCAGTGGGAAGAAGAGTCATGTGAAGCGCATTGTGACCTACGATGGTGATTTGGACTATGCTTTCCCGCCGCAGTCTGTTACCCTCCAGTTGGAAGACGAGATCGATATCTCCCGTGGTGAGATGATTGTGTTCCCCGACCAGTTGCCTCATGTGGGTCGTCACTTCGAGACGATGCTGGTATGGATGGATGAAGAGGCGATGAAGGCTTCCAAGTCCTTCTACCTCAAGCACAACACCAATACCTCTCGTTGTCACATTGACCATATCAAGTACAAGGTGAATGTCAATACCTTGGAACGTACAGAAGTTGAGGCTTTGCAGCTTAATGAAATCGGTCGTGCCGTGCTCACTACTTCCAAGGAATTGTTCTTCGATGCCTATGCCGACAACAAGGCTACTGGTGCCTTTGTCCTCATTGACCCGATTACAAATAATACTTCTGCCGTAGGTATGATCATTGCGCCGGCAGCAGAAAATGATCTTCATGCGGACAGTGGTCAGCCGGTATTGAACTTGCCGAAACTTGGCATCGCTCCAGAACATTATGCTGCGGTGGATAAGGCAGTGGCAGAACTGGAACGTCAGGGATTGGGCATTAAGGTAATCAAGTAATCCTTGGGTATCCTCTTCTTTTTTGATAAGGAAGTGCAAATGGATGTCGGTGGTTGACCGATTGCCTATAAAAATCATTGGCCCCGCTATGTTGAGTAGCGGGGCCAATTTTGTGAAAATATAGCCTTCACCCTTCATCTTAATATGCACATTATTAACCTTATGTGGTGAAGGGTAATTGAGGTGAAGGCTACGACACCCTTTTTCCCTTAATTCTATGTCTTCTGTTTTTCAAGGTAGTGCTTTTTTCTTATTTGTCATTAAATAGTAAAGTTGTAGCCTTCACCTTTCACCGCAATATGCAGAAAATCAACTTTATGTGGTGAAGGCAACAGTTCTCCTTATATGTAAGATCCTAGCCCTTTGGGATTGGTGTTGTGTACCCAAGGCAATACCTCGCTCTAGATACCTTGCTCTCAGACAACTTCACAAGAGGTAAAGCTGCATAGCTGATGATGGTGTGGCATGCCGTGGCTGGAAGCCACTTCTATGGAATATTGTGAATCCTTATCTTAAAGATTATATTTTAAAAGACCCTTCACACCTTTCACAGCATATTCAATATAATCAGT
>AMCI01001924.1_pt1 | contig 10349 bp, 5 predicted proteins | sample 419838 | NCBI WGS metagenome assembly AMCI01 (sample SAMN01090643, study PRJNA158313) | gut metagenome
GGTTCATCTTGTACTTAGCAGATAGTCCCTTATACTCAGCATCGTACTCAGCACCCTTCTGCGTGAACAACAATCCCAAGTTACCATACAGGTTGTCTGTAAAGTTGTATTCAGCACGTACACCCACATGGAAACCAATGCGACAATCTGCATTAATATCTGTGATCTTGGGTACATTCATACCAGCAGTAACACCAAAGCGGAACTCACCTGCTTTCTGAGCAGAAGCTGTCATTGCTCCTAAGCTAAGGAGGGCAGCCATACAAGCTATTTTCGTCTTCATAGGAATCATTGTTTTAAGAATTCTCCATCAAGAGAAATTCGGTTTAACTGGGAGCGAAAGTACAGGTAGGAAATGAAGCGGACAAATTCTTTTCGCAAATCTCAAAGAAAAGGCGAATTTTAGAACACATATTTCGCCCTTCAGTTAACATCAATCCTTTTTTGGTAACATAAAAAGCCATGTCCCGTTAGGTTTAATACGCTCGAATGGGAACGTCTAAAACCTAACGGGGCATGTCGTATTTAAACAAGCCGCAAACGGGCTTTATGCATCGATATTAGCGTGCAAAGCATTCTTCTCGATGAACTCACGGCGCGGACCGACATCGTCGCCCATAAGCATCGAAAATACATAATCTGCATCGGCAGCATTCTCAAGCGACACCTGCTTCAGGAGACGAGTCTCAGGACACATGGTAGTTTCCCACAACTGATCCGGATTCATCTCACCCAAACCTTTATAGCGTTGCGTCTTGATGCTACCTTCCGAACCGTCGCCATACTTGTCCATAAAAATCTGACGATCGCGGTCCGTATAGCAATACTCTTGTACCTTACCCTTTGTGCAACGATACAGGGGAGGCATCGCAATGTAGAGATAACCATCCTGAATGATTTGAGGCATGTAGCGATAGAAGAGGGTCATAATCAACGTAGCAATGTGCTGACCATCCACATCGGCATCCGCCATGATAATCACCTTGTGGTAGCGAAGTTTGTCAAGATTGGCCTCCTTCGAATCTTCACCCAAGCCAAAACGAATACCCAAAGCCTGAATGATGTTGTTTACTTCATCACTTTCAAATGCCTTGTGCCACATCGCTTTCTCGACATTCAGGATTTTACCGCGTAAAGGCAAAATGGCCTGAGTCGCACGGCTTCGGCCTTGCTTTGCAGAACCGCCTGCCGAGTCACCCTCGACAAGGAACAATTCACAAACAGCAGGATCCTTCGAAGAGCAGTCGGCCAACTTGCCCGGTAGGCCACCACCTGAAAGCGGACTCTTACGTTGCACACTTTCACGCGCCTTACGAGCAGCCACACGAGCCGTTGCAGCCAAAATCACTTTGTCTACAATCAACTTCGCTTCCTTGGGATGTTCCTCCAAGTAGTAAGTCAAAGCTTCACCTACGGCCTGGTTCACCGCACCAGCTACTTCGCTATTACCCAGCTTCGTTTTGGTCTGACCTTCAAACTGCGGCTCGGCTACCTTAACCGAAATCACAGCCGTCAAGCCTTCACGGAAGTCTTCACCTGTGATTTCCACTTTGGCCTTCTCCAACTGTTTGGCTGCGGTCTCTTCGGCGTACTTTTTCAAGACACGGGTGACAGCCGAACGGAAGCCTACTAAGTGGGTACCACCTTCAATCGTATTGATGTTGTTGACATAAGAATGGAGGTTTTCGCTATACGAAGTGTTGTACATGATGGCCACCTCGATAGGGATATTATTCTTCTCCGTCTGGATGTAAATAACGTCATTAAAGAGGTGAGTACGCGAAGAGTCGATGTACTTCACAAATTCACGAAGTCCGAAATCCGAATGAAACACATCCTCGCGCGTATTGCCTTCGTCATCGGGACGCAAGTCGCGCAAGGTAATGGTGATACCAGCATTCAAGTATGCCAATTCGCGCATACGGTTGGCCAATATGTCATACTTATAAGTAGTGGTCGTAAAGATGGTCGCATCGGGCCAAAATTGTTGACGAGTACCGCGAATGGTGGTTTCACCGACCACTTTTACCGGGCCTAAAGGATGGCCCTTAGCATATTCCTGACGGTAAATTTTACCATCACGGAAAACCTGAGACACCATCTTAGAGGAAAGTGCATTCACACAGCTCACACCCACACCGTGCAAACCGCCCGATACCTTGTATGAACCTTTATCAAACTTACCGCCCGCATGGAGCACAGTCATCACCACCTCCAAAGCCGAACGGTGTTCCTTCGGGTGCATATCGACAGGAATACCACGACCATTGTCTTGCACAACAATGGAGTTGTCTTCGCAGATGGTAACTTCGATTTGGGTACAATAACCAGCGAGAGCCTCGTCAATGGAGTTGTCTACCGTCTCGTACACCAAGTGGTGGAGACCTTTCTCACTGATGTCACCAATATACATTGCGGGGCGCTTACGTACAGCTTCGAGGCCTTCCAGCACCTGGATATTACTGGCACTGTATGCGGCTGCACCTTGCTTCTCTAAATCTTCCATGTAAACGTGTCTATTTGTGTAGGGGCGGGCATTTTTGGCGGGGTTTCCCGCTTGCCCAAAATGCACGCAAAGATACTCATTATTTGGCGATTAAAGGCACGTATGGAAACGAAAAAGGGTCGCTCCCGTTGAGGAGCGACCCTTGAATATATGGAAGAATGAATTACTTCACAAGTACTTTCACCTTACCTACTACGTAAACGCCAGCGGGGAGACCCTTCGTAGCGTTTGCAGCCTTCACGTTCTTGCGAACCAATACACCGTCTACAGAGTAAACGTCAACTACAGAAGGAAGAACAACAACGTCTGCATTCGTAATGTTGTCCACTACAACCTTACCAAGTTCAAGGTATTCGTCACCTTCAGCGACATTGTGCTTGTGCTTAGCGTTAAAGTAACCACTGTTCACACCGATAACGGTGTTCTTCGTTGCAGTTACGTTGCCACCATGGAGGTAAGCATAACCAGCACCAACGGTATCTACATCACAAAGCGTACCTTGGATACCATTAGCTTCGAGAGCCTCGAGAGCATAGGTAACGTCAGAGATGCCATTGATCGTCAGGCCACTTTCATCATAATTAAAGAGGGCAGCACCATCCTCAAGATCCACAGTAGCATCACGCTTCAAGATAAAGGGAGTACCAGCAGGAATCGGTTCAGTGAGTTCAGCCAAAGCAAACTTCTTGTCTTCAGTCTCACCTACGAGTGAATAGAGAGTTCCCTGTTCACAAGATGATACGGTTGCAGGAAGCGTAAGAATCTGATATTCGTCTTCAGTAACAGGCAAAGCGAGCTGTGCATATTCAACCTGAGGAACATCTTCGAAAGTGAACTGAGCGTTCCAGTCAGTAGGTTCTGCCCAAGTCACCATCACACCATTCGAATTCACATTAAGTTGCTTATTCTTACCCGCATCAAATACAAACGTACGAGGCTTCGTAAGAAGTACAGGGATTTCAACCGACGTTACGCTCTGGCCAACTACACCATTCTGAGCAGAGAGATACATACCCGTACCCAAGTTACGCAGAACAATCTTACCCTTTTCAGCCTTCTCGACGAACCAATAATAATTGGTCAAACCAGATTCAACAGTATCCTTGAGCGAAGCAGTTACTAATTCCCAGTTAGCTTCGTCTGCAATGATTCCCTTATCATCGGTTTCAATGGCATCATTGGAAGCACCATCAGGATAAGTAAATAGAATCGAGTTACCATTATTCTTAGCGTAGCACTGAGCCTGATAAGAAATCAACTTCTTTTGGTAAGCCTTGCGAGAAGCACCGCGGAGACGATACAACTTGTTTGCTTCGGGAAGGTTAACACCTTGCTTAAAGGTTGCCACAGCCGTGTTGACTTTCTCAACTTCATCAAGGATAGCCTGAGCAGACTTGCCGTTGGTATCGAACTCGTTAGCAGCCTTAACTGCATCATTAAGAGCGGTGAGGCCTGCAGGATTGTACATTGCAAGTTCGCCAGGATTATCTTCGGGCGCTACCAAACCTTGCTTGACAACATTGTCAGCAAACTGCTTAGCCTGCTTAGCAGCATCGAGAAGAGCCTTAGGATTGGGGAGTTCCTTCATGAATGCGTCGTAAGCATTCTGGAGGCGATCAATCGTATTTTGCGTAGCCTTACCAGCATCAACTTCCTTCTTAGCAGCAGCAATAGCTTCTGCCATATTCTTGCGAACGTTTGCAGATACCTGCTGAATCAAACCACCATTCTGGTCAATCGTAGCAGGACTATAAACTGCCATTTCGCTCAAGCAGAAGAAGCCGCGATTATCAATCGGGTTGTTAATATTGTACTGCGTAGCAATAGCAGCGCACTTAATGTAACGGTAGCTACCTTCGAAGGTTGTTCCTGCCATACCAATCGCATTGGCAATAACCGTATCCTTTTCGCAGTCGGGATCAACTCCACCCTTAAGCGGCATACCGATGCTCCAGTCTACCTTGCTGCAACCGAGGAGAGTCCATTCAGCAGAGTCCTTAACAGCCTTGGGATCGTTAGAACCGAAGAATGCAAATTCCATAGGATAGTCGTTGTAGGTACGACGCTTAGCAATCTTCACCATCAAACCACCAGAGATTTCCTTTCCAAGGTCTACACCGATATAGTGGTATCTGTCGAGTGACGGCATAAATTGATGACTCCAATCAGAGTGGAAGTAAGTCTTGCCATCGTTATGCTTACCGAAGCTTCCATCAGCCAAGCACTTCGTAGTGCCCTCATTACGATGAGCTACCGTTGAGAAGAAGCTAGTGCTATCGAGCTTAATACCATTGCTGAAGTCAGCATCCTTCGTACCACCGCTGATAGCCAAAGAGCCAGAGTAGTCAACCAAAGCCTTGCCATAAAGAGCGTTCAGCTTTTCGTTCAACAGACTTTGTGCCACTTCGTCCTTGATGCGATCAATGTCAGACTTTGCAACGTCGTTAAACAGGTAGATGTTGTTAGGATTATCTACGTGGTTCCATTCGAAGATACCATGGTTTGTGTTCTTAGAGTGGAACTGACGACCCTTCGTAGAGTCGGCTTTCATTTCATAAATAACAAAGCCCTTCTTCACCTTATCCTGAACGCCATCGAAAGCTACGAATACGGGAGTCTTTTCTTCTGTCAAAGTATAGCAGTCCTTATCATCGTGCAAAGCAGGATTGGTAATGGCACTCATATAACCACCCGTGTACAGATTCTGTACATAGTAAAGATCCTTCTTACCAGCAGAAGTAACCTGCCAGATATTCTTAGCGTCGGATACCTTTACTTCACCTTCTGCAGGTGCCTTGTCGTCAGGATAAGTTCCCGAAGGTCTACCCCAAAGGAAGTCGATGCCATTCTTCTTCTCCGTTGAAACCCAGTGATTCGTAATCGTATGGATGAAGTAGTAACCACCGTCTTCCAAGGCATTGAAGCCGTTATTCATCAAATTCTGATAAGCCTGCTTCAAGTCAGCACAAAGTTTATCAGCTTGTTCGTCGGTAACATTACTACTTTCCATTGCTTTGTTTGCGGCCTCGTAAGCCTTCACAGCCGCATCGACCAACTCCTTCTTATAAGTACCCGGAGTTGTACCTGTCGGATATTGATTTTGATCGACAACGAACACTTCTACGTACTGCATAAGCTTATCCTGTCCCTTCAGCACAGCCAATTCATAAGCGCGGAATACGTTAGTATCGTTATAAGGAAAATACTGAGGACTCCATTGACCAGCGATATAAACAGGAGATGTTTCACCCGTTTGTTCATCCACATCAAATTCATTGCGACACATTACAAAACCAACTTCAGAAAGGTCTTGTTTCTTATCGCTAGCTTGCGTACGAAGATCCACCTTTGAACCCGCTAAATCAGACACATCTGAAGTTAAGCACCGTCATTTCGAATGCCTCTTCTTTTTTGTCGGTATATGCCAAAAGTGGTTCCTCTTCGGCATTGGAAATCTTAGCAGGATCCATTACATACTTGTTCGTAGACACCTGCTGAAGCAAGTAGAGCGGATGACCATCTTCGCTCATCTTTTCAAGCTTGATGAATTGATAAACACAATCATCCGTAATTTTTTGAGACCAGTTTGCGGAGCCGTTCAGATAGCCGGCCTTGTGGTCATCTGAGGTACCCGGCTCATACAGCAAAACTTTTTTGCCGACGAGTCCATCGGGCGTCTCAATGAGCGCACCTTGGCCATAATCCTGAGCCACCGCATTGGTGATTCCCACTAATGAAAGCAGGAAAAATGAAAGCAGATTGTAAAACCTTTTCATTGCGTTAGATAAATATTAAGTGAAACATTAAATAGATTGATATTCAGTACATTTGATTTAAGCCAAACAATAAAATGAGGTTAGCTACCCATTTTATCACGCGGCAAAGATAAGCCTTTATTTCGACAACAAGACTTTGCCCCGTTTTTTTTCGCCTCGGCGACTCTTAAAAAAGAAGAAAGGGTTGCACCTTAACTCGTGCAACCCTTTTTAGGACAAAAACTTGACAATCTTCATATACGACTTAACTCGCTGCAAAGGTCTGAACTATAGCCGAAGCACGGAATACCCACTTTAGGGTAATTTTTCCCGTGACAACACGTCCGACCGTTTATTTCAAGCGATAGCCCAACGTAACTAATCCCGAAATATTCCGGTCGCCCGACCGATTGAACTTAGCCAGCCCGAAATCCGCTTCCAATCCGATGAGCACTCCCGAGGAGAACTGATACCCCAAGGAAGTTTGAATACCCGCATCGAAACGATGGGTACCAGGTTCCTTGAACGTTTTCTTTTCGTAATACATCTTCTCGCTGCCGGGCCGAGTCGTATCCCCTTTCGTCTTTTGCTTACCCGCTATGCCGTAAGCAACATAAGGCCCGGCAGAAAAGACAAGGTAACGGGCTTCGCCGGTACGTAAATAATAAGAAACGAGCAAAGGCAACTGAATATAGTTTTGCGAAGCCGAACGGCTCATGATTCCCTTTACCGGCTCGCCGGTTTCGGGATTAACGAGGGGCTTACCCGAATCGTCCAAGACGAATACTTCTTGATTGGGATCTTTCCAGCCCTTACCGTAGACTTCAAAAGTTGGTAAGAAACTCCAATGCTGATTAAGCTCAATTTCGTAACCGACCCCAGCCTTAAAGGCACCGACAGCCTTTGCCTTGCCATAATGCGAAGCCAAACCGCCTCCGAACTTAAAGCAGACGCCCTGAGCACGAAGCGGCTGAACACGGGTTAGAGCTAAGAAGAAAAGAAGGGAGAAGAAAAGTTTATTCATAACGGAATGAAATAATGTAAGGGGAAAGTGCGGCGAAACTTTCGTAAACCGAAGGTTGCCCACTGACAAGGAATAGAAAGAACAAAAAGTGGAACCCAACGAATGGTAAGAAGCGGAACTTCCCGACCTATCCGCGAAGACCTTATCCGAAAGAAGGAGTCAAGGATTTCCCCTTGAAAACAAAATGTCGGAGAACAAAAAACCGACGCTGCGCCGTTCCTTTCTACTTAGGCCTACTCAAAAAACTGATGCCAATCATCTTTCTTGCGCTTACGCGGTACCTCAAATTCGTTTGCGGATGACTTCTTAGAACCTTTGCGCGCTTTTTTCTCAGACTTCCAACCGGCTTTCAGTTGACGGGCATCAGCCGCTTCCGCATAAGTTTTACCTCGGCGCGATTTGCGTGCGGACTTGGCAGAAGCGCTTCCTTCTTCCCGATCGGCAAAATCGACTACCACCTTGCGGTCACCCACCTTGGCACGCTTCATCTTCGACAAGACCAAAGCGGCATCCTCATTCGGAACCTCAAAGAAAGAACAATTCGCGGTCAAATCAATCCTTCCAATCTCCATGTTACTATCATGCACATAGCGGTTGACCAAGTTGATGATTTCACGCGCATAAAAGTTGTCTCGTTTACCCAAGTTAATGAACAAACGGGTGTAACCCTCTTCTGCTTGGGGATTGCCGTCCTCTTTGCGACGACGTTCCCGACGTGATTTGCCCTCCGTTTCTTTTCCACTGTTTCCGCGGCGGTCGGTAGGCTGGTCGATAACGGGTGCATTGGCATAATATCGAAGGAAATGACCGAACTCACGGCTTACCACTCGCTTGATGAGGTCCTCCTTGGTCAGCCATTCCAGTTTGCGGAACACTTCGGGAAGAAAGGGAGCAATTTCTGTCTCATTGACTTGAATGCACTCGAGCTCATCCATCACCTTGTAAAGTTGCTTCGTACAGATTTCTTGCGGTTCGGGCAATACACCGGCCTCAAACTTCTTGCCAATCACCTTTTCGATGATGCGTACCTTCCCCTTCTCACGCAAGTGGATAATAGAAATACTCGTTCCTCGTTTGCCTGCACGCCCCGTTCGTCCCGAACGATGGGTGTAATTCTCCACGTCGTCGGGGAGTCCGTAGTTAATCACGTGAGTCAAGTCCTCCACATCCAAGCCACGGGCAGCCACGTCGGTAGCCACGAGGAGTTGCGTGTGGTGTTGACGGAACTTCTGCATCGTCAGGTCGCGTTGTGCTTGCGAAAGGTCACCATGCAGTGCTTCGGCATTGTAACCATCGCGGATCAGCTGGTCAGCCACCTCTTGCGTTTCGATACGTGTGCGACAGAAGATGATGCCGTAAATACGCGGATAGTAATCGACCACACGTTTCAAGGCCACATACTTGTCCTTGGCATGAACGAGGTAATAAATGTGGTTCACCTTCTCGGCACCTTCGTTTCGTGAGCCCACCACGATTTCCTTGTAGTCGTGCAGGTAACTCTTCGCGATGCGTTCGATTTCCTTGCCCATGGTGGCAGAGAACAGCAACGTATTTCGTTCAGCCGGCACACCTGCCAAGATGGCATCAATGCTTTCGGTGAAGCCCATGTTCAACATTTCGTCGGCCTCGTCAAGAACCACGTTCTCCACGGCATCCAATTTGGCAACGCCACGGTTCATCAAGTCAATCAAGCGGCCCGGGGTAGCCACAATCACCTGAGCTCCCTTCTTTAGGGCACGAATTTGGCTCTCAATGCTCGAACCTCCATAAACGGCAAGTACGTGCAGGTCGTCAATATAACGGGAATACTCTTTCAGGTCACCAGCTATCTGCAGACAGAGTTCACGCGTCGGACTCAGAATCACCGCCTGTGTCCGCTTGTCTTTCGGATTAACCTTTTGGAGCACCGGCAGACCGAAGGCTGCTGTTTTTCCAGTTCCTGTCTGAGCCAGGGCAATGACATCGTTGCCCACACCGAGCAGGTAGGGAATTACTTCTTCTTGTACGGGCATCGGGCTTTCGTACCCCATCTCGCTGATGGCGCGGCGAATCACTTCCGATACGCCTAACTCTTCAAATGTTTTCAAAATGAATGGGAATTGATATGGAGCGACTTTACTCCAAGGTGCAAAAGTACGACAAAAGCGGCGTTTAGAAGGCTTTTGGCGGAAGAAGGTTGAAAAAAGAGGATACAAGGATCGAACTGGAAACAGAAAGACGCGTTGCTATACTGCTCCCAACGAGCGTCTGAACAGGACGAAGGGTGCCGGCTGCAAAGACAGCTTCCCGTCTCGTTTAGTATGTGCACCCCGACACTGCCAATTTGAGGGTTGCCCTCTCCTAGCCCTTCACGCGATACCGATTGCCTGGCATCCGCTTCACGCTCCCCATTTCTTCCAAGTCAAAGAGCAAGTCAGCCAACTGCGCCACGGTAAAGCCCGTTTGAAGAGCCAGGGCATCCATCGACAGCCCGTCATTCCCCGCGAGGACATCCACCACCCGCTCTTGTTCGGCCGTGTAGAGGGGAAACAGCTGTGGCTCGCTCGGCTGCGCCTTTGCCGACTCGGTGGGCCAATTGAGCAGTTTCACCAGGTCGGCTGCCGAGGTCACCAAGCTGGCTTGATTACGTTGTATGAGCTGGTTGCATCCGGCAGAATAAGGGTCGCCCACCCTGCCGGGCACCGCCATCACCTCCCGACCGTAACTACTGGCTATGGTCGCCGTAATCAAGGAGCCGCCCCGGTCGGCACTTTCAATGACCAGCGTAGCTTCGGCTATACCTGCCATAATGCGGTTGCGCCTTACGAAGTTTCCCTTGTCGGGCACCGTCCCCGAAAAGTATTCGGTGAGCAGTCCGCCCTGGCTCACCATTTCCTTGGCCGTGTCGCGGTGCAAACTGGGATAAATACGATCCAAGCCGTGCGCCAAGACTGCATAGGTAGGCAGTCCGTTGGCCAAAGCCGCACGATGGGCATGAATGTCTACCCCATACGCCAAACCACTGACGATGGTCACATCGGGCACTAAGTGTGCCAGATCCGCCAAGATGCGTTCACACAGGTCT
>AMCI01001934.1_pt1 | contig 10324 bp, 10 predicted proteins | sample 419838 | NCBI WGS metagenome assembly AMCI01 (sample SAMN01090643, study PRJNA158313) | gut metagenome
AAATAAAGAACAAACTTGTGAAGCACAAAGTCTTTCAAGTTTGTTCTTTGTTTAAGTAGCTAACTTGAAGTGGACAATTTTTATTATTAATTGTTCATTTATATGAGATTCATTCAATAATAAGGAAGCAAAACAGTGACAAGCGAATTAGTAGTAGACGTACAGCCCAAAGAAGTATCAATCGCCCTTCTGGAAGACAAAAGTCTGGTGGAACTCCAAAGTGAAGGACGAAATATTTCTTTTTCAGTAGGCAATATGTATTTGGGACGCATCAAGAAATTGATGCCAGGACTAAATGCATGCTTTGTGGACGTCGGTTACGAGAAAGATGCTTTCCTTCATTACCTTGACCTGGGTCCTCAATTCAACTCTTTGGAGAAGTTTGTAAAGCAAACTTTAAGCGATAAGAAAAAACTGACATCCATTAGTAAAGCAACCCTGCTTCCCGATCTTGACAAGGACGGAACAGTGTCCAATACACTCAAGGTGGGACAAGAAGTAGTGGTGCAAATCGTCAAAGAACCTATCTCAACCAAAGGACCGAGACTAACATCCGAAATTTCATTTGCCGGACGTTATCTCGTACTGATTCCTTTCAACGATAAGGTTTCTGTATCACAAAAAATTAAATCAAGCGAAGAACGTGCCCGTCTAAAACAACTGCTGATGAGCATCAAGCCTAAAAACTTTGGTGTAATAGTACGCACTGTGGCCGAAGGAAAGCGCGTTGCCGAACTTGATGCTGAGCTTAAAGTTCTCGTCAAACATTGGGAAGAAGCAGTGGTAAAAATCCAGAAAGCCACTAAGTATCCGACATTGATCTATGAAGAGACCAGCCGTGCCGTAGGCCTGCTGCGCGATCTTTTCAACCCATCTTTTGAAAATATTTACGTCAATAACGAGGCTGTGTACAACGAAATCAAAGATTACGTTTCACTGATTGCCCCCGAACGGGCCAACATCGTGAAATGGTACAAAGGCCAACTTCCCATTTACGACAATTTCGGTATCACCAAACAGATTAAATCTTCTTTTGGTAAAACAGTCTCTTACAAAAGCGGTGCTTACTTGATTATCGAACATACAGAAGCACTTCATGTTGTAGATGTAAACAGCGGTAATCGAGCTAAAAATGCCAACGGACAAGAGGGCAATGCCCTTGAAGTGAACTTAGGCGCAGCCGATGAGCTGGCCCGTCAATTACGACTAAGAGATATGGGGGGTATCATTGTTGTCGACTTCATCGACATGAATGAAGCGGAGAATCGTCAGAAGCTTTACGAACGTATGTGTGCCAACATGCAAAAAGACAGAGCACGGCATAATATCTTGCCGCTGAGTAAATTTGGCTTGATGCAGATAACACGGCAGCGTGTACGCCCAGCTATGGACGTCAACACAACCGAAACCTGTCCTACTTGTTTCGGAAAGGGGGTCATCAAGTCTTCCATTCTCTTTACAGATACATTAGAGAACAAAATTGATTACTTGGTCAACAAACTGAAGGTAAAAAAATTCTCACTACACGTCCACCCGTATGTGGCCGCTTACATCAATCAGGGCATAGTTTCCCTGAAACGTAAATGGCAAATGCAATATGGATTCGGTATCAAGATTATTCCCAGTCAGAAACTCGCCTTCCTGCAATATGTGTTCTACGACACACAGGGTGAAGAGATAGACATGAAGGAAGAAATTGAAATCAAATAAACAAAAAGGCGGCTCGTTTACACGGGTCGCCTTTTGTTTTTTAACGGTCGACATCAGGCTGAACACCCCCCAAATGAATGAAAAGTAGACGGTAGCCCAACACCATGCGTCACATCCTAAAATTATTCGATATAAGCCTGGTATCTATCAAAGAATTTCTTAAAACCACTGAGGCGCATCAGTCCATATTCAAAGATGAGCCAGCCTAGCAAAGCACACGAAATACCCAGCAAGACATCGATTATATAATGATGAGAAGTATACACAGCTGTGCCCCAGATACCCACCATGATGACAGCGAAAAGAGCGATAATATACCAACGACATTTGCCGACAACGGCATAAATCAAAGCTACGACCATATAAGCTGCATGCAAGGAAGGAACAGCGGCAAACACATTGGCATTGCGTCCGTAAATAGAATCAAAAACAGAAACACCGAAAAAAGCATCAAAACGCCCTAGTCCTGCCACATTACCCGGAGTATTGAGTACAGGTTCAAAACCATAATTGATGGCATACCAAGGCGGAGCAGCCGGATAAATGTAATACCCTACAAAGCCTATCAGGTTAACAAATAGAAACACCATGGCAAAACGCAGATAGACATTACGTTTCTTCTTAAAATAAAGACAAAGACCAAAAAGCATCGGTACCGGCACCCAACACAGATAAAATATACCAGCAAATATATCGGCTATGGTACAATGATGCGCTGCAAAGTATTCACAAGGAATGACCCGGACTCCATTATCCATCACACCAAACAAAGACTTTTCCAGTTCATACAGACCAGCCACATCAATGGGATTCACTTCATAATTGGGACAAATGCGCATCCAATCATAAGAAATACCGAAAAGGGCAAAAGGAATCAAGGCCACCGCCAACTTACGAGTGGGTAACCCTGTAAAAAACAAAATCAAATATAGAACGGCTATCAACCAGTGTTCCGCACGGAACCCGATAAAAACACTTGTCATTAGCAAGAAAATGCCCATACAAGCCAAAACGATCAACGTTTCTCTTCTCGAAGGTTTCTGATTATTCTTTAGCATCGACATAACTTCCTTTTACTCCTTCATTACTTTATAACAATGTCTCACACGAACAAAGGCCGTAATATTGGCAAAGACAGCCACCACAGCCAAAGGAACAACCAAAATCAGAATCGGATCAAAAACGGTAACATCACTAAATATACCACAGAACAAAGCACCGAGACTAGTCAGCACCACCCGCTCCGGACGCTGCATGAATCCCACCTTACACTCGATGCCCAATCCTTCGGCACGGGCACGCACATAACTCACCATCAACGAACCCATTAGCGCTACAAAAGCAATGATTACATACAAATAGTAATCCTTCATTGCCAGATAAGCAGAGATACCAAACAACGTCACCAGTTCGCTGTAACGGTCGAGAACTGAGTCATAAAGAGCACCAAACTTGGAACTCATGTTTCCCAAACGGGCCAGACGCCCGTCCATCATGTCAAACAAGCCGGCAAAAAGCACCAAACCGCCTGCCCATCCAATTATCGAAAGACCATCACCTTCACTACTCATTCCAGCGTAAACAAACATACCCGCTGCTACTACATTCAAAATAAACCCAGTGGTCGTAATAAAGTTAGGAGTAATACCCACCTTAATCATCCCACGGATAAAAGGATTGATAATCTTATAAATCAACTTCTGTAAAAAATCTCTGTAATTCATGTGTCTAAATTTATTTATATATAAAAATTTTCAATCTATTCCGCTTCCTGTGAATCGCTTTTTCCAAGCAGACTCTTAATATCAATATTCCGGTATACAAACCAACGCTGCATATTGTAATTCCAAAACAAAGCAACGATAATGGCCACTATCACCTTAGGGATAATAAAGAAATCACCGAAATACAAACTCAACGTATCACGCACCCAAGGAATCTTTGCCAACGATTCGGTCAACGCATACGTGCCCCATGTGTTCAGCCAGACACTACAAAGCCACACAATGACAAACTTTGCAGCCACATTCGTTTTTTTCCTTTCGATTTAAAGGTCCATTTATAGTTAATGATTCCGTTGACAATTCCCCCGCAGAGAGCACCCGTCAAGGTAGCATATACATAGTATATGTCAAATAGGCTCACGAGAAGAATCGTAACAAAAAAGTCAGAAATGGTGGCCATCTGAGCCGAAAGCTGCGCCCGTAGAAACATAAAGACGCCCCCTTTCTGCGATATCATCCGCGCTACCTTTCTCAACCAATCACCCATCTTGCACCTATCAATAATATCAAACTATATACACCAGCCAAAATATCATCCATCATCACACCTACACCACCCGGCAGACCTTCCATTTTGCGCACGCCCAAAGGCTTGGCAATATCGAAAGCACGAAACAGGATAAAAGCTGCAAGCACATACCAATGCCAGTTTACCGTATCGGGAACCGCCAGCAAAGGAATCCATACCCCTACCATTTCATCCACTACCACCCGTGAAGGGTCTTCCCCCCAATAAGGCTCAAGCTTATTGGCAGCCCAGACACCGGCGATGGTAAAAACAAGTACCAACAACAAAGTAATCCAAAACAACGCAGTAAACGGGACAAAAGAATACAGCAACATCCAAACGACAGTTGCCAGCAGAGCTCCCGCCGTACCCGGAGCCAGAGGAGAGAAACCGGAACCAAAGCCAGTACCAATCAAAACAGGGAAAAAAGGGGGTCTTTTCATTTCTTTCAATGGGATTGTCTAAGAATAACAAAACTTTCCCCTCCTTTTAAAAGGGGAAAGTTTATCTATTAATACAAGGAACATCGTTCCAAATTAAGCTAAATAATCAGGTTCTTTTTCACCAATCATGTTACGTAAGGTCTGTTTAACCATTCTCCATTGAGTGAACAGATCATGTTCAGGCTGATGCTCGAAGTCGTGCATCGGACTCTTGCAGAAGAACGACAGCCAAGTCTGAATGCCACACATGCCTGCACGCATAGCCAAGTCACTGAACAACACCAAATCCAATGCAATCGGTGCTGCCAAGATTGAATCACGGCAAAGGAAATTGACCTTGATTTCCATCGGGTACCCCATCCATCCGAAAATATCGATATTATCCCAAGCTTCCTTGTTATCTTTACGGGGAGGATAATAATTGATGCGAACCTTATGATAAACATTTCCATATAAATCAGGGAACTTGTCCGGTTCAAGAATGGTATCGATAACAGACAATTTACTAACTTCCTTTGTCTTAAAGTTTTCCGGTTGGTCGAGCACCTCACCATCTCTATTGCCCAAAATATTAGTAGAGAACCATCCGCTCACACCCAGCATACGAGTCTTAAACATCGGTGCCAGCACCGTCTTCATCAGAGTCTGTCCGCTCTTAAAGTCCTTGCCTGCAATGGGCACATTCATCTGCTTGGAGAATTCCCACATGGCTGGAGTATCCACACACAAGTTGGGAGCACCCATAATAAACGGAGCACCTTCAGCAATGGCAGCATAAGCATAACACATACTGGGAGAAATCACCTCCGTATTATTTTCCTTCATAGCCTTTTCCAAAGCAGCCAAAGACATATGTTCATCAGACAATGGAACATAAATTTCCGTACTGGCAGCCCAAAGCACCACGATACGGTCACATTGATTGGCAGCCTTAAAGTCACGGATATCCTGACGCAGTTGTTCCACCATATCCCAACGGGTTACTGCATGCTTGATAAACGTTCCGTTAAGACGCTTAGCAAAATTATGATCAAAGGCAGCCGGCATCGGCTTGATAGCTTCCAATTCATCTTTTACGCCATTCAAATCTTTTTCTTTCAAGACTTCGGCATACATAGCAGCTTCATATGCATTATCAGGGAAAATATCCCATCCACCAAAAACAATATCATTCAAACCAGCCAAAGGCACTACATCTTTGATAAGTTTTTCTTCGTTGTTTTCCATACACATAGTAGCCATCTGAGTAATCGACCCGATTGGCTTAGCCAGTCCTTTGCGTGAGGCCAGCGTTCCTACAATCATAGTGGTTGCAACCGCCCCACCTACTCCAACTACCAAAACGCCTAGACGACCAGTAGCCGGTTTAATTTCCTGTTTCATTTCTATTCGATTAAAATTAGACTAAAGTTGTTGCAAAAATAAGATTAATTTAATTATTAATACGACTTTTGTCCGATTTATAAACATGTTTGTTAGCAGGATTTAACGTTTAAAACGTCATATGCAGGCTGATTCTCAATCCAGATTTATCTATTTGAGGTAAATCACGATAAGTAAGCCTCCACACATAATCCAATCTCAGTACCTTAAAAATATTTTCAATTCCGACCCCTACTTCCACATAAGGAGTTTTTCCCATTGCCCGTGTTTCCTGGATAGGAAATGCAAACAAGCCGTCGGTCAGCACAGGGTTGTTCTTATCACTCAAATGCCCATATAATCCCCTGCAAGAAACAATCTCTCTCCACTTTAATTTTTTCAACAGCGGAACACGGTTAAAAAGCCATCCGTTCAAGAAATAAGTAACATCCCAGGAAAAATACGCATCATTCATAAATTCCATGGCATTCATAAGTGAATAAGACTCAGGCTGAATGGTATATGAAAGATTGGCATTGGGCATGATGAGCAAGGGAAAAGGCACCTTATTCCACACCTTTCCGGCTTTCAGAATCACATCCGTATAACCGAAAGCCGAAAACCAAAACCGCTTCTGCACGCCAGCTTCGGTATGATTGTATGTGTAATCACTACCCAGGAATCCTTTAGCAGAAAGGGTGTGCGACAAGGTAAACACCGGAGCATCGAGCGAAACCGGGAAACGGTTCCATTGCGTTTGAAAAAACTTTTCATTCGGTGCATAACGAAGCTTCAACTCGGCCGTACTCATAGAAAAAGCTTTTATCGGGGTATACACAGAGCCCGTCTTCTGAAGAAAGGGTATCAAGTAAGAAGACTCATCGCGCCGCCTCTTAGCTGTGAGCTGGAAGGAAAAACCTGAATAAAATTCGTTGGTATAAGTCAATTCTGCCTGTTGGAAATAGCCAATCCGATCATCTTTCTTACGCTTGAGAGCCAGAAAAACATTATCTTTACTGGTGTACAGATAGTTTTGTCCGTATTGATTCACGTCCGATTCATAACGAAGTTTCAGCGAATGAATGGGAAACTCATTGGCATATTCCTTCTTTTTCTTAAATGAATATTCCAGTTCGGCCAATCCTTTCAGACGTTTATCTTTCACTCCATAAGCTATGAAGCCCTTCCCAAACAAACGAGGATGGAGCCAGGCTGTTGTCATTCCCCCCACACGGAAACGCGCTCCTTCAAGGCTGTTTCCACTCACCGTAGCATTCATTGGACCGATATAAAAAAGCGGAGCTTCCTTGGAAGTTGGAATATACCCCGTAAAAAGGATAGAAAGCACCTTTTCGGTCCAATAATACACCGGATAGCTACGCAGCTGAGTCATCAGACGATCGACAGAGTTTTCCTGCACCGAAATAGCAGCCTGCGGACGGTTCTCTGTCCAGAAAGATTCCGGACGGGCCAAAGCTGCCGTTTCTTCTATAATCCGTTCGGGCTTTTCGAAAACACGATCAGCCTCCCCCGAGGAAACAAACGAATATCGGCTATAATCAGCCACCCGACGGGCAAAAATACCATCCTGTCCTTCTGTCAGCTTAAACTCCACCGTAATACTTTCGTGCTGCAACAAACGCGTACCATCATCAGCGCGAGTAAACTCCTGTTCAAGCAGCATGTAATCCACAAAATTCAAGTTGATGTCCTTCGGAAAATTGAAAACCGCCCGCTTCACAAAGAACGTAGAATCGAGCGTTACAAACAAATGTCCGTTAAACCCAAAAGACTCTGAATTGAACGGAGTAAACGCTAAATCAACACAACGCTCACCGGCAACCTGCAAGGTATCCATCAAATAATACTTGTAAAAGCCAGTACCGATACGCGACAAAGGACTTACAAACTTATTGGTAAATAAGGCAATATTATTGTCGAATATGTCCACATCCTTAAACACCTCATTGATAGCAGCCTGCATGCCCTGCTTAGACAAGAACTCATCAACCCCTGCCTGCTTCCGTCCTTTCACCCATTGTTTTTCCGAACGGGGCGACTTCCGGTAATAATCCGTAGCAAGCAGTTCACGGGTAGACACAGTCAGAATCGGCTTACCGGTCACAGCCGAAGTATCCACAAAATCAGTCAGAAAGTCGAATTTACGGTACAGCCATTTCTTACGCTTCTCCTCATCGAAATTATTCAAGGCAAAAGTCGTCTTTTCATACCGCTCCCGTTGCCAGAAATCTTTTTCATACGGAGAATTCTTCTCTCGTTCTTCCATCATGTGATGCACAAACTCCACAGCCGGATTGTTTTTCTTCTTATACCGTTCCCGCTTGGGCTTCACCACCACTTCCGAAAGGTTGTAAGCAGTGGGCGCCAGAGCCACTGAACAAAAGGAATTGCGTTCCGGACGAATCTGACGACTATATTCCTGATATCCAATCACAGAAACCACCAGTTCGGCTTCTGAACGATGTGTCTTAAAATAAAAACAGCCATCACTACCGGTTATAGTTCCTTCTTTCGTGTTTTTCAAACGTACAGATGCATAAGGTAAGGGCTCCTTCGTCAACGAATCTGTCACAATTCCCTGCACCACAAACTGTGCTGAAAGCGGCAAACAGACAGTGAAAAAAAGAAAGAGCACGCATAGTTCTTTCATTCTTAATCTCATACCTTATTTCCTATTGAATTAAGCATGCAAAGGTACGGCAAATTCAATAGATAAAAAGGTCTATTTTACGTTATAAATGTTCATATTGGGTCAGAATAAACCTACTGCTCCGACATTTTCCCTCACCGGAGGTTGAAACAGGAAAAACAATCCGAAAACACATCTACCTCAGACGCAAGCGATCGCCCACTTCGGGCACATACTCTCCATCCTTGCGGTTCATCTTATAAAGATACTTCAAACGGATACCGTATGTCTGAGAAATGCCGTGCATCGAATCACCGTCCTTTACAATATAATACGTATACTTCTTGTCAGCCTTCTTCTTCTTTTCCTTCAGATAAATGATATCTCCCGCAGTGAGCGTATAGTCCTTGTGCAAATCATTATACTTAACCAATTTCTTCCAGCTGATATCAAATTCCTTACCCAACTCCTTAAACGTATCGCCTCCCCGAGCCACTACATACGCAATATCGTTGGCAATATACACCGGATGCGGATTCATCAGCCAAGGATTCTTGCGCAGCTGACGCTTGGAATAGATTCCTTTCGTGTCATACTTATACAAGTCATAATCCTCGATGATAGTAATCAGGCGGTTGGCATACGAAGGGTCGGTAGCATAACCTGCCTTTTTCAGACCGCGTGCCCAGCCTCTGTAATCGGTTATTTCCAGTTTGAAAAGAAAAGCATACCGAGCTCCCCTGCGAAGGAAGTCAGAATGGTCCTCATACGAATCACGCGGCGTCTTGTAAGCCCGAAAACACTCGTTGGGTGCATCGTCATTGGCATGCACCGTACGTCCTCGCCAGTTTCCGCCGCACTTGATACCGAAATGATTGTTGCTTTTCCTAACCAGTTGACTATAGCCGGCCCCACTCTCCAGCAAGCCCTGCGCCAACGTGATGCTGGCCGGAATCTTGTAAAGCTTCATCTGCTCCACAGCCAAATCACTATATTTATTGATGTATTCCACATATCGGCTGTTTTTGCGTTGAGCTTGAGCGCTCCAAGCCAAACAAACTGCCAATGAAAAGAACAAAAAACGCTTCAAAAAATGTTCCATTTTATCAAACTCATGAAATGAATGTACACAAAAAACGAAAAGAACACAGAGAAAGCCAACTGCTATTCTGTTATTATCGCACACAAAAATCTGAAAAATAATTGGGATTATCAATCTCTTTTTTAACTTTGTAACATTATTTGTAAAAACCATTATCCCAACGCGTATGAAAGAACTTGTAATTTCCACCCTTGTCAAAATCTATCAATATGATGAATTGAGCGAAAGCGATCAGGAACTGCTGACCAACGCGATGAATGCCACCCGACGCAGCTATGCACCTTACTCCCGGTTCTCCGTCGGTGCAGCCGCACGTTTGGCCAACGGAGTCGTAGTAACAGGAACGAATCAGGAAAACGCCGCTTATCCATCGGGATTATGCGCCGAACGAACCACTCTCTTCTTTGCCAACTCTCAATATCCCGACCAACCGGTAGACACCCTGGCCATTGCAGCTAAAACAGAGAAAGATTTCATCGACACCCCCATACCTCCCTGCGGAGCCTGCCGACAGGTCATGCTCGAAACCGAAAAACGCTACGGACAGCCCCTGCGGGTATTGCTCTATGGCAAGAAAGGTATTTATGAAATCCACAGTGTAAGCGATTTACTACCGCTCTCGTTTGATGCCTCAGCAATGGAATAAAACGACTCAAAAAAGAGCATCCTGAAAAACTGACAAGAAAAAAAAATACTAGAAGAATAAAACTCTAGAAGATAAAACTAGACAAAAGAATAAAACTAGACAAAAAAAACTACTAGAAA
>AMCI01001956.1_pt1 | contig 10312 bp, 8 predicted proteins | sample 419838 | NCBI WGS metagenome assembly AMCI01 (sample SAMN01090643, study PRJNA158313) | gut metagenome
AGATATAGTGTGTCCTTACCCAATCCTTGTATAGTTCCAGATAGTGTAGTGCTGTTTTCTTCATTACTTCCGCAAGCTGTCAGAATGAGTAAGAGAAATCCGATAAGACTTGTTTTCTTCATGTGAATGATTCCTTTTTGATGACGATGCGAAAATACGTCTTTTGTGGGATATAAAAAAAAGTTGTCCGGCATAATTTAATGCCAGACAACTTTCAAATTACTTTTTATGCTGTTTCTTATTTAACAACGTTCATAAAGTCAGCGCTGGTGAAGTATTTAGAGAATTCCAAATCTGTAGCAGCTTTCTTAGCTAAAGTAGCGTCCTTAGCAATTGCATTCTTCAAGTTGCTGATAACCATTGACTCATTGTTAGTTCTAGCACCTAATACAGCACCTAAATAGTCAGTATAAGCATCTTTCTTTTCAATGCCTTTTAGGGTATTCTTAGCTTTGTTGTAATCTTTTGCCAAGATTTGAGCCAAAGCAGCGCTGTTGGTCTTTGTATCGCCGAAAGCAGTTACAGCTTTGTCATATTGACCTTGAGCGATGTACAAGTTACCCAGTGCTTCGTTCAGTTCTTCTGCACCGGCAGCTTTTCCGAAGTAAGCTTCAGCAGCAGCCTTGTCGCCCTTATTCAAAGCAATTAGACCCAAGTTCATATTTGCTTCAGGAGCATCTTTTATAGAAGCAGCTTTCTTGAAGTAGTTATCAGCTTTATCTTGTTCGCCAGCTTGATAAGCCAGTTTACCTAAGTTGTTGTAAGCACGATAATCGTTCGGGTAGATTTGAGTAGCTTTTGTATAGATAGCTTCTTTCTTAGCTGCATCATCTGTTAAAGTAGCTGCATACAGCAATTCTTCCAAATTCAATTGCTTAGCATCAGTTTCAGCTAAATTAGCGATTTCTTCGTCAGATTTGCCGATAATTTCATAGTTCAAAGTCAGACGAGAACGACGTAATTGCGGTAAAATTTCTTCAGCCAACGTGCTGTAAACAGAAGAAATGTTCTTGATTTCCTGTTCTCTTTGTTCTGGTTCGCTGTACATAGAAAGAACGCGCAGAATCAATTCTTTATCTTGGATATTAGATTTAGAAACCAATTCTTGGAAACCTTCCCAGTCTTGAGCTGTGTAATGAGTATTTACGTTTGCTTCAATTTTATCTTTCTTCAAGTTCTTGTTGATAACCTTTGCAGTATTATTCTGACGATTTTCAGCTAAGCCTTTATTTAAAGTTACACCACCATCCGGTGAAGCATATGCAGAGATTTCGATGTCGCTGATTTTCTTGTTGGGAGTTTCGCTAATAGCCTTTACTTCAGCTTGGAAATCCTTGGCAGTTTTCAGTTCGCTGGCACGTACATTAGCTTGTTGAATCAAGAACATGATTTGAGCATCATGTTTTTCTTTAATAATGCGTTCAAAAGCATCAGCACCTAAAGCAGGATTAGCACTGTCCAAAGTTTCACCAACCAGTTCAGATGTAGAAATCACACCGTCAGCAATCTTTACAGCAGGAATCCGAATTGTTTTGTTGCCTTTGGAAGCTTTGAATTCCAAATAAAGTTCTGACTTAGCCATTTCAGGAACATAGTCGAAAGATGTCTTCATGGTGTAGTTACCACCCATCTTATAAGAGATGCTTTGGTTGTTTCCTTCAACTTTTTCACCTTGGAACATTGCGGGTTTGCCTTTTGCCTCACCACCTTCCCATTTCAAAACGGGAGTAACTTCTACAATTGCTTTTTTGTTGAAGTACTTCTCAGGGAATTTACCATTGATGGTAGCAGGTACTTTACCGCCAACAGCTTCCAATACTTGAGGAGTTACAGTGAAGTAGTCTGAAGACAATTCACCCATTTTGCTGCTACATGATGATAAAACAGCAACTACTGCCAATAAAAGAGGCAAATACAGTTTCTTTGTCATTTTAGGTTTAAATTAATTGTTTGTAATTGAATTTTGTCTATTCCTTACTTTGCTCTATTTATTTTAACAACTAGAGCATCGGCAAAGATATTAAAACTTCTGACAATATGTTAATGTTGAACGTGAATTTATTATAATTTAATAAACGCCATGTTTTTCCCTGAATTTGATATTTCGTGGATGATGTTCTATAATCTCGAATTTCAGCATGTTGCGGTCAATGTGGGTATAGATTTCTGTTGTGGCTATGGACTCATGTCCCAGCATACATTGGATGGCTCGCAGGTTGGCTCCCCCTTCCAGTAGGTGGGTGGCAAATGAGTGTCGGAAAGTATGCGGGCTGATGTTTTTGGTAATACCGGCTTTTTCGGCCAGTTCTTTAATGAGGTGAAACACCATGATGCGTGATATGTTTTTTCCCCATCGGGCCAGAAACACGTAGTCTTCAAAATCCTTCCGGATGCGCCAGTTTGTGTTGCGGTCTTGAAACCAGTTGGTAATTTCTTTGATGGCACGTGGTGAAATAGGTACCAGCCGTTGTTTGTTTCCTTTCCCTTGTACCTTAATAAAACCTTCTTGTAGATAAAGGTCGGATATCTTTAGTTCGCAGAGCTCTGATACACGTAGGCCGCAACTGTATAAGGTTTCCAGAATGGCTCGGTTGCGTTGTCCTTCATGCTTGCTTAAATCAATGGCATTGATGATGGCATCAATTTCTTCAACGGTGAGCACTTCAGGTATTTTGAATCCGATTTTCGGACCTTCCAGCAATTCGCTCGGATCGTTTTCCAGATAGTCTTCCAGTACTAGAAAATGAAAAAAAGACTTTATGCCCGACAGAATACGGGCCTGTGATCGCGGGTGGATACCAATGTCATGCAATCCGGCAGAGAACTGTTGTAGATGTGCTAATGTCACTTCCAATAAGGGAATCTGTTCGCTTTCCAGAAAACGGATCAGTTTCGTTAAATCTTTCTTATAGGCATCAATGGTATGGACAGAGTATGCTTTTTCCAGTTTCAGATATTGTTCATATCGGTTGATAATCCGTTTCTGTTTTTGGTTATTCATTGATTTTACTTCTATATTCATTTCTTTTTTTTACCTTTGCATTCAGAATGAATCAAGTGGGTGCAAAGATAGTAAAAAAGTGTTATGAAGATACAGATTATAAATGGCCCGAATATCAATCTCTTGGGGAAACGTGAACCTTCCATTTACGGTAGTGTTTCTTTTGAAGACTATCTTGTTAAACTACGTATGTGTTATCCGACTGTGCAGATAGATTATTTCCAGTCGAACATTGAAGGAGAGTTGATTGATAAGATTCAGCAGGTTGGATTTGAAGCGGATGGAATCATTTTGAATGCGGGGGCATACACGCATACTTCCATAGCTTTGCAGGACGCCATTCGGGCGGTTACTTCTCCGGTAGTGGAAGTGCATATTTCAAATGTGCATACACGGGAGTCATTTCGTCACACTTCCATGATTTCTTGTGCTTGCAAGGGAGTGATTCTGGGTTTTGGACTGGATTCTTATCGTCTTGCATTGGAATCATTTATTCGTCAATCATTAATTTAATATAGGATTATGTTATTAAAGCAGACAAAAATTGTAGCTACGGTCTCCGACCTGCGCTGTGATGTAGATTTTATCAAACAGTTGTATGATGCCGGTGTTAATGTAGTGCGTATGAATACGGCTCATGCTAACCGGGAAGGTTTTGAACGCTTGATTGGCAATGTGCGTGCGGTGTCAAATCGCATTGCTCTTTTGATGGATACGAAAGGTCCGGAAGTGCGTACGACTCCATTGGCTGATGAACCAATACCTTTTCAGGCAGGCGATCGAGTGAAAGTAGTAGGTAACCCCGATCAGCTTACATCTCGTGAATGTATAGCAGTATCTTATATTAACTTTGTGAAGGATCTTAATGAAGGTGGTCACATCCTCATTGATGACGGTGATTTGGAATTGCTGGTTTTAGAAAAACATGCCGACTGCTTGATTTGTGAAGTTCAGAATGAAGCAACATTGGGCAGCCGTAAAAGTGTGAACGTGCCGGGTGTCCGTATCAATTTGCCTTCACTGACTGAAAAAGATCGCAATAATATTCTTTATGCGATTGAAAAAGATATCGACTTTATAGCTCATTCATTCGTGCGCAGCAAGCAGGATATTTTGGATATCAAAGCTATCTTGGACGAACACAACAGTGATATCCGTGTCATTGCCAAAATCGAAAATCAGGAAGGTGTTGATAACATTGACGAGATTTTGGAAGTGGCTGATGGTGTAATGGTGGCACGTGGTGACTTGGGAATCGAAGTGGCTCAGGAACGCATACCGGGTATTCAGCGCCTTTTGATTCGTAAATGTATCTTGGCTAAGAAACCGGTTATTGTGGCTACTCAGATGTTGCATACCATGATCAATAATCCGCGTCCTACCCGTGCAGAAGTTACGGATATTGCCAATGCTATCTATTATCGTACCGATGCTCTGATGTTGAGTGGTGAAACAGCTTACGGAAAATATCCGGTAGAAGCCGTGAAAACGATGACTAAGATTGCTGCACAGGCAGAACAAGATAAATTGGCAGACAATGACATTCGTATTCCGCTGGATGAAAACAGCAATGATGTGACTGCATTCTTGGCTAAGCAGGCTGTGAAGGCCACTACAAAGCTGAAAATTCGTGCCATTATTACTGATAGCTACAGCGGTCGCACTGCCCGTAATCTGGCAGCGTTCAGAGGTAAGTTCCCGGTACTGGCTATCTGTTATAAAGAAAAGACGATGCGTCATCTGGCACTTTCCTACGGTGTAGAGGCCATTTATATGCCGGAGTTAGCTAACGGACAGGAATATTATTTTGCAGCACTTCGCCGTTTGGTTGGGGAAGGCCGTTTGCAACCTACAGATATGGTGGGTTATTTGAGTAGTGGTAAAGCCGGTACACAAACCTCTTTCTTGGAAATCAATGTGGTAGAAGATGCTTTGGCTAATGCTGATTCCATGGTTTTGCCCAACAGAAACCGTTATCTTTAATTTTTCATTATAGATTGTAGAATGGACCATTTTCAGGAATGGTCCATTTTTTTAATTTTAAAAGAAAATTTCCTATGACGATTGATGAATATATCTTGCAGCATATCGATGAAGAGGGTGATTATTTGCATGCACTGTATCGAGATACTCATTTGAAATTGCTTTATCCTCGAATGGCTTCTGGTCATTTGCAGGGGCGCATGTTGAAGATGTTTGTTCGGATGATTCGTCCGAAACAGGTTCTGGAAATCGGTACTTACAGTGGCTATTCGGCTTTGTGTATGGCTGAGGGCTTGCCGGAAGGTGCGATGTTACATACGTTTGAAATCAATGACGAACAAGAAGAATTTACGCGACCTTGGTTGGAACAGTCTTCCTATGCTGATAAAATCAAACTCTATATCGGTGATGCCCTTGATTTGGTACCACAGTTGGATGTGGTTTTCGATCTAGCCTTTGTGGATGGTGATAAACGTAAATACTTGGATTATTATGAAATGATTCTGCCTCGTCTTTCTCCGGGTGGATACATTATTGCCGATAATACCCTATGGGACGGACATGTGTTGGAAGAGCATCCGCATGCTTCCGATTGGCAGACCATCCGTATCAAGGAATTTAATGATTTTATTGCTGCCGATCAGCGGGTAGAAAAAGTAATTCTTCCTTTGCGTGACGGTTTGACCATCATTAGAAAAAAAGAAGCCTGATGGGATGTTCAGGATGTGGCAGACGGTTGAAGAATTTTTTTGCTGAGGTATCTCACAGGGTACCAGACAGCCAGAAATCCTACTCCGATGACGGTTATAAAAATGATTATTAAGTCGCTTAGTTGAATGTCGACCGGATATGCATCTACTACGAATGTGCCGTTACCTCCTCCTAGTGAGATAAATCCGAAATGTTGTTGCAGCAGGCAAAGTGCCACACCCCCGACTATTCCAATACTGGCTCCCAACAGTGAAATGAGTCTTCCTTCCAGAAGGAAGATGCGAGTAATCAGTTGGTCATCTGCTCCCAGATTCCGCAAAGTTTCAGTGTTTTCCCGTTTATCCAGGATAAGCATGGAGAGTGAACCTATAACGTTGAAGCAGGCTATGGCCAAAATGAAAGTCAGGAATAAATAAGAAATGAACTTTTCTATTTCCATGATACGGAACACATCTGCTTGTTGTTCGTAGCGGTTTTCCACTCGATAGTCCTTTCCTAATATAGTGGCAATTTTTTTCTCGAAGGTTTCCGTATTTGTTCCTTTTTTCAGTTTAAGTTCAATAGCAGATACCTCCTGCTGATAACCGAACAATTTGCGGGCAAATTCAAGTGAAGTCAGGATGTATTGTGCATCATATTTTTGTTGGTTGACCACAAATATCACTCCGGGGGAATACAGATAACCTTGATTAAAGGAAGCCGCCGGATTGGCAAGATTCACTCGGGTGTGGTGCTTAGGCGCATAGATGCGCAATGGGTCAATAAATTGCAGCCCGGTTCCCAACTCAGATACCAGGTCGACACCTAGAATGCCATAATTTACTTGTTTATCTTTTAGCAGGAAGCTACCTGTCCCGTAGAGCAGACTGTCAATATCAGTCAGTTGCCTGAAGTTATCTTCTATCCCTTTGATGATTGCCATAGTCTGTCGCTTTTTATATTGTACCACCGCATTTTCTTCCAGTGTTTCACTCCAGATTTCTATTTCAGGCAGTTTGCGTATTTGTAGAATCAGTGAATCCTGCGGAAGAAATACCTTTCCTTGAGTAGCTGTGATTTTCAGTTCAGGGTCAAAGGCCGTGAAGAAGCTAGCTACCATTTTCTGAAATCCGTTGAACACAGACAAGGTGCATACCAATGCCAATGTAGCTAATGCTACACCGCAAATCGATACACCCGAAATGATATTGATGGCATTGTGCTTCTTGGGAGAGAAAAGATAGCGTCGGGCTATGTAGAAAGGCAGATTCACTCCTTCAGCAATTCATCAATATGTTCCAGATAATCCAGTGAATCGTCCACAAAGAATTTCAGTTCCGGTATGATGCGTAATTGATGGCGCACGCGGGTTCCTAGTTCGTAGCGGATAGATTTAGCATTATCGTTGATGTTCCGGATGATTTCTTCAGCCTTGTCCGAGGGGAAAATACTCAGATAAGCGCGGGCGATGCTCATGTCCGGACTGATACGCACTGCACTGACCGAGATAAGTACACCGTGAGTAGCCTTGGTCTGTAGTAAGAAAATGTCGCCTAGCTCTTTTTGAATGAGGCGTGCTATTTTATTCTGACGAGTAGTTTCCATACAAATTCTTTATTTTTTTTGATGTTTCGGGAGCAAAAATACGGAAAAACACTGAATTTATCAATTTTTTTGGCGGGCTTTCCATAGTAAAGCCATGCATCCCAGAATCAGTAAAGCAATGGCAGTGTAGGCAATTCCTTCTGTTATATGCAAACTTTGCGGGTCGAAACGCATTTCAATGGTATGCTTGCCGGCAGGAACATAGAGTGCACGCAGAATATAATCAGCACGTGCCAGATTGGCTTGTTTTCCGTCGATTGTCACTTGCCAGCCGTCGGGATAATAAATCTCCGAGAATACAGCTACTCCCTCATTCGGGTTTTCTGTTTCATAAACCAAGTGGTTAGGAGCATAGTCTTTTAGTTGGATAGAGGCACAGCTGTCAGTTTGTAAGTTTTCAGATTCTTGCAGGGCACTTTTAAAGCGGTTGTCCACAACGGCAGTTTCCGTGGGGATGATTACTCCGGTTTGCTCAATCTCTTCGTTGGCATTAGCTACATAGTTTACTTTTTTCACAAACCATGCGTTACCATAGGCATACGGGTTGCGTAGGGGCATTGTTTCGCCTTGTTTACCGGTAGGAAGAATAAAATATTTGGTGTTCAGCATGTTTAAGATGCGGAATTGGGAAGCATCTACACGCTCCATTTTCCCTTCTGCGGTTGCCATTTCCTGATAGACAGCTTGCATTTGTGGCGCGATGTAATGCTCAATCATCTCTTGGTAGCGGCGCAACTTGGCTGGATGATAGCCTCCTACATTTTTATGCCAATATGCCGTTTTGTTTTCATTGAACGTATTGCTGGCAAAATTCAACACTCGGTAGTCTAGAGCCGGGTCTTGTAGGATGAGTTCGTCGGTACGTGTTTTCTGGAACGTATTGGTTTGTATAGAGCGGGGAACAAATTGCCCGTCATTTAAATAACGTTTGTTTACGGTCCACATATCCAGCAGGCACAATAAAGCGATACCGGTCACGGTCAGTTCAGTGCGTAATTTGCCGCTTATACCCAGTCCGAGTAAGATACATCCAATGATGATAATCAGCAGGCTTCGCCCGGCATCTGCGCTCACCATGGCTGCGCGCATTTCTTTCAGATTGGTCAGAATGCCGTTCAGTTCGCTGGCTGGAATCATCTGTTGGTTTACTGCATTTTGCAGCATCTGTGCTTCTTGTGCCGGAATGTAGTTTGCTCCCAAAGCACCCGGAGCTATCCATAGCAACAGCGCCACACCGGCAGTTAGCAACAGACTGATGCCAAAGGCTTTTTTCTCTTTCTGCCAGATTACGGGTTCTTGCAGCAGTCGTTTCAGAGCGAAAATAGCCAGTAGGGGAATGGTAAACTCAGCAATGACCAGAATCGACGATACTGCTCTGAACTTGTTGTACATTGGTATATAGTCTATAAAGAAGTCCGTCAGCGGCATGAAATTTTTTCCCCATGCCAATAGAATGGAGAAGATGGTTGCACCTAATAAAGCGATTTTCATAGGTCCTTTTACAAGGAAACAGCCTAAAATGAACAGGAAGAGTACAAAAGCCCCCACATAAACTGGACCGGCCGTCATGGGTTGGTCACCGAAATACTGGGTCAGGCCGTTGTAGAGGTTGCCATACATTGGGTTGGCTTTTTTCATGGCTACCTCATTTTGTGCCAACGGTGCAGAGGCACCACCTTTATAGTTTGGCACCAGCAATGTCCAGGTTTCACCGATGCCATAGCTCCATTGGGTGATATAATCGCGGTCTAGTCCACTGCTGGTCTGTTTGGCAGCATCTCCTTTTTTTACTAGTTCGCTCTTACCGCGCATGGTTTCTTTGCTGTAAGTATAGGTGTGGTAGATATTCGATAGATTGGCAGCTATGCCTATCAGTCCAGCTACCAGCAGTACGGCTGTTGCTTTCAGGAACTGTGGTAAGGTCTTGTTCTTCCAAGCTTCTGTCAAGTAGGCGGCAGCCATGAATAGCATGACAAAAAAGAAGTAATACGACATCTGCACATGGTTTGAGCCGATTTGTAGGGCTACAAAGAAAGCCGTCATCACACCTCCGGTCAGCAGTTTGCCTCGATAGGCAAGTACGATACCTGCCACGGTAGGCGGTACATATGCTAGCGTGATGAATTTCCACAGATGTCCGGCAGAAATCAAGATGAAGAAATAAGACGAAAAGGCCCAAATAATGCCCCCCAGGGCAGCATACCAGGCTGGCAGTCCGAAAGCGCGCAGTAGAATGTAGAAACCCAGCATGAGGATAAAGGTCAGATAGACATATTCCGGTAAGAATAGCCGGTATACTTTTTGCGCCCAGTTTAGCGGCCGAGTAGAATCATAGGACGGTGACAGTTGGTACATAGGCATACCTCCGAAGATGGAGTTGGTCCATCGAGTCCGTTCACCTGTTTCCTGATAATACTGAGCAGCTTCCTGTCCGGCACCTACGCCGGCTTCCGTATCATGTTGAAACAGAATCCTTCCCTCTATGTCAGCTGGAAAGAAATAAGCAAAGGATATCAAGATAAAAGCCAACACGGCCAGTACATCGGGAATAAGTCTTTTTGCAGTCATACGTTGTTCAAAGGGTTTCATGTTCACGTGTTAAATGCAAAATAAACGATTTATTCTGACATGTACAACAGAACGTGGCATTTATCATTTTGTTACCGGTATCCATGGCACATAGCGGTAGTTCACTTGATAGCTCTATAGGGTAAATCTAGCAAACCTTCTGTGCTACGGGTCTTGACCGTACGGGTATTGTTTCTTGGTGTAGGCAGCATCGGACTGTACCGCAATACATGCTGTACTCGGATTCGCTGGTCACTGGTGAAACGGTCGGAGAAACTAAACATGTAATCCATGATATTATCCGAAATGAATACTTCTCCGGTTTTGCAATTATCTCTTTTTGCCAAATCTTTTAAAGTCGGCTTCTGTTCTTTATTCTGCAATATATATTCCAAGTTGGTCAGGTAAGCTATCCGATTATAAGAAGGTGTGTCTTTGCAATAGTCAGAATCTATGCATTCGTCT
>AMCI01001945.1_pt1 | contig 10311 bp, 7 predicted proteins | sample 419838 | NCBI WGS metagenome assembly AMCI01 (sample SAMN01090643, study PRJNA158313) | gut metagenome
ATTTAAATGTATTTTTGATAAATAGGAAGTTCAGTGGGGTGTAGCGTGATTTCCTATGTTTCCTTTTTTACCTGATATATATGAAAAAGGAGGTGCATCGTGTATTACGACACATCTCCTTGATCTAATTTTGTTTTGTTACGGAAGATTTAGCAGTTCTTTCCGTGACAATTTTTATATTTTTTTCCACTTCCGCATGGACAAGGGTCATTTCGACCCACAGTTTTTTCCACACGGATCGGTTCGCGTTTATGTTGTTCGCGTGTGTCGTGAGCTGCTGCCGCCTGTTGGTGTGGATCGTTCAAATCAACCTTTTGTTCGCGGTATTTGCTCATGTCTTGGCGTTGTTCAGGAGCAGCCCGGCGCACTTCCACACGTTGTTGTGGCACTTGCTTTTGATCCCTATTTTGTTGCTCATCAGCGGGAATTTCCGGTACAGGTATTTGTCCACGCATCAAGATGGCTATCGTTTCATTGTTGATCTTGTTGACCATTGCATCAAAGAGGTTGACAGATTCCAATTTGTAGATCAATAACGGGTCTTTTTGCTCGTAGCTTGCATTCTGTACTGAGTGCTTTAGGTCGTCCAGCTCTCGCAGGTTTTCCTTCCATGCTTCATCAATTACGTGTAGCAAAATAGATTTTTCAAATGATTTTACTACTTCCTTACATTCGCTGTCATACGCAGCTTTCAAGTTGCAGGAAATATTATACATCCGTTTTCCGTCTGTGATAGGAATTAGGATATTTTCATACATGTGGCCTTGCGTTTCATACACCTGCTTAATGACCGGATAGGCAATTTGAGCCATACGTTCTGTTTTTCGTTTGAACATTTCCATGGCTTTATCAAACGTGAGGTCGGCCAGTTTTTCTTTTCTTTCATTACGGAATTCTTCTTCAGTGAAAGGAATTTCCATGGCCAATGTCTGAAGAATATCCATTTTGCAGTTTTCATAATCTGGAGCTTCTACTGCATTGGCTGCCCGGTCCCAAATCATATTTACGATATCCATACCGATACGTTCTCCCATTAGAGCATGACGGCGTTTGGTATAGACAACTGTACGTTGCTTGTTCATTACGTCATCATATTCCAATAGACGTTTACGGATACCGAAGTTGTTTTCTTCTACTTTTTTCTGAGCACGTTCGATGGATTTTGAAATCATGCTGTGCTCAATCATTTCACCTTCTTTGAATCCCAATTTATCCATGACAGATGCAATGCGGTCGGAAGAGAATAGACGCATTAAGTCATCTTCCAATGACACGAAGAATACAGAAGAACCTGGGTCACCTTGACGTCCGGCACGACCGCGTAACTGTCGATCCACACGGCGTGATTCATGGCGTTCTGTGCCGATAATAGCTAAGCCGCCTGCAGTTTTAACTTCTTCGCTCAATTTAATGTCAGTACCACGACCTGCCATATTGGTTGCAATGGTTACGGTACTGCTCTGACCGGCCTGTGCTACGATGTCTGCTTCTTTCTGGTGCAGTTTGGCATTTAGCACATTATGAGGAATCTTGCGCATGGTTAGCATCTTACTCAACATCTCAGAAATTTCAACCGATGTGGTACCCACTAATACAGGACGTCCGGCTTGTATCATTTTTTCAATTTCTTCAATGACAGCTTTGTATTTTTCGCGTTTAGTTTTATAAACGCGGTCATTCATGTCATTTCGTGCAATGGGACGGTTAGTAGGAATTACGACCACATCAAGTTTGTAGATATCCCAAAATTCCCCAGCTTCTGTTTCTGCTGTACCTGTCATACCCGAAAGCTTGTGATACATGCGGAAATAGTTCTGTAATGTAATGGTAGCAAAAGTCTGTGTGGCAGCTTCCACTTTCACGCGTTCCTTAGCCTCTATAGCTTGGTGTAAGCCGTCAGAGTAACGGCGACCTTCCATGATACGTCCGGTTTGTTCATCTACAATTTTTACCTGTCCGTCAATCACTACATATTCGTCATCTTTTTCGAACATGGTATAGGCTTTCAACAACTGGTTGATGGTATGTATTCGTTCACTTTTGATGGCATAGCTGGTCATTAGAGAATCTTTTTTCTCCAAACGTTGCTCGTCTGTAAGGCCTGTTTCATTTTCTAATTCTGAGAGTTGGGCAGCAATGTCTGGTAATACGAAGAGGGTTGGATCTTCCGCATTGCCGGTAATGAGGTCAATACCCTTATCGGTTAAATCTACGCTGTTCAGTTTTTCGTCAATCACGAAGTATAAGGGGTCGGTAACTTCGTGCATGCGTTTATTGTTCTGTTCCATGTAGATTTCTTCTGTTTTCAGCATACCGGCCTTTATGCCTTGTTCACTCAGGAATTTGATCAGAGCTTTGTTTTTGGGTAGACACTTGTGGCTACGGTAGAGGGCCAAAAAGCCTTCTTCTACTTCATTCTTGTCGTCAGAAGCAATCATGCGCTTGGCATCGGCCAAGTACTTGGTAGCTAGTCCGCGTTGAGCTTCTACTAGACGTTCCACTAGCGGGCGGAGTTGTTCGAACAGTTGATCGTCACCTTGGGGTACCGGGCCTGAAATAATTAGTGGAGTACGAGCATCGTCAATTAACACGGAGTCTACTTCATCCACAATGGCATAGTTGTGTTGGCGTTGCACTAGGTCTTTCGGGCTGATAGCCATGTTGTCACGTAAGTAATCAAAGCCGAATTCATTGTTTGTACCGAATGTGATATCTGCCAGATAAGCACGACGGCGGGCATCCGAGTTTGGCTGGTGTTTGTCAATACAGTCTACACTCAGTCCGTGAAACATATAAAGCGGTCCCATCCATTCCGAGTCACGTTTGGATAGATAGTCATTAACGGTCACTACATGCACACCGTTTCCGGTTAATGCATTTAGAAATACCGGTAGAGTAGCCACTAGGGTCTTACCTTCACCGGTAGCCATTTCCGCAATTTTCCCTTTGTGCAGTACTACGCCGCCGAATAGTTGGACATCATAGTGCACCATGTTCCAGGTAATTTCATTACCGCCTGCCTGCCAATGATTTTGATAAATAGCTTTATCCCCTTGAATATGTACGAAATCTTTACTAGCTGCCAGTTCGCGGTCAAAGTCTGTAGCTGTGACTACAATTTCTTCATTTTCACTGAAACGGCGGGCTGTATCTTTTACGATTGAGAAAGCCACGGGCAATACTTCGTCTAATGCTTTTTCGTAGATTTCTAAGATCTCTTTTTCCAGCTTGTCTATTTGTGCAAACAGTGTCTCACGTTCTTCCAATTCAGTAGTTTCTACGTTAGCTTTTAGTTCTGCCACCTTAGCATGTTGTTCTGCTGCTGAATTACGGATATAAGCTTTCAGTTCTTCCGTTTTGGCACGCAGGCCGTCATTGTCCAATTTGGCTATTTCAGGGTAGGCAGCTTTCACTTTTTCCACCCAAGGCTTGATCTCTTTCATGTCGCGAGAAGCCTTATTGCCGAAAATCGAACTTAAAATTTTATTAAATCCCATTGTATGTTGATGTTTTTATTATTAGCTTAATTGGTTGATATTCTATACGGTGCAAAGTTAGTTAAATTCTTGTTTATTCACAAGATAATTAAGAATCTGAATAAAATACTTTTCGGATAAAATGTTTTTTCTGTGTGAAAACACGGTCTATACAATACCCATGTTGATTCAAGTCAGATTCGTTTTTTGTGGGTTAGAAAAGTGGGGAAACTTTACAGGCATTTGGAGCGCGTATGTGCATCATGCCAGATAGAGTAGGAGCTAGACACTCTGCATTTACAGGAGTAGATAAGGTTTCTGCGGAAATTCCAGCACCTAATATAATTAGTGGTGTTGGAATGTTAGCTGACCTCACCACACGGTTGTAAGAACTGTTTTCTTGTATAATGGTCCATCCGGGTAAAACGTCAATTTGTAAGTCACCGGAATTTTTCCGGTGAAATCCATTGCGGATGCGTTCCTTTTGCGGTGACCAAGAGCCCAATAACAAGCGGTCGGCTGAATATACTTCATTCACGCCACTGAATTGTACCAAAAATTGTGCTGCTTTTTCTTGTACGTCTGCTAGATTTAAGCCTTTGTTTTCGATGAGTTGATGGTTCAGATAGATTTGTAGTCGGTGAAATCCTTCCACATACTGACCTTTTCCATAGGTTGCCATGAGATACATGTTGAGTAAGGTAGCGCAGCGGTTCAAGTGAAATTCACCACCAGGTATCCTATACAGACCGATGTCGGCAGCTTCAGGATCAGCATATCCAGTAGAAGTTATGCAGAGTATTACATTTTCTAGTCCGACGTGTTGTTCTAATATATCCAACAAATGAGCAATGCTTTGGTCTAACCTTACGTATGTGTCTTGCATTTCCATGGCACATTCTAGAATGCTACGGTGATTATAGTTACCGGCATAATAGGAAAGAGCCAGTATGTCTGTTACTTCATCTTTGCCTAATGTGCTTTTGCTCAGCAGTTCGTTTACCAAACGGTTCACTTCATCATTAATGAGCGGGCTGGCTATTAGGCGTCGGAATCGATTGGTTTGATCATTGTCCATGCGGTATTTAAAGGCATCACTGCGCCATTCTGGCAAAAAATGATAGCTAGAGGCAGGATGTACAGGCGACCATTCCATTTCCCGGATGCGGAAATCGGGCGACTGAGTCCCGTTGAATTCACTCATCCACCAGGGGAATTCATCATAATAGGTAGTGCTGCACCATTTTCCTGTCATTTCATTCAGCCAGAAAGCTGCATTGCCGGCATGTCCGGCAGCTAAAATGGCTGCATCTCTCATCGGAGCGATAGAATATATCAACGCTCGGTTGCGGGTGGCTATTTTTAGTTCATCGGCTACTGTCGAAGTCAGTAACTGTGTAGGTGAACTGTTTTCGTTGGTGTAGTTGCCCATGAAGTCTGGATCATCCACACAACTTTTCGGGCGTAGGGTAGAAGTATCTAACCATGTGTTGGCAATAATACCATGTATGGAAGGCGTACTTCCAGTATAGAGCGTTGCTATGGCTGATGCACGATCTACCTTATTAAATGGGTATTCCATCTGGCGAAACACCTTTCCTTCACGCAGGATTCGTTTAAAACCTTTTTCTCCGTAAAGTGACGAGAATGCTTCCAGATAGTCAGTACGCAGTTGGTCAATGGTGAGTGTCACTACCAATTTAGGGCTGGCAGGCATCGTATGTGCTGACAACCCGCTGAAGGTAAGTGCTAATATGGAAGTAATCAGTCCTTTTTTCATGTGTTAGTATGCTTTTAGTTTATTTTTTTTAGCTGTTTTCCGCGATAGAATGAGATTACATGCAGAGCGTATCAGTAAACAGAGCGCCAAAGGTACTACAGCAGGTGGAATAAATTGCGGAATTGCTGCAAAAAGCAATATAAAAAGTGTTAAAACGAAAGTGTTGATAGCCATATACCGGCTTATTCTCTTTCTTTTTACCTGTAGCAGTGCAACAGGCAGGCAGAGGAGGTGGAAAGGGTGAAATATCCATAGCAGCCAGTTTGGGCTGACTGCCGGATGCGTTGAAAACAATACCAGAAAGGTGATGATACATCCTATTACACCTGCTGTCGCAAAGAGTACGGTATCTAGTCCCCACAGTGAATATCGGTGTTTCAGACCAAAAATACTGACGTAGGCTACCAGCATGAAGAACAGTAAGGATGTTTGTAATGGCGTGGGCAAATAGCTTGCAGTAACTTTAGGTAAATTAGCCTTTACGACGAGCTTTTCTTCACTCACTAGTTTACGGCTTTCACCTTCGTTTGAAAGAATAGATGCTCGTTTGAAATACTCTTGCACATAAAAAGGTATAAACATCCGTTCGCGTAGACTGATGGTACGGTCGGCAGCACTGCCTATGCACAGGTCAATACCGAAGCGTGACCAAGGGTGTTCTGCCGTGTAGTGATGAAGTAAGTCGCGCCAGGTCAGTTTATCGGCAATATGTGTACTGTCTGTCTGTTCCTGATAAGAAATTTTTCCCTCCACACAGTGTTCAATTTGGTCTCTGGGACGGGTAGCACAGTTGTCGTAGAAAAAATTATATCGATAGACCCGGTTTTGCGGAAGGTAATTTTCAGTAAGTGCAGTCCATAGCCGTTTCTTTTCTGGATCAGTTAGGTTCAGTGTTTGTTGCCATACCTTTCGTCCGTTCCATTGATATTCGGCGGCAAATCGTCGGAAGTCAGTTAATCCCAACTGATAGTCGGTTTCACCCAAGGCAAAGCGCAAGGCAAAATGAGGTACCTGAAAACTGAACATGCCATAATTGAAGACCACATCTATCCCCTTGTTGAGGTTTTCATAACGGATAGCTGTATGGCCGAATAATGTATAAATCTCTTCTCCTGCATCACAAGTCAGTAGACTGAAGCGCACCGAGTCTTGTGGAAGTCCGGTGATGATGGTGTGCGTGTGTTGGGCATGTAGCGCATATTGTGGCAGGTAGGCCAGTAGGGTTATTAAATAAAAAAGAATCTTTTGTTTCATGAGGGGCAAAAGTAGTTAAAAACACCGAAATAACAGTGAAGCAAGGTTAGATTATTTGCAATAAAACGAATATTATAATTTCAGGTTTACATTTTAAATTTATAAATGTATTTTTCGGTCAATGGTAAAAAGTATATATTTTTATTTGAAAAAACAGTTAGAGTTGTATGTCGTAGTAGGCTGTGAATAGATGTTTTCTCTGTTTTTTTTATCCGACAGACTGATTAATCGCAGATTTTTGCCTATGTTTGCAGCGCAAATTCGGAAAAATGTGGTAAATCTGATTATTGATATAGGAAATACGGTGGCCAAACTAGCGGCTTTCAAAGGAAAAAAAATGCTGGAAGTGGTTTACGATGAGAATGATACGCTGAAGCAACTTCCAGATTTCTGCTCCAAATATGACTTTTCGCAAGCTATTGTAGCTACGGTGATTGATTGTACATCCCAAGTGGAACAGCGGCTAGAAAGTTTGCCGTTCCCTTTATTGCGTCTGAATGCCGACACTCACTTACCTATTGAAAATCTTTATGAAACTCCGCGTACACTGGGTTATGATCGTATAGCAGCTGTGGTAGGTGCCAATGAATTGCGTCCGGGTTGTAATCTGTTGGTAGTGGATGCAGGAACCTGCATAACATATGAATTTATTGATTGTTGTGGACGCTATCATGGAGGCAACATTTCACCAGGTTTACAGATGCGGCTGAAAGCTTTGCATCAGTTCACTGGAAAGTTGCCGTTGGTGGAAGCGAAAGGACGTCGGCTTGACATGGGAAAGGATACGGAAACGGCTATTCGGGCTGGTGTATTTCGTGGAATAGAACTTGAAATATCGGGTTACATTCAATGTGTGAAACAGAAATATCCTGATGTTTTGGTTTTTTTAACGGGTGGTGATGATTTTTCTTTTGATACAAACTTAAAAAATATCATCTTTGCAGACAGATTTTTAGTGCTGAAAGGATTAAATAGAATTTTAAATTACAATAATGATAAAATATAGACAGACACTTTTGCTGCTCCTGCTGATATGTATATGTGATGTAGCAAATGCTCAATCTTCATCTGCTTCGTCAAATAATACCAATTCACCTTATACACGATACGGACTTGGTCAGTTGGCGGATTTGGGATCGGGTAACAGCAAGGCTATGGGAGGCGTTGCCTATGGTTTGCGTGATAAATATCAGGTTAATTTTGCCAATCCGGCATCTTATTCAGCTGTAGATTCTCTTACGTTTATTTTCGATGGTGGGGTGTCTTTGCAAAATACAAATTTTAGTAATGGAACACTGAAACTGAATGCAAAGAATTCCAGTTTTGACTATATCACTATGCAATTCCGGGCTGCAAAATGGGCAGGTATCAGTATGGGTTTGCTTCCTTTCTCGAATGTGGGTTATAGTATGACAGAAAGTAGACCCGTGCAAGGAAGTACGGATCAAAGTATGCAGGTTACTTACAACGGAGATGGTGGTCTGCATCAACTTTATTTAGGTGCAGGTTTTAAAATATTTAAAAATCTTTCTGTAGGTGCAAATATTTCGTATCTTTGGGGGGATGTGACGCATACGCGTTTGGAGCAGTTCCCGACTGATGCTTCACAGTTTAGCTATAAGAATGAGTTCAATGCTTCTATTACCAGTTATAAGTTGGATTTTGGAGCACAATATACTCATCAGTTTGATAAAAAACATGCAATGACGGTGGGTGTGGTATTCTCACCAGGGCACAAGATGAGTACGAATGCTACGGTTACTACCACTACATCGGTAGTAGCAGAACGTGATTCTGTAGCAGATTGTGGAATTCCTACCACATTGGGTGCTGGTTTCACTTATGTGTATGACGGAAGGCTGATTATAGGAACCGATGTGATGTTTCAGAATTGGAGTAGTGCGAAATATATGAATAAAAAAGATATGCTTTGCGATCGGACTAGGGTGTCGGTAGGTGCTGAGTTTTTTCCCAATCCTATGAGTAGAAATTATTTGGCACATATCAAATACCGTTTGGGAGCTTATTATTGCAGCCCATATTATAAAGTGGCAGGAAGCAGAGCTGCCAATGAATATGGTGTAACTGCTGGTTTGGGGTTGCCGATACCGCGAACGCATTCTTTGGTGAGTCTTTCTGCGCAATATGTGCGTACAGACGGTAAAAACGCTCAGTTCTTGAATGAGAATACTTTCCGAGTTTGCATCGGAATCACATTCAATGAACGTTGGTTCTTTAAACGTAAGGTGGATTGATTAAGAATAGAATAGACTGCATATAATAAAACAACTTAAAAATTAAATACAATGAAAATTAAGACGCTAGTAGCTGTATTATTCCTCTTGGCTGGAATGACCAGCGTTTCTGCACAAAGTAACTGTAATGCGAATAGTAGTGTTTCGCACGAGGCTGTAAGAGCCAAGAATTTCAAAGATGCTTATGCACCATGTATGGCTGTGCTGAAAGAATGTCCTACGTTGAGATATTACACATTTACGGATGCTCAGAAAATTCTGACAGGTTTGATGAAAGATATTAAGGATCGCAATTCAGCTGATTATAAAAAATATTTCGATGAATTGATGATGGTGCATGATTTGAAAATCAAGAATTTGCCTGAATTCTACTAAAAAGTACAAGAAGGGGATTCCTAGTGAGGCTGCTGCTTTAGGAACGAAAGCTGTGGATTATGTGCAATATGCGCCGACTCCTGATATGAATCAGGCTTATCTTTGGCTGAAAGAATCTGTAGAAGGTGCCAAAGGTGAATCAGATGGTGCTGTGCTTCATTTCTTTTTGGATGCTTCTATGCGCAAAGTAAAAGCTGATGATAGTCATACTGATCAGTTCTTTCAAGATTATTTGAACGCATCCAAGTTTGTGGATGAGGCTATTGCTGCTGAAACTAAACCAAGTTCCAAGAAGAATCTGGAAGCTATTAAAGAAAACTTGGTTGCCATGTTTGTTAACAGCGGTGTGGCCGATTGTGAATCATTGCAAAATATCTATGGCCCGAAAGTGGATGCTAATCAGAAAGATTCTGTATTCTTGAAGAAAACCATCGCTATCTTGAAAATGATGAAATGTAACGAAAGTGAAGTTTATTTCAAGGCTTCTGACTATTTGTATCGCATTAACCCGAGTTCAGATGCTGCAGTGGGTGTAGCTTATATGTATTATAAAAAAGGCGATTATGTCAATGCTGTGAAGTATTTTGACGAGGCTTTGGCTATGGAAACAGATAATGCAAAGAAGGCTGAAATGGCCTATGCTACTGCTGCTGCTTTGTTCAGTGCAAAGAAACTTTCTCAAGCCAGAAACTATTGTCAGAAAGCAGTTTCATTCAAGGAAGATTATGGTCAGCCGTTGATTCTGTTGGCTCACATATATGCTTCTAGTCCGAAGTGGAGTGATGAACCTGCTTTGAATAAGTGTACGTATTTTTTGTGCATTGATAAATTGCAACGTGCTAAGGCAATCGATCCAAGTGTAGCTGAAGAAGCTAATAAGGCTATTGGTACTTATTCTGCTTATACTCCGCAGGCTAAAGACTTGTTTATGTTGGGCTACAAAGCTGGTGACCGTGTAACTATCGGTGGCTGGATCGGCGAGTCAACAACTATTCGTTAAAACTATGCTTATCGATTCATACGGCGAATTAAATTTTAGAAATATGAGCATGACCATTCTTTACGGAGCAATGGTCGTGCTCCTTTTGTTTTCTTCTTGTTCGGGTAAAGGGAAAAAATTGGGAGATGCTATTACCGAACGGGATTCTTTACCAGTTTTGGATACGCGTGG
>AMCI01001967.1_pt1 | contig 10277 bp, 10 predicted proteins | sample 419838 | NCBI WGS metagenome assembly AMCI01 (sample SAMN01090643, study PRJNA158313) | gut metagenome
AGCAGAATATCATTCTCATGGCCGAAATAATCGTGATATTTAATTTCGCCAGTGATGAAAATGTCTGCTCCTGAACGAATGGCCTGAGGAATCAGAAAAGCACCGGCACCTCCGCACAGGGCCACCTTTTGTATTTCTTTGCCAATCAATTTGTTGTGTTTTACACATTCCACTTCGAAAATCTTTTTGATACGCTTTAAGAATTCCAATTCGGTTTCAGGGGTCTCCAATTCACCTACAATGCCTGCACCTGTCTGAGTCCATTCGTTCTCCAGAGGATACAGGTCAAATGCTGGTTCTTCATACGGATGGGCAGATAGTAAAGCACGAACCACTTCTTCCTTTTTATAAGAAGGAAGAATGGTTTCAATCCTCACTTCCTCTTCCCGGTGGAACTCTCCAATACTTCCGCAAAAAGGGTGGGTATTCTTTCCAGCTCGGAAAGTGCCCTCTCCTTTCAGACTATAACTACATGAATCATAGCCTCCTATATTTCCGCATCCGGCAGTAAAAAGTGCTTTCCGCACCTTTTCAGCCTGTTTAGTAGGAATGAAAGTTACCAGTTTAAGCAGAGTATCTCTTTGGGGGTCGAGCACCCGAAGATGCTTTAATCCTATTTTTTCAGCTATTTTATAGTTTACTCCCTCTTTGGCATTATCAAGATTGGTATGAGCTGCATAAAGAACAATATCATTACGAATAGCTTTCAGGATGCAACGCTCCACATAATCTTTGCCTGTAATGGATTTATAGGCTTTAAAAATCAGTGGATGATGGGATATGACGAGGTTGCATCCTAACGCAATCGCTTCATCCAACACTGTTTCAGTAACGTCAAGACACAACAAAGCCCCTGTTGCTTCCGCTTCTGTTAATCCTATTTGCAGACCGGCATTATCAAAACCATCTTGCAATGGCAGAGGCGCGAATCGATCAAGGGCACTAATTATTTCCTTAATTTTCATTATCTCGCAGAGAATTTGGTACAAATATAAGAAATATATAGAAATAATTCATTTTTTCTTGACTGTTTTTTCAGTTTTTACATCGATTTTTCTATCCTTTTGTTTGTTTAATTTGTTTTTTGATTCCACGATGGAATTGCACCTTATTTTTCAATGCATATCGCTCGTCTACAACTCTATCTGTGGGAAAGAATGTAAATACCAGTCGCCATCCTCCTTCTTTATATACAAACTTTCGACCGCTGGCTCCCTGGCAGATGAAGGTGTGTTTTGTATGGAGAAACTGCCTGATATGCAGCGGCATGGTATTTCCAGTAACGGAGATTTCTGTCGTGATAAAAAAGCCCTGTATCTTCACATTAGCCACTAAACCCAATATGGTATCTTCATCATTCATTTTTTTACCTTTTTTTCTATTTCCAGCAGTTTGCCATACGCATCGAAAGATCGGCGAGAAGCCAAAGATATAGTAATCATCAGAGATAGCATGGAGGCCGTAAATGTTATCACCATAATCATCATTTGATACTTAATCGCAACATGTGGACTGCTCCCTCCTAGAATCTGTCCGATCATAGTTCCTGGAAAAGCAACCAATCCCATGATAGAAATATTGGCTATTAGTGGACTAAAGGATTTAATGATAGCCTGACGGATAAAGGGTGCTTGTGCTTCTTGCCGTGTAGCTCCATTACCCAGTAAATACCTGTATAGTTGCTGTTCCCGTTTTAGTCCGCTGTAGTAGGCATTCAGCGCGATTACATTGCTCGATAGCATGTTTCCCATTAAGATTCCGAAAATAGGAATGAAATATTGAGCACTGAACAGGTTGTCCAGTCGCAAAACGATGCCGATAAAATAGAGCCCCACCAGTATGACACTGCACAGAAATCCTATCGTTACTGGAATCAGCAAGATATTTTTTTTCAACCCAGTGCGTACTAAAGCTGTCTGCCCTGCCACCAGAATCATAATCAGTACCCATAGGAGATTAATCCAAGGATTGTTCCATAAGAAAAGATACTTCAAGTAAATGCCGATGAGCGATAACTGAATAATCATGCGAATGGTGCCGATAACGGCAGGTTTCAGCAAACCCGTTTTAAATTTCCACAGGTAGAAAAACGGAATGACAAGAAGTAGCAAGCCGATGGCCAAATGATAATATGATATGTCTATGGTTCCCACTGATGTGTTTTTATAATTCAATAACATAATGGCACCCCGCTGCAAAATCCCGGTCATGGGAAACAGCTAGAACAGCAGCTCCCTTTTCGGCTTGTCGGCGGAAGAGAGAAAGCACTTTGTCTGTTGCTCCGGCATCCAGTGCAGAAGTCGGTTCATCAATAATAATTAAGGGCTTATTGAGTATAGCGGCTACCGAAAGCATGATTCGCTGTCGTTGGCCACCTGAAATTTCATTTACCCTTTTGTAATATAAATCATGTTCTAGTCCCAATGTATCAAAACAAGCAAATAGACGCTTTTTCGAAAAAGGAATTGTTCGGTTCACTTTTAGTTCAAAAGGTAGGTTAACCATTTCTTTCACCCATTCAAAAGGCAAAGATAGTTCTTGTGGAATCCATGCTATTTGTCTCCTTACGGCATCAACTGTAGATGTACCAAGACGGATACCTCCCACATCAATGCTGCCTTCCTCAAGCGGGACAAATCCCATGATGGCATTTAGTAATGAGGTTTTTCCACATCCCGACTGTCCTACGATACAGGCTGTTTCACCCTTTTTCAGTGATAAATTAAAACCGGAAAAGAGCCGTTCAGAGCTAAAAGCAATAGCAGCGTTATTGATATGTAGCATGGTGTTTTGAATTCTTTCTTTTGGCAAAGGTACTATTTTCTTGAAAAACGTTATCTTTGCCAAAGCAATTAATTAAAGAAAAAATGATATTGAACGAAAGAGACACTCGTCATGAGCATATTTTGCAGGTAGCACGTCAAATTATGACGGCAGCACGTACCGCTCCCAAAGGAAAAGGAATCGATATTGTTGAAATAGCTTTGATTACTGATGATGAAATTAAACAATTGTCGGATAAGATGATAGCTATGGTAGAAGAACATGGTATGAAGTTTTTCTTGCGTGATGCCGACAATATTCTTCAGGCTGAATGTGTTATATTAATAGGTACGCGTGAACAGGCTCAAGGATTGAATTGCGGTTATTGCGGGTTTCCTTCTTGTGCGGAACGCGTTAAGGGGGTTTCTTGTGGCTTGAATAGCATCGATTTGGGCATTGCTGTAGGTTCTGCTTGTGCCACAGCTGCCGACTTACGGGTAGATACGCGTGTGATGTTTTCTGCAGGGCTGGCGGCTCAGCGATTGAATTGGCTGAAAGACTGTACGAAAGTATTGGCTTTGCCGGTTAGTGCTTCTTCCAAGAACCCATTTTTCGACCGCAAATCGAAGCAAGTACTACAAGCGCAAAGAATAGGAGGTGAGTAATGGGTATTTGGGTAGGACATCCTAGCCATAGTATTCTGAAAAGGATTGCAATTAAACTTCAATAAAAATATGACTACACAAGTAGAAATGAGAGATCCGTTTTTGCCGGCTGAGTGGTATACTCAAAGCGGTGTGCAACTGACATGGCCGCATGCTAATACAGATTGGTCTTATATGTTGCAGGAAGTACAGAATTGTTTTGTGAATATTGCTTGCGAAATAGCCAAACGAGAATTGCTACTGATTGTAACGCCTGAACCGGAAGAAGTGAAAAAACAGATTGCCGGAGTGGTAAATATGGACAATGTTCGCTTCTTTAAGTGTGAAACTAATGATACATGGGCTCGTGATCATGGTGCCATCACTATGTTGGATGGAACCAAACCTTACTTGCTCGACTTTACTTTCAATGGTTGGGGACAGAAATTTGCGGCAGAGCTCGACAATCAAGTGACCCGTAAGACTATGGAGGGTAAAGTACTGAATGGTGAATATGTAGATTGTCTGAATTTTGTGCTTGAGGGCGGTTCTATTGAAAGTGACGGAATGGGCACGCTTCTGACTACTTCTGAATGTCTGCTTTCTCCCCAACGTAATCCGAAACTGAATAAAGCGGAAATTGAGGAGTATCTTATTCGTACATTCCACGTGCAACAGGTACTTTGGTTGGATTATGGCTATTTGGCAGGTGATGATACCGATAGTCATGTTGATACACTGGCACGTTTGTGTCCGGAAAACATCATCGTATACGTGAAGTGTACGGATAAAACGGACGAACACTACGAGGCATTGCATGCGATGGAGGAACAACTGAAAACTTTCCGCACATTGGGTGGACAGCCTTATCGGTTGCTAGCTTTGCCGATGGCAAATAAAGTAATTGTAGATGGTGAACGTTTGCCTGCTACGTATGCTAATTTTTTGATTATGAATGAGGCTATTCTTTATCCTACATATAACCAACCCAAGAACGATGCAAAAGCGGCTGCAGTATTACAGGAAACTTTTCCACAGCACCAAATTATTGGTATAGACTGTCAGGCTCTTATTAAACAGCATGGTTCACTCCATTGTGTAACAATGCAGTATCCGCTTGGAGTTCTTAAATAATCGCATATTAAAAACTTATTTGTTATGAGAAAAATAAAAGTCGGACTTATTCAACAGGCCAACACGGCAGATATCCGTGTAAACTTGATGAACCTCGCGAAGAGTATAGAAGCTTGTGCAGCACATGGCGCACAGCTGATTGTATTGCAGGAATTACATAATTCACTCTATTTTTGCCAGACAGAAAACACTAATCTGTTTGATTTGGCAGAACCTATCCCCGGCCCTTCTACCGGGTTTTATTCAGAACTGGCAGCTGCTAATAAGATAGTTTTGGTTACTTCTCTTTTTGAAAAACGGGCTCCGGGAGTGTATCACAACACTGCTGTTGTGTTTGACCGTGACGGCAGCATTGCCGGTAAATACCGGAAGATGCATATCCCTGATGATCCGGCATATTATGAGAAGTTTTATTTCACTCCTGGAGATATCGGTTTTGAACCCATTCAAACTTCGTTAGGCAAACTTGGTGTTTTAGTATGTTGGGATCAGTGGTATCCGGAAGCAGCACGCTTGATGGCACTGAAGGGAGCTGAACTCTTGATTTACCCTACAGCAATTGGCTGGGAAAGCACAGATATGGATGATGAAAAAGCACGTCAGCTGAATGCTTGGATTATCTCTCAGCGAGCACATGCAGTGGCCAACGGATTGCCTGTCATTTCAGTAAACCGAGTAGGACATGAGCCTGATCCGTCAGGACAAACAAATGGTATCTTGTTTTGGGGTAATAGTTTTGTTGCTGGTCCTCAAGGAGAGTTTTTAGCGCAGGCAAGCAATGAACGTCCTGAAAATATGGTTGTAGAAATTGATATGGAACGTTCTGAGAATGTGCGCCGTTGGTGGCCTTTCTTTCGTGACCGTCGCATTGATAAGTACGATGAATTAACGAAAAGATTCATCGATTAAGTTTTATGTTGATTGTATTAATTGACACAATGATATAATAAAAAAATACATAATAATAAAAAGGTGACCTTATTGAAAGGTCACCTTTTTATTTAAGAGGAAGTTGGCACCTCCATAGATAAACAATCCTAGAAACTGTGCCAAATATTCGTTGACGTTCCCTCCTTCCACCAAAAGAATTAGAAAAAGGAATTGAATCGTATAAGCCATGCCGAAGGCAGAAGCAAACAATAACATTTGCTTCCAAATGGTATTTTTTTTCTCTTTATTGGGAAATATCCAGTATTTACACCAAATAAAATTATGTATTTGGGCTATTAAATAAGCTGCAATATTGGCTATGATGTAACCGTTCTCATACGAAGACAATTGTTTCATCATAAACCATACGACGAATGCCATGATAAGGGCATTCATCGTACCTATAATAATAAAGCGGAATATACGTACCCGTTCTTTCACTCTTTGTATTTGAGATCAACAATCAAGTTTAACTCATCCAATTGAGATTGGTCGATAACTGATGGAGCATCTAGCATAACATCACGTCCTGAATTATTTTTGGGGAATGCAATACAGTCACGGATTGAATCCAGACCAGCAAATAAAGACACCCAACGGTCAAGACCATATGCTAAACCGCCATGAGGAGGTGCACCATATTTAAATGCATTCATCAAGAATCCAAACTGAGCTTCTGCCTTTTCAGGAGTAAATCCTAAAATTTCAAACATCTTAGCCTGCAGTTTGGCATCATGAATACGAATAGACCCCCCGCCTACTTCAACACCGTTGACAACCATGTCGTAGGCATCTGCACGGACAGCTGCCGGGTCTGTATCCAACAAAGGAATATCTTCTTCTTTGGGATGAGTAAACGGATGATGCATAGCCATCAGACGGCCTTCTTCTTCACTCCATTCAAACATTGGAAAGTCTACTACCCAAAGACAAGCAAACTGATTTTTGTCGCGTAAGCCCAATTGGTTACCCATTTCCAGGCGAAGTTCGCAAAGCTGTTTACGAGTCTTCATAGCATCATCACCCGAAAGAATCAGAATCAAATCACCTGGTTGCGCACCAAATGCTTCTTTCATCTGCTGTAGCACTTCTTGTGTATAGAATTTGTCTACGCTTGATTTTACGTTTCCGTCGGCTTCCACGCGAGCATATACCATGCCTTTGGCACCAATCTGAGGTTTCTTAACAAAGTTGGTCAGTGCATCTAGTTGTTTGCGGGTATATTTAGCTGCACCTTCTGCACAAATACCTCCGATATAAGCAGCATTATCGAAAACAGAAAAGCCGTGTCCTTTCATGATATCCATCAACTCTACAAACTTCATACCGAAGCGCAAGTCGGGTTTATCACTACCATAATACTTCATCGCATCTGCCCAAGGCATCCGTATGAATGGTTCAGTCAGTTCTACACCGCGCAACGTTTTGAACAGATGTTTTGCCATACCTTCAAAGGTTGTAATCACATCCTCTTGCTCTACAAAACTCATTTCACAGTCAATCTGAGTAAATTCCGGTTGACGGTCGGCACGCAAATCTTCATCGCGGAAACATTTCGCAATTTGGAAATAACGGTCAAAACCAGAAACCATCAAAAGCTGCTTCAATGTCTGCGGTGATTGCGGCAAAGCGTAAAACTGTCCTGGATTCATACGGGAAGGAACGACGAAGTCGCGAGCACCTTCCGGAGTAGAACCAATTAACACCGGCGTTTCCACTTCGATAAACCCAAGTTTATCCAGATATTTGCGCACTTCGATTGTCATTTTGTGACGCAATTCTAGATTTGAGCGCACAGCATTGCGGCGCAAATCAAGATAGCGGTATTTCATACGGATATCATCTCCTCCGTCGGTATTGTCTTCGATAGTAAAAGGAGGTGTAATCGCAGTATTCAACACATTTAGCTCGGAAACGATAATTTCAATGTCTCCGGTAGGAATATGAGCATTTTTGCTGAAACGCTCGCTTACTGTTCCTGTAATTTGGATGACAAATTCACGTCCCAATTTGTTGGCACGTTCACAAAGTTCAGCATTGACTTCTTCGTTGAAAACTAGCTGGGTTATTCCGTAACGATCGCGGAGGTCAACAAAAGTCATACCTCCCATTTTGCGACTCCGCTGTACCCATCCCGACAGCGTAACTTGCTTATTTACATCAGAGATTCTTAGTTCTCCACATGTGTGTGTTCTGAACATATCTTTTTATATTTAATAAATTTATCTTTTGTGTTATTTGGTTTGAAAAGACAAAACGTTGCAAAAGTACGCAATAATTTGTAATTCATGAGTAAGTTAACTCTAAATTTATCAGCCTTTTTTGGTCAACTTTTTCAATATTTTTTTGTTTTTATCTGCAATGTTATCTATAATAGTTTCATTCATCAACTTAATGCCGTTCATATATTCATGCGCCCGTTGAAGCACATTTACGTTCGTATCTTTTGTTTCTTCACTATGATTGACTGTTTGAGGTACCACTACTCGCAATCCTTTTTGTACAATTTCAATATTCACATTGGCATCTGTTTCCATCGGGTCACCGTCAAAATGAACAACTCCGGGCGTATTGCGGCGGATACACAACTTTTTACATCGGAACGTTTTTATACGGCTGTTCTGATTGATTGTCTTGTTGAACAACTGAAAGGCGAGCGAAGGAACATCCAGTACAGTAAACGGTTCAAGGATCGTAACGTCCAACAATCCGTCAGTCAGCGTAGCTTGAGGTGTAATATAGGCATTGTTTCCATACTGTGAAGCATTTCCGCAAGCGATAAGGAAAGCCTTATATTTACTAATTCCGTTTTCCGTTTCCAATTCGTAGGTTTCAGGTTGATACTTCAAACTTTCCTGCAACGTCTTTTCCAAGTACGTCAGCAATCCTCTTTTGCCTGCATTAGCAAATTTTAGACTTACGAACGCATCAAATCCTACCCCACAGGTGCAGAAAAAAACAGTTCCGTTAATTTTTCCATAATCAATAACGTCCATATATCCCGCATTGAGTACTTCCAGTGCTTTTTTAGGTTCCATTGGAATATGTAAGTGACGGGCTAACCCGTTGCCGGATCCGCATGGAATAATTCCTAGTGCAGTGTCCGTGTGAATCAGTGAACGAGCCACTTCATTGACCGTTCCATCTCCACCGATAGCTACAACAATATCCGTCTTTTCAGTTGCTGCTTGCGCGGCTATTTCAACTGCATGACCGGCTTTTTCCGTATACACCACCTCCCAAGAATATTTCATCTTGTTAATTTTCTTATCCAGCAAGTTCAGAATCAACTCCTTACTCTGTGTCCCGGAAATGGGGTTGACTATGAATTTTATACTTTTTATCCTTTCGTTCATGCTATTTCGATTGTAGACGGCAAAAGTAATATAATTATCTTTAATTTTAGCCTTTAAGAGGTTTCTAATCGCTAAAAAGCTAACTTTTTTCAAAGAAAAAGAAGAAATGAAAACAAAAAGTACTATCTTTGCCCCCTGTTTTAAACACTGGTTAAGATAAAAAGATGTTTGATCGTCAGCGAACGATCAGAAAATGAGTATAATAAATTATAATTCATGGGATTATTACAAGATAAGTTAGCGAAGTATGATTTGCCACAACAGTTTATGGCAAAGGGTGTTTACCCTTATTTCCGCGAAATTGAAGGAAAGCAGGGCACAGAAGTAGAAATGGGCGGACATAGAGTTTTGATGTTCGGTTCAAATGCATACACCGGCCTTCCAGGAGATGAAAGAGTGATTGAAGCAGGTATTCAAGCTATGCGTAAATATGGTTCAGGATGTGCAGGCTCCCGTTTCTTAAATGGAACGCTCGATTTACATGTTCAGCTTGAAAAAGAACTGGCTGCATTTGTAGGCAAAGATGAAGCCCTCTGCTTCTCTACAGGTTTCACTGTGAACTCAGGTGTGATTCCAGCGTTGACTGATCGTAATGACTATATTATTTGCGATGACCGTGACCACGCCTCTATTGTAGACGGCCGCCGTCTTTCTTTCTCTCAACAATTAAAATACAAGCACAACGATATGGCAGATTTGGAAAAACAACTTCAGAAGTGTAATCCGGATTCTGTAAAATTAATTATCGTTGATGGCGTATTCTCTATGGAAGGTGACTTGGCAAACTTGCCCGAAATTGTACGCTTGAAGCATAAATATAACGCTACCGTCATGGTGGATGAAGCTCATGGTTTAGGAGTGTTCGGTAAGCAAGGACGTGGTGTCTGTGACCATTTTGGTCTTACTCATGAAATAGACTTGATTATGGGTACATTTAGCAAGTCCTTGGCTTCAATCGGTGGATTTATCGCAGCTGATTCTTCTATCATTAACTGGTTGCGTCACAATGCCCGTACCTATATATTTAGTGCATCTAATACGCCGGCTGCCACTGCTTCTGCATTGGAAGCTCTCCATATTATCCAAAATGAACCGGAAAGGCTGGAAGCTTTGTGGAATGTAACCAATTATGCATTGGCCCGTTTCCGTGAAGCAGGATTTGAAATCGGTGCTACAGAATCTCCTATCATCCCGTTGTATGTACGCGACACAGAAAAGACATTCATGGTAACCAAATTGGCTTTCGACGAAGGCGTGTTTATCAACCCTGTTATCCCTCCTGCATGTGCTCCTCAAGATACGCTGGTGCGTGTTGCTTTGATGGCCACACATACAAAAGAACAGATTGATAGTGCAGTTGAAAAACTCGTGAAATCATTCAAGGCATTGGACCTTTTATAATTCGCAATGATATTTTTAGGCAAGCCGCTTTGCAGATTGAGTAATGCGG
>AMCI01001978.1_pt1 | contig 10257 bp, 8 predicted proteins | sample 419838 | NCBI WGS metagenome assembly AMCI01 (sample SAMN01090643, study PRJNA158313) | gut metagenome
GGGCAATTCAAAATTAATTAGTATGGTAAAATTACATTCCTGATGGTTCGGTACGCGAGTATGAAAGCGGCGTAACTGGCCTTCAGATAGCAGAAAGCATTTCTTCACGTTTGGCTCAGGACGTCCTGGCCTGTGGCGTGAATGGAGAAATTGTAGAGTTGAACCGCCCTATTCATGAAGATGCAGCCATCCAGCTTTACAAGTGGGAAGATGCAGAAGCAAAGCATGCCTTTTGGCACACTTCCGCACACCTTATGGCAGAGGCCATGCAGGAACTCTGGCCTGGTACTCAGTTCGGTATCGGTCCAGCTATTGAAAATGGTTTCTATTATGACGTAATGCCTCCTCAGGGGGTTAGTATCTCTGATAGCGATTTTCCGGTTATCGAGAAGAAGATGATCGAGCTGGCGCAGAAGAAGGAATTGCTCAAGCGTGAGGAAATCTCCAAGAGCGATGCTCTCAAATTTTTTGGCGACCGCGGTCAGACTTACAAGAACGAATTAATCGAAGAATTGGAAGACGGTAAGATCACCACCTATACACAGGGTGCTTATACCGACCTTTGCCGTGGTCCACACTTGGTGAGCACTGCGCCGATCAAGTCTGTTAAGGTAATGTCTGTTTCTTCAGCTTACTGGCGTGGCGATGAAAAGCGCCCGCAGATGACTCGTGTCTATGGCGTTTCCTTCCCTAAGAAAAAGATGCTTGATGAATACCTCGCCTTGTTGGAAGAAGCAAAGCGTCGTGACCACCGCAAGATCGGTAAGGAAATGGAGCTCTTTATGTTCTCCGACCTCGTAGGTAAGGGTCTTCCTATGTGGATGCCTAAGGGTACTGCTCTCCGTCTCCGTTTGGAAGATTTCCTTAAGAAGATCCAAAAGAGATTTGGCTACCAGCAGGTTATGACCCCACATATCGGTTCTAAGAGCCTTTATGTGACTTCCGGACACTATGCAAAGTATGGAAAGGATAGCTTCCAGCCAATTCATACTCCGGAAGAAGGTGAAGAGTACATGCTCAAGCCAATGAACTGTCCTCATCACTGTGCCATCTATGCTTGGAAGCCTCGTTCTTACAAGGATCTTCCTATCCGTATGGCAGAATTCGGTACCGTTTACCGCTATGAACAGAGTGGTGAGTTGCACGGATTGACTCGTGTACGTGGCTTTACTCAGGATGACGCTCATATCTATTGTCGTCCAGATCAGGTGAAGGATGAATTCCTCCGCGTGATGGATATCATCATGATTATCTTCAAGGCTTTGAAGTTCGATAAGTTCGAAGCTCAGATTTCTTTGCGTGATAAGGTGAACCGCGAAAAGTACATCGGTTCTGATGAAAACTGGGAAAAGGCAGAGCGTGCCATCGTTGAGGCTTGTGAAGAAAAGGGCTTGCCCGCTATCGTGGAATATGGTGAAGCTGCCTTCTACGGACCTAAGCTTGACTTCATGGTGAAGGATGCTCTCGGTCGCCGTTGGCAGTTGGGTACTATCCAGGTAGACTATAACCTCCCTGAACGTTTCGAACTCGAATATACTGGTGCCGACAATCAGAAGCACCGTCCGGTGATGATCCACCGTGCTCCTTTCGGTTCTATGGAACGTTTCGTGGCTGTGCTCATCGAACATACAGCTGGTAACTTCCCGTTGTGGTTGACTCCTGATCAGGTTGCGATCCTTCCTGTGTCAGAAAAGTACAACGAATATGCAGAACAGGTACGTGCTGCCCTCGAACAAATGGAAGTGCGTGCCCTCGTTGACGATCGTAACGAAAAGATCGGCCGCAAGATTCGCGACAACGAGATGAAGCATATTCCTTATATGGTTGTAGTTGGTGAAAAAGAAGCCGCTGAAGGCACAGTTTCTGTGAGAAAACAAGGCGGAGAAGATCAAGGAAGCTTAAAAATTGCTGATTTCGCAAAGAAAATCAACGATGAAGTCGCTGAAATGACAAATTTCTATTAACTTTGCAGCCGATTTACTGACAGAGCATGATTACGGACTGCCCAAACGGGTAAAAAGTAGTCCTGCTCCGTCAGTTATCATAAATAAAAATACAGAATCAACCAGTATAAAAAGAACTATCGGATTATTTTAATGAAGAATGACAAAATGAAGATGCAGTACCGTGTGAACGAACAGATTCGTTCAAGAGAGGTACGAATCGTGGGAGACGATATTGAAGCTGCTGTAATGCCTACACACAAGGCTTTGCAATTGGCTGAACAGAAAGGATTGGATCTCGTAGAGATTTCACCCAATGCTGTTCCTCCTGTTTGCCGGTTGATTGATTACTCTAAATTCCTTTACCAGCAGAAGAAGCGCCAGAAGGAGTTGAAGGCCAAGCAGGTGAAAATTGAAGTCAAGGAGATTCGTTTCGGACCGCAGACTGACGAGCACGATTACAACTTCAAGTTGAAGCATGCGAAGGAATTCCTTTCTGAAGGTGATAAGGTAAAGGCATACGTATTCTTCCGTGGACGCAGTATCTTGTTCAAGGAACAGGGTGAAGTTTTGCTGTTGCGTTTTGCCAACGATTTGGAAGAATATGGTAAGGTAGAGCAAATGCCGGTGTTGGAAGGCAAACGAATGATTATCTTCATTGCCCCCAAGAAAACGGCAGCTACAGCCAAGAAGGCGGAAGAAAGCGCTACGGCACCGGTTGTCGTTGACAAGGTGAAGGCAGCGCCTAAGGCCAATGCTCCTAAGGAGTACAAGGGTCCTTTCGTTGAAGGCGAAGATTTTTGATGATAAAATAAAAAAGACTGCGCGTCTGTGTTTGGTATCTCACGCAGCCGCAGATTATGTAACACTTAATAATAAAAGAAAATAGCCAAAAGTAAAGACTAATTCCGGTGCTAAAAAGAGATTTGTTCTTACCGGAACAGGTAAGATTAAGAGACATCACGCTTATCACAGTCACATCTTGACTAAGAAGACTAAGAAGCAGAAGCGTAATTTGGATCATGCAGCTATCGTTGACAAGAGCAACGTAAAGCAGGTTCGTGAACTTCTTTGCCTCCGTTAATTCGTAAGTAAGTAGTTTTTTAATCAAATCAAAGTCAAACAGGATGTTTAGCTCAAAGATCGTTGAAAAACGGCGCTAACATTCAAAAAATGAATCAAAGCTATGCCAAGATCAGTAAATCATGTTGCTTCAAGAGCAAAGAGAAAGAGAATTTTGAAACTTACCCGCGGTTACTATGGTGCGCGTAAGAACGTTTGGACCGTTGCCAAGAATACTTGGGAAAAGGGTCTTACCTACGCATTCCGCGACCGTCGTAGCAAGAAGCGTAACTTCCGTGCATTGTGGATCCAGCGTATCAACGCAGCTGCTCGCTTGGAAGGTATGTCTTACTCTCAGTTGATGGGTAATCTCCATAAGGCAGGTATCGAAATCAACCGTAAGGTCCTCGCTGACCTCGCAGTGAACAATCCTGCAGCTTTCAAGGCAATTGTTGCTAAGGTAAAGTAATTGGAGTACAATAAAGTACAATAAAAGGGTATGCCGCGTATGCGGTGTGCCCTTTTTCCTTTATAGCGCAATGGTGGAGAGGCTGTATCTTCTTCCTTTTGGGGATTTTGTTGCAGGTCAATGAAAGATGCTTTGTCCTCCAGTTTGGAGGTGTCGATGGAGGAGAATTCTTCTTCTTTTCGAAAGGCAAATGAGAGATATAGTTCTTTATCTTTTGTTCCTGTTTGAATGGTAATATGAAAAAAATAGTTGTTTATGAGTGATGGTAATTTCAATCGAAGTTTGCTTCCTTCCCATTCCTACTCAAGTGGAGTGCGGGCAGGGCGTGCCCAAATGAAACACATGGCGCTTGAAGCCTTCGCTTCCTGGAGCGCCCAGCGTTTTCCAGAGCTTTCAGCAGAGGAGCGTCAAACTCTTTTGCTCGAGTTTAAACAGATTCTTGACTAAGATCGTTACGCTGGAAGTATGAGCAGCTTTCAGTGTCTTTTACTTTGCTTTTCTCCACAATGTCCATTTGCTTTTGTGAAGTAACCGATAGAATTTATGATGGCCTGGAGCGAACTGGGAGAAACTGAATAATCAGTGGAATCCGGTGAAATTGGTTCAATTCGTATGCTTCCGGCAGTTGGACGGCTAGCAGAATTGTTTTCTTTTCGTAAAAAAGGAAAAAAGCTGAGAAAGCGTTTGTTTGCTCGCAGAAAAACAGTAAATTTGCATGCAATAAAAAATTCCTATCATGAAGACTGCTGATTTTATTGCCGACAAAATCGTTATGGATGGTCTCACTTTTGATGACGTCCTTTTAGTTCCCGCTTATTCTGAAGTACTCCCACGTACAGTGGACTTGAGTACTAAGTTTTCAAGAAACATCGATTTGCAGATACCTTTCGTAACTGCTGCCATGGATACCGTGACTGAAGCGCCGATGGCTATTGCCATTGCTCGCGAAGGTGGTATTGGTGTCATCCATAAAAATATGAGCATCGAAGACCAGGCTCGTCAGGTTGCAATCGTTAAGCGTGCGGAAAATGGTATGATTTACGATCCTGTGACCATCAAGCGTGGCCGCACAGTGAAGGATGCCTTGAATTTGATGGCAGAATACCATATTGGCGGTATTCCTGTTGTTGATGACGATATGCACCTCGTGGGTATTGTAACCAACCGCGACCTCCGTTTTGAGCGCGATATGGACAAGTGCATCGAGAAGGTGATGACCAGCGAAAATCTGGTTACAACTAGCCAGCAAACAGATTTGCTTGCTGCCAGCCAGATTCTCCAGGAAAATAAGATAGAAAAATTGCCTGTTGTTGACAAGGAAGGCAAGCTTGTAGGTTTGATCACTTATAAGGATATCACAAAGGCTAAGGATAAGCCTATGGCTTGCAAGGACGAGAAGGGTCGTCTCCGCGTAGCTGCAGGTGTCGGTGTAACTGTAGACACCATGGAGCGTATGGATGCGCTGATCCAGGCTGGTGCTGATGCTATCATCATCGATACTGCTCATGGTCACTCCAAGTTCGTTATCGACAAGTTGAGAGAGGCTAAGGCTTCCTTCTCTGGCGTAGATATCGTTGTAGGTAATGTGGCTACAGGTGCTGCTGCCCGTATGTTGGTAGATGCAGGTGCAGACTGTATTAAGGTTGGTATCGGACCGGGTTCTATCTGTACCACTCGTGTCGTTGCTGGTGTAGGTGTTCCTCAGTTGTCTGCAGTTTATGGCGTTGCATGTGCCCTCGAAGGTACGGGTGTGCCCCTCATCGCCGATGGTGGTTTGCGCTACTCTGGCGACATTGTTAAAGCTTTGGCAGCCGGTGGTTACAGCGTCATGATTGGTTCACTTGTGGCAGGTTGTGAAGAAAGCCCAGGTGAAACCGTTATCTTTAATGGTCGTAAGTTCAAGACCTACCGTGGTATGGGTAGCCTTGAAGCAATGGAGAATGGTTCTAAGGACCGTTACTTCCAGTCTGGTGTGGCAGAAGTGAAGAAACTCGTTCCAGAAGGTATTGCCGGACGTGTTCCTTACAAGGGATCTGTACAGGAAGTTATCTACCAGATGGTAGGTGGTTTGCGTTCCGGTATGGGTTATTGTGGTGCACAGACCATTGCCGACCTGCATAATGCCAAGTTTACTCGAATTACCGCAGCAGGTGTGATGGAAAGCCATCCACATGATATCACCATTACCAGCGAGGCGCCTAACTACAGCCGTTCCGATCGGTAATTCCCGTCATGGGCGGGTAGCCTTAATTCTACTAGCTCATGGATAAACACAAAAATATGAGAAAATTAGTCGTATCACTTTGTACATTATTCACCTTGACAGCAAGCGCACAGGATGCAGATCCTGTGCTGCTTACTGTTAATGGGAAACCTATAACCCGTTCAGAATTCGAATACTCCTTCAACAAGAATAGCAATGTGGAAGGTGCTGTGGAAAAGAAGTCGGTTGAAGAATACATTGATATGTTCATCAACTACAAGTTGAAGGTGGCAGCTGCTGAGGCAGCCCAGCTCGACACCCTTTCTTCTTTCCAGCGCGAATTCAAACAATATCGTGACCTCCAGTTGACTCCCTATTTGGTCGACCAGCTCTACATCGACTCCGTAGCTCGTTCCATCTATCAGCGTACTGCCGATCAGTTGAAGGGTAAGGACATGTTGCGCGTTGCCCATATCCTTGTGATGGTGAAGCCCAATGCTTCAGATGCCGAACGTGATTTGGCACGTGCCAAGGCTGATTCTCTGCGTCAGCAGATTCTGGGTGGTGACGATTTTGCCGAATTGGCGAAGAAGTATTCCCAGGATCTAGGTTCCGCTTTCAAGGGCGGTGAACTTCCTTGGATTGGTCCGGGCATGACGCTCCGCGAGTTTGAAGGTGCAGCTTATGATCTTAAGGCGGGTGAAATATCTGGCCTTGTTCCTTCCGCTGTGGGTTACCATATCATTAAGATGTTGGAGCGCAAGCAGCTGGAACCCTATGAACAGCTCAAGCCCACCATCATGAAGAGCTTGCAGCAGCAGGGCATCGAAGAAGCTTCAGCCTTGCATCGTATCAAGCAGTTGATGGCAGCCTCTGGTGGACGCATGACGCGTGATGAGGTAATGGATAGCGTACTCCAGGCTCATCTCAGCAATCCCGAACTCAAGTATCTTGTGCAGGAATACCACGACGGCTTGCTCTTGTATGAAATCAGCAAGCAGCAGGTATGGGATGTGGCAGCCTCTGACAAGGACGGACTTGAAAAATGGTTTAAGTCACACAAGAAGCAATACCGTTGGGACGAACCCCGTTTCAAGGGTTTCGTATACTACAGCAAATTGCCCAAGCAGGAAAAGGCTATTTTTGCAGCCTTGAAAAAGCATGGTAACGGCGACTGGCGCAAGGTCATCAAGGACGAATTCAATCATGATTCCTTGACCGTCAGAGTTACAGGTCCTTATCTCTGCAAGCAGGGTGAGAATGCTGTGATTGACCATTATGTCTTTGATTCCGGTAAACCCGTTGAAAATGTCAAGTTCCCCTATGCGGGCGTGGTGGGCAAGAAGATGAAACAGCCTAAGTCCTATCTGGATGTGAAGTCTTTGGTCATCAACGATTATCAGAAGATGCTTGAAGACCAGTGGGTAGAAAGCCTGCGTCAGAAGTTCTCCTTCAAGGTGGACGAATCTGTATTGAAAACCGTAAATAATCATTAAGCATGAACGTTGCGAAAATATTCCTTTTCCTTTCCTGCCTCATGGGATGCACCAGTCTCGCCGCACAGCGTGCCGCCTCCAGTGCATCTGACAATAATGTTGTCGATGAGGTCATTTGGGTAGTGGGGGGAGAACCCATCTTGCTCAGCGACGTGGAAGAAACACGTATTAGTATGGAAATGAAGGGGATGTTCATTGAAAATCCCTATTGTGCCATCCCCGAGCAGTTGGCCATCCAGAAACTTTTCCTGCATCAGGCCGATTTGGACAGTATTGTGGCAGATGAGTCCTATGCGACTCGCTATGCCGATATGGAAATCAACCGTTATCTCCAAGGCTTCGGTTCCCGCGAGAATGTCGAGGCTCAGGCTCGCCGTACGATTTCCCAGCTTCGGGATATGTACAAGAAGGAAGCACGCAACCAATACCGTATCAACCGTGTTCGCGAAAGCTTGACAAAGCACATTAAGGCAACGCCTGCCGAGGTGCGCGAATATTTCAAGGACATGGCTGAAGACAGTCTGCCCTTCGTCCCGACGCAAGTGGAAGTAGAAATCATTACCGCTGCGCCTATAGTTCCTCGTGAGGAAGTGGAGCGTATTGAGGGTCGTCTGCGTGAATTTGCCCGCCGTGTCAACGAAGGCGAGTCGGAATTCTCCACACTTGCCAAGTTCTATTCTCAGGACGGATCTGCCCGAGATGGTGGTGAACTCGGTTTTTCAGGTAGGGGACAGTGGGTGCCTGAATTTGCCAAGGTGGCATTCAGTCTCAACGACCCAAAGAAGGTGTCTAAAATTGTGCGCACTGAATTTGGTTTCCACATTATCCAGTTGATAGCTAAGCGTGGTGATAAGGTCAATGTGCGCCATATCTTGCTCAAGCCAGAAATCGATGAGTCGGAATATGAGCGAAACATTGCGCGCCTCGATTCCATTGCCGATGATATCCGTCAGAGCAAGTTCACCTTTGAGGAAGCAGCCTATGCTCTTTCCGACGATAAGGATACGCGCAACAACCGCGGTTTGATGTTCTATCAGGATATGGAGAACGGCAGCCGCACCTCCCGCTTCCAGATGAAGCAGTTGCCTTCCGAGATAGCCAAGGTAGTAGCGCAGCTGCAACCGGGTGAGGTTTCCAAGGCTTTCCGCATGGTCAACAATTCTGGTCAGGAAGTTTGTGCCATCGTCAAGCTGAAGAACCGTATCGACGGCCATCGTGCCAACGTGACGGAAGACTTCCAGCTCTTGCGCAATGTGGTACTCAACCAGCGTAAGCAGGAGAAGGTGAATGCCTGGATTGCTGAAAAGCAGAAATCCACCTATGTGCGCATTTATCCGGAGTGGCGCAATTGTAAGTTTGAATATCCTAATTGGATTAAATGAAAAAGATAAATTGTTTTTTTAACTTTTCTAAAGGCAGGGTTTGCTTGGACTATCTCAGTAGGTCTACTGATGGTAGTTCAGGCAAATGCTTTTTCTTATTCAACTGACAAAAAGACGGAGGACAAGAAGAAGGAAGACCGCATCTATCTCGTTCACGCAGACAGTTTGATGTTTGATCAGTACCAGCATCCGGACGCCCAGCGTTTAAGCGGTAAGGTGCAGTTCCGCCATGAGGGGATGGTTTTCGATTGCGACAGTGCCGTGCTCTACGAGAAGACCGAATCCTTCGAAGCTTTTGGCCATGTCAAGGTGGTGCAGGGCGATACGCTCTCGCTCATCGGAAAATATCTTTACTATGACGGCAATGCCAAACTTCTCCAAGTGCGAGAGGGGGTTGAGATGCGCCATCGCGACCAGGTGCTTTATACCGACAGCTTGAACTACGATCGCATGTTCAGTTTGGGATACTACTTTGAAGGCGGAAAATTGGTGGACGGACAGAATGTCCTTACTTCTGATTGGGGCGAATATTATACCTCTACGCGCAAGTCTACCTTCAATTACAATGTGAGGTTGGAAAATCCCAAGTTCGACCTCACCTCTGACACCCTACATTACGACGTGGCAACGAAGTGGACAAAGATCGTTGGCCCCTCCAATATCGTCAGTGGGAAGAGTCGTATCTACACAGAACTCGGATATTACAATAGTGGTACTGAGGAGTCCAAACTCTACAATCGTTCGGTGGTCTACAACGATGGTACCCGCATGACCGGTGACAGTATTTTCTACAACAAACTCACTGGTATCGTCAGAGCATACAGCAATATAGAGTATGAAGATGTAAAGAACAAGAATATGATGACCGGCAACTATTGCTGGTATGATGAACTCAAAGGGGAGGCACTTGCTTACGACAGTGCCTTGGTCAAGGATTATTCGTCCCCCCAAGATACCCTCTTTGTGCATGCCGACACCTTGCGCATGTACAGCTACCATATAGACACCGACTCCGTCTATCGTGTCCTTCATGGCTATTTCCATGTGCGTGCCTATCGTACGGATGTACAAGCGGTGTGTGACTCTCTTGTAGCCAATTCCCGTGAACGGAAAATGACTCTCTATCGCGATCCGATCGTGTGGAGTGGCAGTCGTCAAATTTTGGGAGAGGAAATCAATGTCTTTAGCAACGATTCCACCATCGACAGTGTCTACGTACAGCGTCAGGCCTTGATGGTCGAACAAGTGGACAGCACGCATTTTAACCAGGTGGCAGGCCAGCTGATGCGCTCTTTCTTTAAGAATGGAGAAATCAAGGAGAACCGCGTCGATGGCAATGTCTATGTGGTACAATTCCCCATGGAAAAGGACAGCGTGCTGCTTTATCAGAACTATACTGAAACTACCCAGTTGCGTATGTTTATGGAAAATCGCAAACTCAAGCGTCTGTGGGCTCCGGCTGCCACCGGTTCCTTCTACCCTATAGGGATGGCTCCGGCGGACCGCACGCGACTGGAAAACTTCGCCTGGTTTGACTACATCCGACCGCTTAACAAGCAGGATGTTTTCGTATGGCGAGGCAAGGCAAAGGGAACGGAACTCAAACCGATCATTCGCCGCGAGGCACCTTTGCAGCAACTGAAAAAGAAATAATTCATGTGATTGCAGGGATCGGCCGGATGTATTTCCTAAGTTCAAGCGG
>AMCI01001989.1_pt1 | contig 10135 bp, 6 predicted proteins | sample 419838 | NCBI WGS metagenome assembly AMCI01 (sample SAMN01090643, study PRJNA158313) | gut metagenome
ATCCGCTATCGCAAGCAAGCCAATTCTTGTGTGGTATGTTTGCAGCATAACGGATTTTTGCAAGTTCGTTTATGGGAACCTTTAGAATCTATTGCATCGGGTCAGGCAGCAGCTTTCTATGATGAAGAAGGACTGCTGCTTGGAGGAGGAATTATCATTTAATGAAAAAGTAGGTTCAGCGGGAAGGTCTTTTCTACCAATTCATTGAGATAAACTTCCAGGTTGGTGTAAGATGGGTTTAATGAATACTGGTTGTTGTCAATATTATTTTGAGGATTTAGTCCATGAACGATTTCCCATTCATCGGGCATTCCATCTTGGTCGGAGTCTGTATGGCTTGAAGTGGCTTTTGCATAAGGAGTCCATTGCTCTGGAGTATCTTTTTGACTGTCAATCAATCCATTGCCACCTTTATTGGATGCTACCGTTGAATAGCGAGCATTTCTTACATCATCGACAATGCGCAAATCAATTTTATCTCGTTTGGATACACATTGCTGTTCTTTATCCCATGAACAAATCCAACTTCCAGCATAGGCTAATACCGTTTCGTAGGCTCTTTGAGCAGGTTCTAAGAATAGATAATCAGGAGAAATGTTGAAACGGCTTTTGGCAAGCACTTTTTCTTTCGTTTGAGTGTTATCTTTCAATTCAAAAGCGGAAATATTGTCTTGGTTGGCAGCCTGAATAGCTGCTTTTTGTTTTTCAGAAAGTCCCTGACACTTCCCATCCATGATATTTCCATCTAAATAGAACATGCCCATGGTGCCTTTAGGCTGTTTATTAGTTCCATTATCGGGATATGCCTGAAAGAACCGCATGGTTGTGCCGTTTGCGGCAGAAGCGGGTCCAGGCTTGTAGTAGTTGTTCAGCAGGTTGTAAGAACCTCCTTCACCAGCATAGGCTCCGTTTCCAGTCCAGTTATAAATAACATTGTTGCACAAATCTACTTTCTCCATATCCGGGCGGTTGCTATAACGGCTTCCACACAAGCGTGGAACGCGGTTGCTGTGGTGTGCTAGCAAGTTATGGTGGAAAGTAGCCGGCGAACCTCCCCAAATGCCTCCATAGCCATGGCTACCTTTGTTATGCACAGAGTGCCAAAGACTTTCACTGATTACACACCACTGCATGGTAAAATGTGAGTTCCCATAGAAAGATGCACATTCGTCTGTGCTCCAACTCATGGAACAGTGGTCTATCAGGATATTGTTTTTGCCTGGATAGCTGCTTTGGTAACCATTCATGGCATCGTCTTCTGTTTTAGCTTCATCTCCCATGCGGCAGCGTAGGAATCGGATGATTACATTATTGGCATTGATTCTCAGTGTGTAGTCTTTCAAACAGATGCCTGCACCAGGTGCTGTCTGGCCGGCTATAGTGATACTGTCATTTTTAATGGCTAGCTGTTTGTTCAGTTTGATAACACCTCCTACAGCAAACACCACCGTGCGTTTGCCTGATTGTTCAATGGCATGACGAAGTGTGCCTGGATTGCTGTTGTCTTCCAAAGAGGTCACGATATATACTTTTCCTCCGGCACCACCGGTAGTATATTTACCGGCTCCTTCTGCACCCGGAAATGCAGCGATGGTGGAACGATTCGGGGTAGGATAACTGTCTGGGTCATCATGTTGGCTAGGACCTTCTTCAGGCTGGTCGCTTCCTTGTTCTGTAGAAGGTGTATCGGTAGCTTTTTGAGGCTCATCCTCTGAGCATCCCTGGGTAGTAAAGCCTAAAATGACAGCAAAGGCCCAGGTTAGCAGGTGCTTTTTATAGTTCATAATCATGTGTTTTTCAATTCGTTATTTTTGGGGGAAAAGGTGGCTTACCAAGCTGTTTAAATAAACTTCCAGATTGGTATACTGTTGGCTTAAGATATATTTTTTTCCGTCACTGATATTATTGGGGTTTAGTTTATTGGCTATTTCCCATTCATCAGGCATTCCATCTTTATCTGTATCAATGGGAGCTTTTTCTGTTTGATAATTCGGCCATCCACCTACATCTGCAGGTCGGTCTATGATGCCGTTTGTACTGCCATGTGATCCCTCATAGGTGTAATTCCCTTTGCGGGTTTCTTCTACGATACGAGTATCAATAGCATCTCTCTTCAGCGAAGCACCTGCAAATTCCAGTACAGACTTGTAAGCCTTGCGGGCAGATTGTAGGCTGGAATGTTCTGCTATGTCAAAAGGCTTTTCCGACAGCAGTTCACTGATTGGAGCAAAATCTTTTTTCACTACTAAACCGAACGTATTGTCACGCTGCAGTCTGTAGAGGTCAGTCTTTTGCTTATCGCTCAGTTTTGCACAGCTGGGATCTACATAATTATCACTGAAATGGAAGACACCATGCGTTCCTGCCTTATTTTTATGCTTTCCGTCATCAGCGTAAGCAGTGAACAATCTTTTATAGGAACTTTTGGTAGCGGTGTAGGGACCCGGTTTGAAGTAGTTGGCTATAAAGTTATAGGATCCGCCTTCACCGGCATAGGCTCCGTCACTGCCATAGTTATAGATTACATTATTAAAGAGCTCCACTTTTTCTTCTTCGGGTTTACCTGTATATCTGCTTCCGCAAAGACGTGGAGTGCGGTTGGTGTGATGCGCTAACAGATTATGATGGAAGGTTGCTGGTTGTCCGCCCCATAATCCGCCATATCCATGGGCACCTTTTTCATGGATAGAATTGGCCAGACTCTCACTGATGATGCACCATTGCATCGTAAAGTTGCTGTTATCATAGAAAGAGGCGCATTCGTCGGTGCTCCAACTCATTGAGCAATGGTCGATGATGATGTTGCGATGGTGTTTGAATCCGTTCATGGCATCATCTCCTTTTTTCTGGATATTGTCACCCATACGCGAGCGTATAAATCGGATGATGACATTATCAGCTGATACGTTTAGTGTATAGTCCTTGAGGCAAATTCCATCTCCCGGAGCCGATTGTCCGGCTATGGTGAGATCTCCGTTATTGATTTTTAAAGCTTCTTGCAGTTCTATGACACCACTTACTGCAAAGACGATGGTGCGCGGTCCTTTTTGGCGGATTGCCCAGCGCAGTGTTCCTTCAGAGCCATCATCGGCTAAAGAGGTTACCACGTAAACAGCTCCTCCGGCTCCTCCGGTAGTATATTTCCCGGCTCCGTCCGCACCCGGGAAAGCCGGTATTTGAGAACGGTCGGGAGCTGGATATTCAGTTTGTGCAAAGGATGGCTGAAGAAACGAAAAAGTACAGATAATTCCTAAAATAACATTTCTCATAATTATTTAATTTAGAGGTGATTATTCGCTTAAACTACCAAATCTATTTACAGCTTTTACTTCAAAGGTAGCATTTTCTTCGTCAATAGCAAATTTTGTCTGGGTGGTTTTAGCATGGTAATGGCCATTTTTAAAGATGAGATAGCATACTGCTTCTTTATTGTCTTTCCAACTCAACATACCTTGGCTCATCATTACTTGAGGACTGGCCAGTTTTTTATAGAAGTTTCGAGGATTCCAGCCATCATTCGCCTTGATGATTTTATCATAGTTCATCAAATCAGCTTTCTCTTTGGAGAGGACCACTTCACCCGTATAAGGTACATCATATTCCTGTTTGCCGGATTCACTGAAGCTGGCAGATACGTCATAGGTTTGACGACGTTTGCTAGTATCTACTGCCCAGCCGTTTTCGGTTGTGTTATATTCAGCATAGAGTTTCGGCAGTGCACCCATGGTGTACCATCCTTCTTCATGAACAGGTTGCAGGCAGAGTGTATTGATGAATACTGTCATCGGGCTTTGTTGCCAGGGGCGTCCAAAGTAAATGGTACCGGCTGTGGCTGTTTCATTGCCTCGGATGCTGCAGTCGCGGAATACATATCCCCATTCTGTGGTAGGCATGTGAGAGCCTGCCGTAATGAAGTTTTGTTGGCCTACATTGTAGAGTGTGCTGCGTTCCACCAGCAGATTTCCACCGCCAAAGATATAGTCTGTACCTCCTTCAATCCAGCAGTTATCAGCATAGTTTCGCATGTTGATGTTTTCAGATGACCCGGACGTATAGTTGCGGGTCCACCAGGTATCTTGAAAACCGCGCAGTTTACAATGATAAAAGGCGATGCGATCTGCACGGGTATGTACTGCTTCGGCTTGCGGTCCTGTTTGTTCGTCCACTCCCCATTTGTTTTCGAAAGAGATGTCTTCTGCATAGAAATCTTTGGCTGTAATCAAAGTTGCCCCATCACGTCCTTCCGGAATGTTGTTGATGTTGGCGGGATTACGGCTAGAGTAATTCCATGCATCAGGATATTGATCAGATGGTCCGCTGATGCGGCAAGTCTTATAAGTGATAATGGTCTGATTCCAATCTTGTCCTATCAGATGAATGTAGGGTTTGTTGATATCTACCAGTTCTTCGTACGTACCATTAGCCACAAAAATCAGATAAGGAGCCGAATTGTTGGAAGGTATATCACGGATAGCGTCCTGTATGCGGGTGTAATCTCCCTTTCCGTTCTTATCTACCACTGTAATTTCCTGTTTTTGGTGTTGAATTGGAAAACTCAGTCGGATACCTTTAAAACTTTCAAAAGTAGCGCGGTCATAGAGTGCTCCTTGTGGGATTTCTATTTCGACTTTGTTGAATATGTGTTCGGATACATGGATGTAAACCGTACTTCCGTTAATGATGACACGTGTTTCTTTACCGTTGACGGTAATGATTGAGCCTTCGGCTTGCTGCACTTTCTTATTAAAATTCAGGACAATGGTTTCGTCACCGAAAATATAATCTCCTGTTTGAGGGGAGTAGGATACCAGTGCCAATGGACTGGTATCTACGTCTTCATCGTTTTGGCAGGCTGATAACACTGGTGTGCAAACAAGCAGACAGAGAAGTTGACAAAGAAAATAAATATAGTTTGTTTTCATGATGTTGAATGTTAGAGTGAATGATTACTTGTTCCAACGCAAATCTCCGTATCCTTTCAATTCGGCTACACCTACTGTAAAATTCCCTTCAGTAGCTTGCGGGAAGATGGTTGCTGCGTCATATTGTGTTTTGGTAGCCCAAGGCACTCCGTAACAGTCAGCCGATGTAAATACATTTTCGTAGCTGTTGATAGCTGCATAGGTTGAAGTATTGACTTCTGCTATCAAACAGTTGGAGATAGCTGTCGGATTTGTATTGATGCCTGAACGGATCATGGCCTGAGGAGAATGATACAATGTACTTTGCTGGATAGTGATTTCGCAGAGATTGTCATTCTGTTCCAGACGGATGATGTTTCCGGTACATCCGTTGATGGTGGAATTAGTTAATATGATTTTATGTACCACAAAACCTACATTGTTTTGCACACCAATTACATTGTAGTTTCCGATGTTACTGATGTGGCAATCTTGGATAGTGATTTGTTGGCAGGAGCCTCCGTTTGAATTACCGTCTCTAGCCACAAATACGGAAGCAGCATCATAGATTCTGCAAGAGCGAAAACTCAACTCTTGAATCTGGGCTGGATGAGCCTGCCGGATAATATAGTTGCTGTGACCATTTGATTTAATGGCTACATTGAAGAAATCAATTTTTTCCATATTACACATAAAGGTCAGTTTCCGGAATCCGATGACAGGCTTTTCGCTTTCAGCAAAGAGGGTTCCGTCTTCTCCTCCCCAGACGGCCAATGCAGTAACTCTCTCCGGAATGGCATAGGTGTAGTTGGAATTGTTGCTCATGTCATACTTGCCGTTTTTCTGCAAGATGAGGGCCACTTTGCCGCTTAAGTCCGGATTGTTCCAGATAGCATTCCAGGCATCGATGCTTGGATTCTCTTCGAGATAAATCTTTTGATAACCTTCCAGTGGGTCGGCTTGAGTCTGGAAAGACTGTTCATTGCTGACTAATATACCTTGTGCGTTGTAGAGCGCGAAAGTATAGCGTGTATTTCCTTTCAACTTCTGGATTGTCAGTTTTCCGCTACTTTGTTCTTCGCCAGAAAGCGCTTTGATTTCAGGATTACTATTCTCTTCCGTGCAAGCATATGATATAGCCGTTGCATCGGGTTCCCAGGTGAAGCTTGCCTCGTTGATCTGAGCCGTAATGGCTACGTCAATCAAAGCCTTCAGGGTAGTGACTGTTTGTTCACCTCGCAGGATGTTGTCTGTATATGCCCGGAAAGTATATTGAGTTTCTCCTTCCAGTTTCTTGATTTCTGTTCCGACAGGCTGCAAATCACCTTCCCAAACAAGTTCTTCGCCATTGGCAACTTGGTAAGTCAGGCGATTTACGGCAACAGACTGTTCCTCCCAGCTTACAATGACAGAACGTCCGCGAACATTGCTTTCGTCAATGTGCATGATTTGTTCGGTTGTAGCAGCAATAACGCCGCGCAAAACAGCCGTATTATACAACTTGAATGTATAATTCTGGCCTAAAGTTAGATTATCAATGATTATCTGTTGATTTTTTATTTCTTCTTCAGTCAAGATATGTTCCACAAGTATAGCCTCCTGATCAGCTTCTGCAGGAAGGTAAGTTAAGCGTGTAACAGCTTCTCCATTTTTTTGCCACTTCAAAGCCACTCTGCCGCCCAATACTTCAGTCAGTTGCAGAATTTGTTCAGTCGTAGCTTCTGCTGTACCGCGCAGATCATCTTCGTTATAAAGATAGAATACGTATTTTTTGCCGGGCAATAAGTTGGAAATGGTGGCAGATTGTGCGTTGATTTCATCTTCCGACAACGTATAAACAGCTTCTTCCGTATGAACTTCTTCACCGACCGACACTTCCCATTCATATTTCAGATGGGAGACTGGAAGACCAGCATCGTTCCAATGCAGGCGGACACTTTCTGCAGAAACATCTTCCATGCTCATATCCTTTTGCAGGATGTCTTCAGAAGTTGTGGTGAATGGCTCATCCAGATAGGCCCATTGTGACTGGAGGTTGCTGCCAAAAGATTTTACGCGTAAATAATAGCTGGTTTCTTTGGTAAGTCCGGTCAACAATGCTGGTATGGAAGTGATGGACTTGTCGGCTCCATAGACGATGCTGTTGGCAGCAGTCCCCATTTCCTGATTCTCAGTAAAAGCCTCTGTGCTGACTTCGATAAGATAGTACTCTACCGGAGAAGTGGCCGACCAAGTGACCGATGCCGTTTGTGCAGCAATTTTATCTTCGGCTACTTCAATGTCGTGCACTCTGAAAAGAGCAGCTTTTTCGCTGTTAATGTCCCAATCGTTTTCTTCGGTACATGCACTCCAAGTGCCTGACAGAAACAACAGGCCACTCAGTATATATAAGATATGTGTAATTTTCATGAGGTATATTTGTTTGGATGTACTAATCATAAATGTATCAATTGGCATAGCCGTATGAATTGCTTAAGTATCCGTTTGAGGTAGAAATGGTCGTAGAAGCGATAGGCAATAAGTAACGGTTCTTGACGGTTGCTGCTTCTTTGCTTCCACTCTGACTGCTTCCTACCAGTCCAGACGAAATGGAAGGCAGGTTGGTTTCGCTCTGTACTTTATTGGTTGTGGTGCGTTCATTTCCCCAACTGCTCGTAGAAGAATCATAATCTTTGGATGATTTGCCTGCAGGAATACCTTTGTATGTGATACTGCTCATATCTATTTGCGTCTGAGCTTTATCCAAATAGTTGAAATAGATGGTACGTTGATATTGGCTATTCATTTGATTCAGATAATCCCGCTTGAATTGCAGGATTTTCTCTACCAGCAGATTCCAACGTATCAGGTCATATTTCCGGAACCCTTCTCCGGCCAGTTCCCAGGCATTTTCATCTACAATAGCTTGGAAGAACCGCTCTTTATCAGTAGAAACATTATCCAGGTAGCTGTTTTCATTTTCGGGATTCTTGAAAGCTCGATTGTGTACTTCACTCAATGCTTCTTTGGCTGTTATGCCTGCGTCGTCAGGGTGTGCTCCCTCAGGACCGGATAATTCATTCATGACTTCTGCATACATAAGTAATACTTGTGAATAACGCATACGGATGCAGTTGATGCCCGACATCCACTTGGTATCGCCTAAAGTTTGAGCTGCCAGACTGATATTTTCGTCAGACATTTTTCGGATATCCCATTTGCCTACATAGATTCCGAATGGATTGTTGCCCAGTAATTTCTCTACCGTTCGGTTGTTTGTTTCGCGGATGTCAAAATTAGCACACGTCACGTCGCGACGCAAGTCATTGTCATGGAACGACCATAAATAAGGAGCTGTGAGTTTCTGTTTTCCGCTTGAATTGTGTCCGTACAGTGATGTCTGACCATTGCATCTCACACCGATAGAATAGCCGAATTCACTGCTTTCTTCTATGCCCATGGGAATTTCAAACAGATTTTCGCGATACGTCTGATCCAATATGCGCTGGTTTACCAGATACCATTGGTGCTCAAAAGAAGGGTTCAACTGATGTTTTTTGGAAAAAATCACAGCAGACAAATGGCTTAAGGCACATTCATACATTTCTTTGCGAGTTGCTTCATCACATCGTTGTGTAGGATATACAGCATCGCTGTAGCTGGCAGTTTCATAGCCTTGCTTGGCACTTTCACGAATCATCCAGCCGGCGCGTGTCAAAGCAATATTCGCTAATAGGGCATGTGCATATCCTTTATTCATGCGTTCGGTGGTGTATTCCGCGATATCTCCAGCCCATGGTAATAAACGGATGGCTTCTTCTAAATCAGCCATTAACCTATCCATGAGGACATCTCTGTCAGTCTTACCAATGAATACATTTCCCAGATGGATGTCCGATGGTTCCATTTTCATGGGAACATCTCCAAAATTACGGATCAGATCAAAGTAGATCATAGCCCGGACAACCAATGCCTCTCCTTTATATCGAAGCATGGCTGCTTGCTCACTGCCATTTGTCTGAATCAGGGAGCTGTTGTCGATTCCTGCAATGATGAGGTTGGCTTTTTCTATAATGCTATACATGGCATCCCAGACCTTTGCCAATGTGGCCCAAGACGGACTGGCATTATAGTTCATGTTTCCGCGTTCACGGCTGGTGTTGTAAGCATCATTCCCTAATCCGTCAATTAATTCACAGTCGCTGTTAGTGCTCCATACGATGGGCAATTGCTGTGAATAAGTCTCGTCTTTTCCCATTTCCCCGTACAGGCTGTTTACGGCCAAACCCGTATAAGCCACTGATTCAAAGGTATCACTATAGGGTACTTTGGAAGAAGTACTTTGGTCAAGAAAATCGGAACAAGCTGTCTGTGTACATAAGCACAACATCAGCACTATTGGTTTGAAATTTATAGTTTTCTATTATATCTTTAGATTAGAAAGTAACATTAATGCCTGCTAAGAACAGACGACTCTTGGGATAAGCTGCATAGTCAATACCTGGTGTCATGAGATTGCGTTTGCTGCTGGTGTCCACTTCAGGATCTGCACCAGAATAGCTGGTGATGACAAATAAATTATACCCTGTGAAATAGACCCGTACATTTTCCAGTAAACACTTTTTTGTCCAAGCTTGGGGAAGGGTATATCCTATCGTCAAGTTGTTTAATCTTAGGAAAGAGGCATCTTCTACAGCATAATCAGTCAGTTGCATGGTTGTTACAGTTGCCGGGTTATAGATACTGGCATGGGCATTCATTTGATTCAGTCGTCTGATGACGCCGTTTTCCCCGCCATATGTGTTTAATAATGTACTCCAACTACTGGGCTTTACCAAATTGAGCCCTGTTTCAGGGTCAACCAACGTATAGCGTTTAGACAGGGCAAAATCATCGTTCAGGCTATATCCGGATGAAGAGTTTGCATAAAAGGCACTCATCAGTTTCGTTCCGTTTATCAATTTATTGCCTAATGAATAATTGAAGAACAGATTAAAGTCGAAATTATCGATATGGCCGTCAAAGCCAAAACCACCCGTTGTATGGGCAATGGTACTTCCTAGGCGTTGTTTGATAGGGTTGCCGTGTTCATCACACTGCAATTTCAATCCTCCGGGATAATAATTTCCTCCAGTAATGGTAGGACTGTTGTCGTTGATACCATCTTTTAGTATCCAGTTACTGCGTTCAAAATCAACTCTCCATCGGGATTGCTCACAGGGTCATAAGCTGTAAAGAAACCATTGGTTTTGTAT